>Ga0213866_10003280_pt1 | contig 11066 bp, 13 predicted proteins | sample PICome_11_FD_160079 | JGI IMG/M metagenome (GOLD analysis project Ga0213866, IMG submission 160079) | Coastal seawater microbial communities near Pivers Island, North Carolina, United States - PICO284 | ecosystem: Environmental > Aquatic > Marine > Coastal | place: USA: North Carolina... | reverse complement strand
TTTTTAATGTTACTGGAATGGGTCTTTCATTAAAATTGTATCATCACGCTCAGGACTTGTTGACAAAATAGCAACAGGAGTTTGAATCAACTCTTCAATTCTACGAACGTATTTTACTGCATTGGCAGGAAGGTCTTTAAATGACCTTGCCCCAGCAGTACTTTCTGTCCATCCATCCAGCTCCTCATAAACAGGCTCAACTTCAGCCTGAATATTTTGAGCGGAAGGAAGATAATCCAAATCATTACCTTTATGCTTGTAGCCAACACATATATTTATTTTTTCAAAACCATCTAAAATATCAAGTTTCGTCAATGCAATACCAGTAATACCAGAAGTTTTAATCGCCTGCCTTACCAAGACCGCATCAAACCATCCACAACTTCTCTTACGACCAGTTACAGTTCCAAACTCGTGACCTTTCTCACCAATCAACTGACCAATTTCATTATCAAGCTCAGTAGGAAAGGGGCCCGAACCAACACGAGTAGTGTACGCCTTGGTAATACCAAGAACATAACCTATTCCTCCAACACCAAATCCGGTACCACCATGAGCTTGACCTGCTGTGGTAGAAGAAGAGGTAACAAATGGGTAAGTTCCATGGTCAACATCAAGCATCACACCTTGAGCGCCTTCAAATAATATTTTCTTACCTTCTGCATTAAAGTCATTAAGAACTTTCCAAACAGGCTGTGCAAAGGGAAGTATTGAATCAGCAATGTCGGTCAACTCTTTCATCAACTCATCTTTTTGCACTTCATCAGCACCCAATCCTCTTCTAAGCGCATTATGATGTTCAAGAAGAGTATCAACACGCATAGAAAGCTGCTCAGTATCCGCTAAATCACAAACTCTTATGGCTCTACGACCTACTTTATCCTCGTAGGCAGGCCCAATCCCTCTTCCGGTCGTACCTATTTTGCCCGAACCTCTTTTTTCCTCAGCTATATTATCTATCTGCCTATGAACGCTTAATATTAAAGCGGCATTTTCAGCAATAATTAAATTGTCCGGAGAAATCTCCACACCCTTTTCTTTAACCGCATCAATCTCTTTAGTAAGTGCGTAAGGGTCAATTACCACTCCATTACCAATAATTGATATTTTTCCTTTTCTCACTATTCCCGAAGGTAATAAACTTAATTTATAGACCACTCCATCGATAACAAGGGTATGCCCAGCGTTATGACCACCTTGAAAACGAACTACAACATCGGCTCTATTTGAAAGCCAATCAACTATTTTTCCTTTTCCTTCATCTCCCCATTGCGAGCCTATAACTGCAACATTCGCCATCTTACTCTCCAGATTTGTTACGCTTATGTGTTGTTGATGGGCAATCTACATAAAAAAACATCACTAATCAAGTACGCTTTTGTACTACATTGACAATAAGAACGAAAAACATATAATTATTTGCTATGGAAGATTACTTAAAAAAACGTGCCGCAATTAGGTTAATACAAAAATATGGGAAAAAAGCTTTGCCCAAGACCGTTGAAGTTGCACGCTTTTATCTCGGTGAAAGAGATGAAGACAACGCAAAACGCTGGGTAACCATTGGTTACGAAGTAAAAAGAATACTTCAACTAGAAAATGTTCAGGACATAATATCAATGGAAGATGAACTTCTTGAAAAAGAAGATGCCTAAATTTCAGCAAAACATTAAATTCTTATAAATATCCCATATAATTCCCATTAGCACCCATAAGTAATTAATAAAAAAAGATAATATCTTATAGCTAATGCAACATGCATAACATTATTTAATAGACAAATAGTAAATAAATTAATAAAACGCCTACTTACTTATAATAAAAAGGTAAGAAAATGTTCGCTAATAAAAAATCCGCCAAACAACTCTTCTTAAATCAACAATATTATAAAAATAATAGTGAATATATTTTAGGCACAAAAAAACAAATTGTTGAATTCAATAAAGAGCATGTTGCACTTGATGGCAAAAGAAATGCTGAAGTTGAAAAATATATTATGAGCCAAAATCAGAGTAGTTTTAAAGAAAGGGTAACTAATGGTCGCTTTCAAACACCTGAAGAACTTTATGAGCTACCTGAAAATGATAGTGCAAACATTCAAACTATTGCTCAGGATAGAAAATTATCATCTATAGAAGAAGAATCCCTAGAAAGCATAGAAGAGCAACAAATAACCCCTCATGGTTCAAGCGACAACACTGATAATAAGAACAGCTTTTGGCAAAATTTATGCTGCCGTGGTGGTGATACTGGAGCTACTCCAGAGGCATATAATCGTCCTCCTGAGGGGAAAACTCGATAAGCAAAGGCTAATAAAAATCAGCACTTATAAGATGTTTTCCACCATCAAGCGCTAACATCTGCCCTGTATAAGAAGGGGATGACAGTATAAAGTCTATCGCTCGGCACACCTCATCAATATCGGCGCCGTTTTGAAGTGGAGTTTGCCTTCTAGCCTCCTCAAAACTCTCTTTTGTCTCCTTTTCATTGGGAAGAGTGTGCCCCAGACCAATGGCATTAACTCTAATATTAGGAGCAAGCTGCTTTGCTAACATTTGTGTTGCCCCCCATAAACCAAATTTACTTAATGAGTATGACAAAAATTTATCCGGCAAGTTCCACACACAATAATCTATCATATTTATTATATTACCTTTATAATCTCCGAGATTACGTGCAAACTCTCCCGATAGCAAAATAGGAGCATATAAATTTACATTCTTATGATTGTACCAGCTATCACTAGTTAAGTTATTTATATTGTCATTTTTAAAGATAGACGCATTATTTATTAAACACGAAATACTTCCTAGATCCTCCTGACACTTATTAATAATGTCCTCTACTTGCTTTTCATCCGACAAGTCAGCTCTTATAAGAAAAGACTTTACACCAAACTTTTCTATCTGCTCTAAGACTTTTCTAGCTTCACCTTCCGAGCTATTATAATGAATAGCAACATTCCAACCATTTGATGCCATATGTAAAGCTATTGCTTTTCCGATTCTTTTGGCACTTCCTGTTACCAACACATTCTTTTCTGTCATAATAATTACTGATAAAATAAAAAAATATGCTATATAATATACTTGACTAAGCAAACTTAGCAACCTATTGAACATCCTTTTAACTAATTTTTAAAACTTTTATTGTTAATATATATAGCATGGAACATATAGAACACCTTGGTTATTTACCTCAAATAATTATTCTACTTTCTACAGCAATATTAGTGGTAGCTATATTCAAAAAGCTAAACCTTAGCCCCGTGTTAGGATATTTAGTAGCCGGAGCATTAATCGGTGAACACGGGCTTCAATATATTCACTCTAAAGATCTTACAATAGTTGCCGAGATGGGAATAGTTTTTCTATTGTTTGCCATAGGTTTAGAGCTAACTATTGACAGACTTATGGCCATGAGGCTCCATGTGTTTGGCTTTGGTTCCGCACAGGTATTAATAACATCAGTAGCAATAGGTACTTTTTGTTATATAATTGGCATGACACCAGAAGCCTCAATTATAATAGGCGGCTCTTTGGGCCTTTCTTCCACAGCAATTGTATTAAGGGTTATAGCTGACTCCAATGCACAATCTACTCAGGTCGGGCGCTTAGCATTAGCAAACTTACTACTACAGGATTTAGCTGTTGTACCAATGCTAGTACTTGTTCCACAACTTGCTCAAGGGGGTGACAGCATCGCTCTTACAATGGGACAGGCAATATTAAAAGCATCAGCTGCATTAATAATAATATTCTTTGTTGGCAGGCTTCTTATTAGACCATTGTTTAATTCAATAGCATCAATTAACAGTAGTGAACTTTTTGTAGCTGCAACTTTATTTGTAGTTTTGGGGGCTTCTATTACGACACAGATAATGGGTTTATCCCTAGCGATGGGAGCATTTATTGCGGGACTTCTTGTTGCCGAAACTCAGCACCAAAACCGAGTTGAAGACAATATAATGCCGTTTAAAGGACTGCTAATGGGACTGTTCTTTATGACAGTTGGCATGACGATAGATCCTAAGATAATATATAATAAACTTTACGTTATAATGCTAGCATCAACAGCGCTAATCTTTGCTAAAGCTGCAATTATAATAACCCTAGCACGCTTTTTCAAATTCTCATGGGGAGCATCAATACACGCGGGGCTTTTACTAGCGCAAGGTAGTGAGTTTGCATTCATCTTATTTGGACTGGCTGCACAAAGTGATATCGCCATCATTGACCCGTCAAAAGCACAATTACTACTTACTATCGTTACCGTCTCAATGGCACTTACACCAGCACTTTCTAAGATTGGGGACTTGGTTTGCAAAAGAACAGATTCCCACATTACAAATGATGACTCATTACTGCCTTCGGCCTCCGATTTAAACAGGCATGTTGTAATAGCCGGATTTGGTAGAGTAGGGGAAATGGTAGCAAGATTACTTTCAGCCCAAAAAATTAATTACGTTGTAATTGAAGCCGATGCAAAAAGGGCAAAAAAAGGACGGGAAAACGGCTTCCCTGTTCATCACGGAGACGCAAGTAAATTACATGCTTTAAAAGCCGTTGGTATAGAACGTGCGAAAGCTACTATTATTACAATCGATCAAAATGTTTACCTCAAAAAAACGATAAGCATCATTAATAAAGCGTACCCTGATATACCTATAGTAGTTCGCTCAGTTGACTTGAAGAACTTAAAATCATTAGAAAAGGTAGGGGCAACTATAGTTGTACCTGAAAAATATGAAGCTGGCCTACAAATGGCAGGAGCATTATTAAAAGCTATTGGCATGACCGAATATGAAGTAAGTAGACTTAAAAACCAATTCAGGGCTGGGGACTACAAAATAGCCAAAGAAATCATGCCTGAAAATAAGAGCTAAATAGCCTAATCATAATGACAACTATTTTTGTTATGCTATTATACAGCACATGGCTAAAGACATTCAAACAGATATAGTAATTATAGGCGCAGGTCTTACTGGTATAAGTATGGCTTGTGCTTTAGCGCAAAACAATGTTGGTGTAACTATCATTGAATCATCCGATATCAAAAAAATACGGTCAATAAAATCAGATGGTAGAACATGTGCAATATCGCATGGTTCATCTAAAATATTCGAAAAAATGGACATTTGGAAAAATATGTCCAAAAACTCTCAAGCCATTTTAGATATCAGGGTTACAGATGGGGAGTCACCACTATTTGTTCACTACGACCACAAAATGGTCGGCGATGAGCCAATGGGTTACATTATTGAAAATTACCATATTAGAGATGCCCTTTTTAAAAAAGCCGAAAAATACAACAACCTAAAAATACTTGATAAAGCAAAATACAAATCAATAGAATTCAACCAGAACAACGTTGATATAAACCTAGAAAGCGGTCAAAAAATAACCTCAAAACTTCTTATAGGTGCCGATGGCAGAAACTCTAACGTCCGCAAAATTGCAGGTATAAAAAACAGTTCATATGACTATAAGCAAACTGGAATAGTATGCACCGTAAAACATGAACTAAACCACAATGGCGTTGCAATAGAAAAATTTCTGCCTGCAGGCCCATTTGCAATTTTACCAATGCATGGTGGTCACCACTCTTCACTCGTATGGACCGAGCCTACTGAACTAGCGCCAATATATATGAAAATGAGTGACAAAGAGTTCTTAGAGCAGATTCAAATACGTTTTTCCGGATATCTTGGAAAATTAGAACTAACTGGCGACCGTTTTTCATATCCACTGGCACTAAACCTGGCAAAACATTATACGGCAAATCGTTTAGCATTGATCGGAGATGCGGCTCACGGAATGCACCCAATTGCCGGGCAGGGTTTTAATCTTGGAATCAGAGATATTCCAGTGCTTACAAAATTGATTAATGAAGCTAAGAAGACAGGGGGCGATCTAGGAAGTAATTACGTACTAAAAGAATATGAAGAAATGCGCAAGCTTGATAGCATATCTTTACTCGCAACCACCCACGCTCTAACAAGATTGTTTTCAAATAACATCGCTCCAATAAAACATTCACGCAGAATTGGTCTTGCGACAGTTAATAAAATAAAACCCCTAAAGAAATTCTTTATGAAACATGCAATGGGCGAGTTTTAATAAATCAAACCTATAGAATTTGTATCATCAAAATTATTTAAGATATTTTTCTTGCCTCAGACTCTAGCATAACAGGTATACCCTCACGAACAGGATAAGCTAAGCCTGCTTTTTTACTAACCAGCTCCCCCTTTGCTTCGTCATAATTAAGCTTCTTTTTTGTTACAGGGCACACTAAAATCTCTAATAGCTTCTTATCTATTTTTTTGTCCGACATAATAAATCCTTTTACAATGACTTGCTTGCACTTCTACTAATACATTGTATATTACATATCTGTCAAAATTTATAAGTAGTAAAAATTAATGCGATTATCAGTTGTTATACCCGTTTACAATGAAAAAGATAATATAGAACCGATGCTTAAGGAAGTGACTGAAGCACTGAAAGGCATTCAGCATGAAGTGATTTTTGTTGACGATGGTTCAAGTGATGGAACTCCTGATATAATTAATGAACAATCAAAAAAGAATGTACGCCTAGTTCAATTTCAAAGAAACTTTGGACAGACATCCGCAATGGCAGCAGGAATTGACAACGCCAAAGGAGAGTTTATAGCAACATTAGACGGTGATCTGCAAAACGACCCTTCCGACATCCCTATGATGCTAGAAAAGCTGGAGAAAGAAAATCTGGATATAGTTGCAGGAATTAGAGCAAATAGACAAGATGGTAAATTTCTTCGGAAAATTCCAAGCAAAATAGCTAACATTCTTATAAGAACTTTAACAAAAGTACGTATAACAGATTATGGCTGTACTCTAAAGGTGTTTAGGACAAATATCGCAAAACAAATAGACCTGTATGGCGAGCTACATCGCTTTATACCTATACTTGGCCATATGGAAGGTGCCAAAATAGCTGAGGTTGAAACAAAACACCATGCACGTAAATTTGGCGAGTCAAAATATGGCATAGGAAGAACCTTCCGTGTCATTAGCGATTTGTTATTGATGATATTCTTATCAAAATGGCGTCAAAAGCCAATGCACCTATTTGGCTCAATCGGCGTATTCATGCTTATCGGCGGGGGCTTAGTTCAAACTTACCTTCTACTTCTTAAAATACTTGGAGAAGATATAGGTGGCAGGCCTTTATTTTATGTAGGCATATTGTTGATAATAACCGGTGTTCAACTTATCACTACCGGCTTTATATCTGAGCTTCTTATGCGTACATATTATGAGTCACAAAATAAAAAACCTTACAACATAAAAGATACCTACACAGGTGGAAAGAGTGATTCGGAGCCTATAAAAAAAACAGCAAACACCAAAAAGACAAAAACCGTTAGTTAGATGACAATTACAAAAAAGCATGTTTTCGTAATAATAAAAATAATATTTATTATTTGCGCACTAACATTTGTCTTTAAAAAATTAGATACAGAGCAAATATTTGAATACATAAAGTCAACAGACCCAAAAATGCTTGTGTTTGCTTATATATCATTGTTCTTCGGTCAAATCGCAAGTGCATTTCGTATGCAATATTACTTCAAAACAGAAAATGTCCACCTTAATAACAAATTTTCTATAGGGCTTTACTTTACTGGAATGTTCTTTAACACAATTTTACCTGGTGGCGTAGGTGGAGACGGATACAAAGTATACCTAATTGGAAAACTTACAAAATTTTCAAAACTATCTGCACTAAGACTTTTAATTTCCGACAGGGCAAGCGGGTTGTTCATTGTCGGAATTCTGTCTCTTATTATGGCGTTAATTAGCGGCGCATCATCACTGATACCACACGGCCAAACGTTAACTATAGTTGCAATGCTTTTGTTAGCACCGCTATATTTTCTATCAATAAAGCTTATACTTAAAGAAAAGCCAATGACGGCAGTTAAAGCAATACCCTTTTCACTAGGAGTTCAAATACTCACCGCTATTAGCGTTTTATTCATATTATTAGGAGTAGGGGAAGATATTAATAATATTTCAGCCATAAGCGGTTATATATTTTTATTCTTAATTTCTTCCGTTCTTTCAATTGTTCCTATTTCAATCGGTGGCGCTGGGGTAAGAGAGCTAGCTTTTATGTATGGAGCAAAATTAATGGGGCTAAATCCCGAACTAGGGGTTGCAATTGCTATAATAATTTTTACAGTATATTTAACTTGTTCATTGAGCGGATTGTTCTTTTGGCATAAGTTAAATAAACTATATGAAAATAAATAGGAGCTTTATTCATGGTTGCACTTGAAACACCACTAATCGAAGAAAATTGGCAAGCCCCCGATTTTGAACTTAAAGGAACTGATGGTAAAACATACACCTTAGATAGCGCTAAAGGAGAAAACGGCCTTCTTGTAATGTTTATCTGTAACCACTGTCCTTATGTAAAAGCCATTATAGATAAAATAATTCGTGACTGTAATGAGCTAAAAGAACAAGGAATAAACTCAATCGCAATCATGTCTAATGATACAGATGACTACCCCGAAGATAGCTTTGAGAATATGAAAAAGCTGTCTGAAGAACTACAATTTCCTTTTCCTTATGCAATTGATGAGACACAAGAGATAGCTAAGAAATATGGAGCTGTATGCACACCTGACTTCTTTGGCTTTAATCGTGACCTTGAACTTCAATATCGAGGACGTCTGGATAGCTCAGGAATGAACAACAACCCATCTGCAGAAAGGGACTTATTCAATGCTATGATGCAAATAGGTCAACTTGATAAAGGGCCAAGAATCCAACATCCAAGTATCGGATGCTCTATAAAATGGAAAGAATAATAATTTTGTAAGTGTAGCCTGTTATAAGAATCATATAGCAGATATTGATTAATTTTATATTTTGCAGTATTTAGTGCAAAACAATTTAATATGACAGATTATTAACAGGCTATACATAATGACAAAAAAAGCTGTACTTTTATTAAGCGGTGGTTTGGATTCCGCAACCACCTGTGTTATTGCAAAAGATATAGGTTATCAGGTATACGCTATATCTTTTGATTATGGACAACGACATAAAGTAGAACTTCAAAAAGCTATTGAACTTGCTAAATACTTAGATGTTAAAGACCATAAAATCATAAACATAGATTTGCGTTTATTTGGAGGCTCCGCACTTACTGATAATATAAACGTTCCTAAAAACAGAGATACAGAGTCAGAAGAAGTGCCTGTAACTTATGTACCGGCAAGAAATACCATTTTTTTATCTTATGCATTAGCATATGCGGAAACTATTGGGGCATATGATATTTTTATTGGCGCTAATATTCTTGATTATAGCGGCTACCCTGATTGCAGGCCTGAATATTTAAATGCTTATGAGAAAATGGCAAATCTTGCATTATCTGCTACAGTAAGTGGTGATAAAAAAATAAATATAAAAGCCCCCCTTATAGAGCTATCGAAAGCACAAATTATAAGTAAAGGCCTTGAACTTGGTCTTGATTACTCAAAAACACTAAGTTGCTATGATCCAGACGATAGCGGTAAACCATGCGGCCAGTGTGACTCATGTCAGCTGCGCAATAAAGGGTTTAAAGACAATAACATGGTAGACCCGGCATTATAATTTCTTGCCTTTTTATCAATTTTAACGTAAATATAACAAAAAAACAATAAACCTGAGAAAGATTATAATGAGTGTTGAAAAAATTTTTAACTCATTTCCAATTATAAACATTGACGATGAACTTTACTTACGTCAAGTAAACCATAATGATGCACCTGAATATTTTGAATATATGCAGGATGAAGAAGTTGTGCGTTACGTTCCTGAGGAATGTATTCCAAGAAATATGACCAGAGTTAAAGAGGAGATAGAGTATAATATCGATCTGTTCAGGTACCGTAGAAGTATATATTGGATAATCGCTCGCAAAGATAATGACAAGCTTCTCGGCTCTTGTGGATTTAATTATTGGAATCGCGATCATTGCCGTGGGGAAATAAGTTACGACCTTGGTAAAAAACACTGGGGAAAAGGCATTATGAGTAGGACTATCAAATCTGTTTTAGGGTTTGCATTTACTCAAATGGAACTTCATAGAATTGAAGCAACGGTTACCCCAACCAATCAAGCATCTTTAAAAGTCTTAAAAAAATCCGGTTTTAAAAAAGAAGGAATTTTAAGAGAACAAAAACTTCTTCACGGTAAATTTGAAGATGCAATTATAATGTCACTCCTTCAAAAAGAATATTTCAAATTTTAACAGATAAAACTTTATCATTATGTCAGATACAATATATAACTCATTATCTCAACTGGGCTCTCAAACCGAGGCACCAAAGTCGCCAGAAGATGCAGTTATTGAAAAAGTTGAGAACCCAAAAGCAGATACAGAATATTTAGTAAGATTTGCATGCCCTGAATTTACATCAATTTGTCCAATTACAAGCCAACCTGACTTTGCACATTTGGTTATTGATTACGTTCCAAACAAATTCCTGATAGAAAGCAAGTCTTTAAAACTATACTTAGCATCATTTCGAAACCATGGAGCTTTTCATGAAGATTGCACTGTATCAATAGCACTTCGTATTATAGACGAGATTCAACCGAAATGGTTAAGAATTGGCGGATATTGGTATCCCAGAGGAGGAATTCCTATCGATGTTTTCTATCAAACTGGAGAACCTCCCCAAAATGTCTGGATACCTGAACAAGGAGTTTTACCTTATAAAGGTAGAGGATAATTTTATTAAAAATTTTTCTAGAACTTATCCAAACGAACGTTTATTATACGCGACCAATAAATCCTATAATGATATCCTTATGTACAAACAAACTACTAATAACATTGAAATAATTGCAATTCCCGAATATGAAGAAGAGCAATCATCACCATTGGATAGCTTCTATATATGGGAATATAATATTCACATTAAAAATCATAGCTCTGAAGTTGTGCAGCTTCTAAGACGCCATTGGATATTGGTCGATGATAAAGGTCAGGTGCAAGAAATAGAAGGGGACGGAG
>Ga0213866_10003278_pt1 | contig 11071 bp, 6 predicted proteins | sample PICome_11_FD_160079 | JGI IMG/M metagenome (GOLD analysis project Ga0213866, IMG submission 160079) | Coastal seawater microbial communities near Pivers Island, North Carolina, United States - PICO284 | ecosystem: Environmental > Aquatic > Marine > Coastal | place: USA: North Carolina... | reverse complement strand
AAAAGGTGGCACAGGAGATAAAGGAGACCCAGGACCTAAAGGTGGTGCGGGAGACCCAGGTTCAAAAGGAGAACCAGGTTCAAAAGGAGACCCAGGTCCAAAAGGCGGCACAGGAGACCCGGGGGAAAAAGGAGCAAAAGGTATTCCTGGTCCAGATGGTCCAAAAGGTGTTGCAGGTGACAAAGGTGAACCAGGACCAAAAGGTATTCCTGGTCCAGATGGTCCAAAAGGTGATGCAGGAGAAAAAGGTTCTCAAGGTGATAAAGGTATTCCTGGTCCAGATGGTCCAAAAGGTGTTGTAGGTGATAAAGGTGAAATAGGAGCAAAAGGTATTCCTGGTCCAGATGGTCCCAAAGGTGATCCAGGACAAAAAGGTGCAACAGGTCTAAAAGGTACTGCAGGAGACCCAGGTCCCAAAGGTGGTCCAGGAGACCCAGGAGATAAAGGTTTAAAAGGTGAAACAGGAGTAAAAGGTGGTACAGGATTAAAAGGAGATGTCGGAGATGATGTATTCTTTATTTACTATGACGGAGAGGAAAATGATGTATTAAATAGTAATGCAACTGTAGATAGAGACAACCCACCATTAGCTCCAGATATGAATGGAAGCTCTAGTGCAGTTTCTGGAGGTTTTCGATTAACTCAAGCAGATGGAACTGTAACAGATTGGTATACAGAAGCTACAGCTATATCAGAATGGTATTTTACAGCAACTGCTGTTAGTGCAAGTATTACTGCTACTCCAAGAGCAGAATGGACAGTTAGTGGATATTTACAAGGTGAAAAAGGGGAGATAGGACCAAAAGGTGCTATAGGTGATAAAGGTGCTATAGGTGCAAAAGGTCCTCAAGGTGATAAAGGTGCTATAGGTCCTAAAGGTCCAACAGGTGAAAAAGGTCCAACAGGTGAAAAAGGTCCTCAAGGTGATAAAGGTGCTATAGGTGATAAAGGTCCTCAAGGTGATAAAGGTCTCAAAGGTGCTGTAGGTCCTAAAGGTGAGATAGGTGTAAAAGGTCCTCAAGGTGATAAAGGTCTCAAAGGTGCTGTAGGTCCTAAAGGTGAGATAGGTGTAAAAGGTCCTCAAGGAGCAAAAGGTCCAACAGGTGAAAAAGGTCCTCAAGGTGATAAAGGTCTCAAAGGTGAAATAGGCGTTAAAGGTATTCAAGGTACTAAAGGATCCCCCGGAGATAAAGGTCTCAAAGGTGAACTAGGTCCTAAAGGAACAACTGGTGACCCGGGAGACCCTGGTGATAAGGGTAGCACAGGAGATAAAGGACAAATAGGAATAAAAGGCTCTGATGGTAGTCCTGGTAGTAGTGCTCCTGCAGTAGTTATAGGTTTTGATAATACAGTTGATACAGATACTGAAAGAAACACTGCTTTAAAAAGTTTTTCAGGGTTATCTGTAGTTGAATTAAACTCAGTATATTGGGATGCTACTACAGGAGTACCATTTCAAAACCAAGCAAGTGAAGCTTCAAATCCAACACTTACTCCTTTAACAGGAACAAATGCTTTAATTTCTGCAGATACAATTGTAGTTCAAGACTTAGTGCTTCCTACATTTGGTGCTAAAGTTACTGGAAGTAGTTTAGGAGTTTTCAATTATAACTCTGAAAGATACACAGAAGTTTGCGACGTAGGTACAGGAGCAGGATTTTACCAAGGATTTGTAAGAGCAAAAGGTGGAAATGGACAAGTAAAAACTATTCACTTCTTGTTTAGCGATGGTTATGTAAACACCACAGTAACAAGTGGAGGTACAGATACTGGAGAACTAAGTGAAACTTCTTCTGGAGTTGTATATAAAACTCCAAGAATTGAAAAATTACCTGGACTAGTATCAGAATCAAGACTAACATCAAGTGATGACACCACAAATATTCCACTAGCATTTAGATATGATGGAACAGGAACAGTAACTTTATATATGTACGGTCAAGGAGATGGTAACGGTAGAACAGTTGGTTATGTGGAAGGAAGATTTGTTAAGTTTGGTGTATCAACTCCAAATAGTTTCGGTTTTACAAATCAAACTAATGTAAGTACAAATACAACGATAACTTCAAATACAATTACTTTAAGTGGTGCATCGTTTGTTTCAGGAACTGCAAGTATAAGCGGCGGGTCATATAAAGTAAATAGTGGTAGTTATACTACATCCTCTTCTACAGTAAGTAATGGAGATCAGATAACTTTACAACAAACAAGTTCAAGTGTAAATGGTACTTCAACTTATTGTACATTTACAGTTAGTGAAACTAGTCAGGCTTGGTTTGTAACTACATCTGGAACGGCTCCATCACCATCACCATCAGGACCTCCAGCAGGACCAGGCCCATGCCCACTATGTTGTGTCCATGAAAGTATGTTAATCGCAACAGGAGAAGATATGAAAAGTATTTATGATATAAGTATAGGTGATAAGGTAATTTCGCATAATTTTGAAACAGGACAAGATGAGCTTACAGAAGTAACAGATTTAATAATAGTAGAAAGAGATGTAGATTATAAAGTAAATGATTTAATTATGACTGAAGATCACCCTGTATATTTAGAAGATGGTTCAAAAGCTTCTATTAATCCAGAGGCAACACTACTTAATTATAAGCAGGAAGTTAATCAGTTAAAGTTAGGTGACAAAATGAAAGTTTTAGGTGGAACTTTAGAAGAAATAAAAACAATTGAAAGATTCCCAGGTACAGAAAAAAACTTTGCAATTCAAACTAAATATAATAATTTTTATGCAAATGGTATACTTGTGGACTCTGTAATTAGGAGAGATTAATGGCAATACATAGTTTTACATATACATTTGAACACAAAGAACTACGTTCTAGACAAGTTAATTACACAGATGTAATTGATAATGTTCGTGTAGAAATTACAGGAACTGATACAGTAGATAATACAAAAACAGCAACAATCGAAGAATGGGTAACATTCAAAGTATATGATAGAATGGAAGGGGATATTAGCGACTTTATTCCCACTAAACAAGTAACAAATGAAAATATACAAAACTGGGTGCAGAATATTTATGCATCAGGAACAACGGCAAGAGAAGGTTTAGATGCTCTGATGACTCTAACGATTTTTGGTGATGACGAGCTTCAAGCAGAATAGATACAGCATACAATTCACATCCGAAATTTAATGCTTGACTTCACCTCAAGATTTTGATATAATTAATGCTATAGGAGTAAATTAAAATGGCAGCAGGTAAATACGATATAGTTATAGATCAAGGTTCAGGCTTCGGCTTGGATTTGACTGTGCAAGAAAGTGGAAGCGCAAAAGACCTTTCTGACTATAGTGTCAGAGGTCAAGTACGACCAACAGTTACGTCAGATACGTTAACTGCTTCTTTCACAGGAACTGTAACTAGTGCAGCAGAAGGAAAAATCAATATATCGCTGGCTCCATCAATAACAGCGGCTATGTCAGCGGGTAAATACTTTTATGACGTAGAGATACATACATCAGGAGATTCGATAGTAACTAGGTTACTTCAAGGGACAGCAGTAGTTAGTCCTGAAGTTACAAGATAATGGCTAAAGCTACTACAATACAAGCTACCCAAGAAAAAGTTGCATTAACAATTAATGAAGATACTATTACAGTTAATGTACAACCTCAAACAACTCAAATAGAAGTTAGTTCAGCAGTAGCTACAGGTGCTAGTAATATCCCTTTTACAGGGCAAGGAACTCTATCTAGTACTGGAAATATAGCAGAAGCCTTACAGGTATTAGCAGACCAGTTTTATGTATCAACAACTCCTCCAGAAGCAGGAGACACAAATTTAGAAGAAGGAGATTTATTTTATGACACTGATGATAATCAGTTAAAGATCTACCGAGAAACTTCTTCGGGAACTTTTAGTTTCGTTCCAATAATGATTGGGAACGAATCAGCAGACTCAGACACGGTAGACGCAGGAGGCTTTTAAGTCTCAATATAGGAAAAGAAAATGGCACAAACTATAAAAATTAAACGAAGTCAGAATACCGCTGCACCTGGCTCATTAACAGCTGGTGAATTAGCTTACTCGCAAGACTCAAACAAACTATTTATTGGTAGACCTTCAGATGGTAATGTAACAACAATTGGTGGTGACTTATACGTCAACATGCTTGACCATACCTTAGGTACACTAACAGCAAATTCAGCAATAACAACAGACACAAACAGTAAAGTTGATCAATTCAAAACAGCAAATCTTACAATAGGTGGAAACTCTATTTCGTCAGGAAGTGGAGATATTGACCTTGTTGCAGCAGGAAATTTAGATATTGATGCAGGTACAGTAGACCTCTCAACACAAGCAACAGATTTTAGAATTATAACTAATTCTGCTACAGGTATGACAATCTCAACAGGGGCTCATACTTATTTAACTTTTGATTCAACTAACACAACAGAAAAAATATTAGTAGGCAGAACACTAGACATGAATGGTTTAGAGTTAGTACTTGACGCAGATGGCGATACAAGTATTACTGCAGATACAGATGATAGAATAGATTTCAAAGTAGGTGGAACAAACGAACTAGCATTATCAGGCGCAACATTAAGACCTGGTTCAGATGCAAGTATTGGTCTTGGTACTTCAAGTATTAAATTTGCAAATGCATTCATAGACAACATAAAAATAGATGGAAATACAATTTCATCAGAAGATACTAATGGAGACCTTAATCTTACACCAAATGGTAATGGTCAAATTGTTCTTGACGGTTTTGCTTTCCCAGTAAACGGTTCAGGTTCAAATGGTCAATTTTTAAGACAAGATTCAAGTGGTAATTTAGAATTTGCTACCGTAGTATCTACATTAACACTTTCAGCAGATAGTGGTACAAATGATACTATTAACACAGGCGAAACTTTAACATTTACAGGTGGCGAAGGTATAGATACATCTGTAACAGATAACACTATCACTATAACAGGTGAAGAAGCTACGACAGCTAATAAAGGTGTTGCTTCATTTGCAACAGCAAACTTTACAGTAACTAATGGACATGTTGAAACAAAAACTATTACATTAGGAAGCAGTACATTAACCAACGGTTCAACAACAACAGACATAGCAGGTCTTACTTCTGTAGTAGTAGATGACTTAACTTTAAATGGTTCAACACTTTCTACTTCAGCAGGTAATAATAATATTGTTCTTTCCCCACATGGAACAGGAACAGTAACAGTACCTTCAGGGTATAAAGATAGATCTGGATTCACTACAAATTCTTTAGTAAGTAAAGAGTATGTTGATGCAATCAAACAAAATTTAGATATTAAAGATTCAGTACGTTTAGCTTCTACTGCAAACGTTTCTTTAACTGGAGGTTCTTCAGGACTAGAAGCAGGAGACAGTATAGATGGCGTTTCTCTTATAGCAGGAGATAGAGTACTTCTTAAAAACCAAACAAATGCAGCAGAAAACGGTATTTATGTAGCAGTATCTTCAGGAGGTAATCCTGCAAGATCAGTAGACGCAAATACAAATGATAAAATTAATGCTGGAATGTTTGTATTTATTGAAGAAGGAACAGTTAATGCAGATAATGGATTTGTTCTAACAACAAATGATTCAATCTCTTTAGACACTACTGATTTAACTTTCACACAGTTCTCAGGAGCTGGTCAAATAGTAGCAGGTGATGCATTAAGTAAAGCTGCAAACACATTAAATGTTAATGATGATAACGTAACTATTGAAGTCTCATCAGATGCATTAAGAATTAAAGGAATCTCACAAACAAGAAAAGGAGATTTAATTCTAGGAAAATCAACAAATGACGCCGGGTATGACAGACTACCAATCGGAACAGCTGATCAAATATTAACTGTTCAAAGTGGTACATTAGCATACACCAGTACATTAGACGGCGGTACATTTTAATTTAAACACTACCTGAGTATATACTCAAAAAATAGGTTACATAAATATGGCACAGACAATCAAATTAAAAAGGTCTAGCGTTCAAGGACGCGTACCTGGAACTTCAGACTTAGAACTTGGCGAAATCGCCATTAATACCTATGATGGTAAAGTTTATGTAAAGAAGAATGATGGGTCTGATGCCGTTGTAGAAGTAGGTGCAACTAATAACATTACTACAACTTTTCAAGCATATGATTATACTGCTACAAATAACCAAACCACTTTCTCAGGTAGTGATAATAATTCAAACACTTTAGAGTATAATACAGGAACTCCTCCTGCAATATCAGTATACATGAACGGTATTCTTCTTGATGAAGGAACTGACTATACTGCTACTTCAGGAACAAGTGTAGTATTACAAGACCCCGCAACAACAGGTGATTTAGTTCATATTCAAGCATATAAATCTGCGGCATCTTTTACATCCGATTTTAGTCTTCCCGATTCAATAAAATTATTGCTTGGAGATAGCGATGATTTACAAATTTACCATGACGGTAGCAATAGTTATATATCTGATGTTGGCACAGGTGACTTAAATATAAGAGCATCAACCAATTTAAGATTACAAACGGGAGGTGCAGAGAATCATTTAACAGCTACGAGTAATGGTGCAGTTACATTATTCTATGATAACTCAGGAAAATTTGCAACAACATCAACAGGTGTAAACGTTACAGGAGAAGTTGCAGTTGGTGGCTCTCAAGTAATTAACTCTAGTGGAGAATGGACGGGTTCTCAAGCAGGTATAAAAGGAGATAAAGGATTAAAAGGTCAAAAAGGAGAGGAAGGTCCTACAGGTCCAGGAGGATCTACTGGTGGTACAGGTGGTACAGGTCCGAAAGGTCAGAAGGGTCAAAAAGGTGAAGGCGGACTTACAGGTTCAAAAGGCCAAAAAGGTGAAATAGGTGTCACAGGCCCAACCGGTCCAACAGGTAATACTGGTACTACAGGTGCAAAAGGAGATACAGGTCAAAAAGGAACAACAGGACAGAAAGGTGCATTAGGTCCAACAGGAAATACTGGTCCAACAGGTTCAACAGGTGCTAAAGGTCAGAAAGGAGAAATAGGAGTTACAGGTAACACAGGTCCAACAGGCTCTACTGGTCCAACAGGTGATAAAGGTCAAAAAGGAGAAATAGGTGTAGATGGTCCAACAGGTGGCATTGGTCCAACAGGTAGTAAAGGTCAGAAAGGAGAAATAGGTGTAGATGGTCCAACAGGTCCAACAGGTGGTACTGGTCCAACAGGTAGTAAAGGTCAAAAAGGGGAAGTAGGTGCTACAGGTCCAACAGGTGGTACTGGAGGTACTGGTGGTGTAGGTCCAAAAGGTCAAAAAGGTCAGAAAGGTGAAATAGGAGCAACAGGTAATACTGGTAGTACTGGTAGCAAAGGTCAAAAAGGTGAAATAGGAGTAACAGGTAATACTGGTAGTACAGGGCCAACAGGTGGTATAGGTCCAACAGGTGATAAAGGTCCAAAAGGTCAAAAAGGTGAAGTAGGTGTAGATGGTCCAACAGGTCCAACAGGCGGTACTGGTCCTACAGGTCTTAAAGGTCAGACAGGTGGTACTGGTCCAACAGGTCTAACAGGTCCAACAGGTGGTACTGGTCCAACAGGTGCAAAAGGTCAAAAAGGTGAAGTAGGTGCTACAGGCGGTACTGGTCCAACAGGTGGTACTGGTCCAACAGGTCCAACAGGTGATACTGGTCCAACAGGTGCAAAAGGTCAAAAAGGTCAAACTGGTGGTACAGGTGGTACAGGCCCAACAGGTGCAAAAGGTCAGAAAGGTGAAGTAGGTGCTACAGGCCCAACAGGGGGCACTGGTGGTACAGGTGGCGTAGGTCCAAAAGGACAAAAAGGTCAAAAAGGTCAAACAGGCGGAACAGGTGGAACAGGTGCTAAAGGAGATACAGGAGCAACAGGTCCAAAAGGTCAAAAAGGTGAGATAGGTGCAAAAGGTAATAATAGTACAGTAGCAGGTCCAAAAGGTCAAAAAGGAGAAGGGGGCTTAACAACAACAAATGCTACCACCCTAGACAGTCTAGATTCTACAGATTTTTTAAGATCTAATGCTAATGATACATATACTGGAACATTAACATTCCAAGCACCGGCAGACGGTACTGGTGTTTTTATGACAAAAGCAATAAATTCTCCTGATGAACCCGCAATACTTGTTCTTGCAGGAGATGCAGACGATGAAGATGATCTAGCTTTTGAAATCAGAGGAAATACAACAGGAACTTCTGTAGATTTATCTACTACTATGAGTTCTACAGATACAAAGTTTGCAATTTTTCAAAATGGTCACACAACAATTGGCTACAATAGTTTAGGTACAGGGTACACTCCAGTAAATGCTTACGGATTAAATGTAAATGGAACAATCTCAGCTGTAAGTGGATATTATGTAGGTTCAACTAACGTAATTAGTGCTAGTCGTAATTGTATTTTTAACGAGGTAAATATAGATAGGGAGCTTCGTTTAGATGCTCGTTATGATGGTGGTTCAGGCGATAATGTTTTAGCCTTTAAAGATAGTGCAGGCAACTATTCTATTCGTCAAAATGTTAATGATGGCAATGGTAACTATTCTATTTCTCTTGGTTATTCAGGTGTAGGAAATGGTCAATATGCAGTAACAGGGGATGGTGTTGGCAAAATACTATTTGGCGGTCATGGAGTAGATGGATCAGTTTCTCTTAATGCTGCATCTACTGGAACAGCAGGTAATGATATTTCATTTAGCATGGGGCTTCTTGTTGACCACGATTCTATTCGTGTTGGAGCATCTGGAGATGGTACAGGATTAGGTGATACAGCAGGAACAAAAGTATTTGATGCTAGTGCTAATGCTTTTGCTACATCTTATAGTGTTGGTTCAACAACAGTAATAGACAGTTCAAAAAACCTAACCAATATAAATGCTATAACAAGTACAGGAAATTCACAATTTGATGGAAACGTACAAATTGGCGACACAGTTAGTCAAAATTTTTATGGACTATTACAAGTTAACCAAGAAGCAAACAATGACGAATCAGGTATAGGAATACTTTCTGCAAGTGCTAATAGGTCAATGCGTATTTGGGTTGATGAATCAGACTCATACATAAATTCAGGTAATGCAGGTGCAGGTAATCTCATATTCAATGAAGCAATTACAGTTTCATCAGGTGGCAATTTAACTGGAGTTGGAACTATCTCATCAGGTGCTATAACAAGTACAGGAGATATGACTATTCAAAGTACAGGAAGTGTTGGCTTAACTATTAATGCAGATACAGATAATATTACTGAATCGCATGTTCCTTACTTATCATTTAAAATGGACGGGACAGCACAAAGATTAAGACTAGGTGTTGACTCTATTAATCAGCCATATATTTCAACTACTTCTGATATTGCACTGCCTTTAAATATTAGAACAGGTACATCTGATACAATAGCAATGACTCTTGATGGAAGTCAAAATGTATCTATACCAAATGGAACATTAAGTACTACTCAAATAAATGCTACAACAGCAGCAGATGCAACACCTGCAATTATTGCAACAAACACTGGCGGTATTGGCGGCATACTTCAAAGATGGGTTGGTGATTCCGACTCAATGGAGATGCAGTGTAGTGGTACGGGTGATTATAAATTAAGAAATACTCAGCAAAATAATGGAATTAATTTTTTTGATGGTACTGGGGGTGTTGAGATTGAATACAGTGGAACTGCTGTTCAAGAGTGGGACTCATCTGGAGGAACTAATTTAGTCACTGGTAGTTTTAAAGTAGGAGGCACAGAAGTTGTAAGTTCCGCACGAGATATATTTTCTGATGGTCTTACTATAGGAAGCTGGCCAGTAGGTAGTAATACAGGGCAAGGTAGAATAGGAAAAGCATCAGATAGATCTACTGGAGTTATTACAAATCAAATGGGTACTTCCAGCGGATATTGGGAAATTGTAGATTATGCTTGGTCTGTAGTAGCTGCACAGTGTACTAATGCAGGGGATTTTACTGCATATAGAGATTTTAATAGTAATACAGGTGGCTATAAAATAAATGCAACAACAGTAATAGATTCCTCAAGAAACTTAACCAATATAGCAAAAATTACTGGTAACAGTTCTTCAGGAGGTACAACTACTTTTAATGTTGGTCGTGGTGATGTTTACTTTGAAAGCAATAGTAATTCAAATGCAAATGGAGCAGGTATAACTTTAAGAACAAGTGGAAACCCAACTACAGGCTCTATATTTGATGTAAGGTCAAGCGGACAGGCTTGTAGATTATTTTCTGGGCAGAGTCTATCTTCAGCAGGTACAAACCCATTTTATATTGGCACACCTGCTACAGGAAACGAATCTACTGGGTCTGACTATGAAATATTATTAGATACAAACGGAGATATAACCGCAGAAGGTAATATCACTGCTTACGGAACAGTCTCAGATATAAGACAAAAAGAAAATATAGTACAAATAGATAAACCTATAGAAAGATTAGAAAAAATAAAAGGTATTACTTTTAATTATAAAAAGAAATCAGAAGATGAAAGATTAATGGGTGTTATCGCTCAAGACTTGTTAGAAGATGACATTTTAAAACTTGCAGTTTATGAGCAAGAAGATTTTAAAGCAGATGATGATGATCCTCTCAAGCATACTTATGGTGTAAGGTATGAGCATTTAACAGCAATATTAATTGAAGCAGTTAAAAATCAGCAAAAACAAATAGAAGAACTCAAAGAGCAAGTTAGCTCATTAACACCAAAAAATTAATCCTTGACATAAGGTTAAAATTTTGATATAATTGAAAAAAGTGACCAAGTCACAAGAAAATAGGAGAAAAAAATGGCAATAACCAAGACTACAACAGTACAAAGATGTGAAATATATCCTTTAATGGATTCGAGTGCTGATGATACTGCAAATGCAAAACATCCTTCCGTGATGGTAGTTTATAATGATGTTATCGATGATGCAGACGACGCAGACTTACCTGTAACTGCTTCAAGAGTAAAACATATAAATAAATTTGTAGAAGATGGAGGAGCAGCAACTGATGTAACAGGTGAAGACGCTCTCGTACAAACAATTTGCACAGCAATCTGGAGTTAATA
>Ga0213866_10003276_pt1 | contig 11072 bp, 23 predicted proteins | sample PICome_11_FD_160079 | JGI IMG/M metagenome (GOLD analysis project Ga0213866, IMG submission 160079) | Coastal seawater microbial communities near Pivers Island, North Carolina, United States - PICO284 | ecosystem: Environmental > Aquatic > Marine > Coastal | place: USA: North Carolina... | reverse complement strand
GCAACACGTACTTTTCGTTTGAGGTCTGACAACGTATCGGATGCCCTGACAACAACTTCTGATAGATTGCAGAATTGGTAAGGCCGTAGGATGATCTCGCTACATGGATTAGTTCCAAAATCATAGGTAGCATCTCGTCGGTCGTTCTTTGCAGCTTGCTTTTGACTTGCGACTCTAGAGAACATACCTCGCTCTCCTGATCGGGACTCGTATAAACTTTTCCATTCATTTAGGAATGCCTCAAAATCTGGCTTCTCTGTGTAACACGCACTGTTGTTTGCTAGTCCTCGTTGGGGATTGTCTTGCCACCACTGGCCTGACTTGCATCGTCGGAGTCTATCGTCAGTGAGGTTAGACAGACTGATGAGAGCACTTCTTCGGACCCCGCCGACGACAACGATCTGTGCAATCTTACAGCAGAGATCATGACATTCGATGGAGCTAAGTTTGCGTCCAGCAGCTTCGCGAAAGACCTCAACGGTGAACTTAAACAGATCGACAAGAGGTTCTGGACCAGACGCTCTACCTCCGAATGTTTTAAGGGTTGCCCCTGCAGTTCGTACTCCAGACACGTCCCACTTTGGAAGCTGGCCCGAATACAACAAGCTAATAAGTTCTCTGTAGGCTTTAGCCCAGCCAATCTTAGAGTCGGCGACGTGTATAACGGTATCGGTGTCATGAAAGTCCTCCGCTACTTCTGGTAGTTTACTGATGTACTGTCGTTCGACACTGAAGCCTACGCCTGTACCGCACATCAGGACGTACATCATTTCGTCAAACGCTTTGGGGTGGTCGATGGGTAAGTAGGAGCAGTTAAACCCAGCGACATTGTCACGGTCCAGTGCTTCCCCTGCAGTCATAAGCGCCCGCATGGAAGGCATGACATTCAAGTCGTGGATGTCTGCAAAGATACCGTTAGCGTCTTCCAGAGTAAGTTTACCTTTCTCAATCCAAAAGTTTAGGTATCTGTCTATTGTTTCTTCCCAAGTCTCCCGTCGTTGCTCCTCTGGCAGGTAACGAGCGTACCGTGACTTGTGAATGTATTGTTGATATGCGTCCATTAGTTTTCCTTTTCTTCGTCCTCGAAGTATCTTTTGCAAAACACTTCCGTCACTTCTTCGTCTGCACAGAGCAAAGCACCGTACAAAGGTATGCACTTGTTTTTCATGTACGTATACGAACCGTAGTCAGCACATATCCTTGTGTCAGACTCAGTAACACATCCAGACAGGAGAAGCAGCAGAAGTAGTCGTTTCACTTGTTTATCTCCTTTATAAGCCTGTCGATGTACCAACGGCACTTGCGTAGGTCTTCCACGGGCTTACCCTTGTAGTCGTAGCGCCAGAGGTACTTCAGTGCGTTACCCTTGAGATAACCGTTGAATTCTTGGTTAGGCATGGACGCTTTGATTGCTTCGATGGCTTCGATTGATCCTTTATTGTAGTGGTCAGGTTGGTCCACAGGGTCTACCTTCTTCGGCTTCCTAATGGACAGGTTGTTTAATGCTCTAACTGTGTCCCACTCTTCGGGAGTCGCGTCATCAATACTCATTCTCTTCTTCCTCTAGCTCTTGTTCAAACACATCCAGTCTGTTGATTAGCTTGTCCTCAAACCTGTCCAGTAGCTCTTCTGAGGTTATCTGTAGGGCCTCCAGTAGGTCGTCTGGGTCAAAGGTTTTTAAGAGGCGTTCCTTAATTTCCTCTAGCGTTAGTGACATAGTTAATCAACTCCTGTAGTGTATCTATATTATACCATAAAATTCCTTCCTTGTCACACCATTCCGACATAGTCATTTTAGCCCCCTTGCGTATCTTCTTGTTCGGTTGCATCAGTACGAAGACAAGCTCTTGTTCTCTTGGCAGACTGTCTCTGATGCTGGTGTACTTCTTCGTGTCTCCGTCTCTAAAGTATCCTTTACATTCGACGAGAACACCAGAGGCGCTGTGAACAAAATCAGGACGATAATTGCGCTCAATGGTGTAGGGGACGGTGAATGGCTCATAGTCAAAATCCTTCAGTATCTTGCTGACATCTTCCTCGAACGTGCTTCTAAATTTCGATTTCTTGGACCTTCGGCTCATTGACCACCTCCGTTAAAAATCTTGGTCCTGTTGAATAAAGGAAGGTGCGAAGGCCGGGCCAACACGTCTTCTTGTACGCACAGTACGAACAACCTATGTCCAACTTCATGTTACCACTCTTACCGTCTGCTTTTGGCTCATAGCAGTGCTCTGGTGGATCTGTTTGCTTGACCATCTCTTGTACATGTTCAATGCGGTCTGTGATGTCAAAGCCTATCTTTTCGTACACAGGAGCTTGAGTGTCCTCCTGATCGTACATCAGGTACGTCAGATGTCCATTCTGTTTGTCCATCGCAAGCCATCCAAAGCTTGTTTGACCCTCTGCCTCTGCATATCCTTTAATTTGAGCGACGTATCCAAACGGATCATCGTAAGCCAGAGTACCGTCCTTGAATTTTTTAAAGCCGTACGACGAAACACTTTTAACGTCTGTGACAACACCGTCAATTTTGCAGTCCATAGAGCCTGTAATACCCTTGACTTCACACTGCTTCTGTTCGGCGGTAACCTCATGTCCTGATGCCCTCGTTAAAAATAATAATAGTTCTTCAATAAGATGTCCGTACAGGAACTTAATCAGCGTGTGTGGCTGTAAGTCGTCTTGCTTGGGCATGTTGTTGTAGTGGTTCCATAAGAAGCGGTCACGTCGTCCAATGTTGGACATACGTAGCTTACGTCCGTCCCAACCACGGTTGCCACCAAACTCCTTCTTCATCAGTTCCTTGACTGCCTCACCGAAGTCGTCAATGCACTGGTCTATGTCTACGTCCTTGTCTACTCTCTTGGTCTTTACAAGTTTGTAGATGTCGTCTACTAGTGTGTATATGTTTTTCATTGGTAGCTTCCTACTATACCTGAGACAACCTCTTGGGCCTGCTCTGGTGTGCATTTAAACCACTCACTACGTCTTTCATACAGTTTTTGTAGTTCACTGTGGGCATCTGACTCTGCAGCACGTCTGTCGTTAACGTCCCAACTATATTTTAACACATAGTCCCTAAAAGGGGAAGAGGTTTGGTAACCGTTAAGCCTGTCAGCTGCGTCTACGGCCATTCCAACCTTCACCCACTCAGGGAAATTAGGGTTGACTATGACGTACACTTGACCTTCTGTGCTGCTTTCGTACTTCTCAAGGCTGCTAAAAGCAGCGTCTTCAAAGCTTTTGTACCTTCCGGGTTTATGCAAAGGATGAGACTTAGATATGTACTTACCGTTGACCCACATCCTAAATGGGTTTTTAGTTTTCCTGTTCACTTCTCTAGCACATAGTTTACAGCGATGGTCTAAGCCGTCTTTTTGCGTCCTGTCTTTATGATACTCGGCTGTCGCTTTAGTCTCGCCACAATGCGAACATTGTTTAGTCGCTTCTGTCATCAGTGTGTCTCCGCCCATGTTGTACCAATTTTGTATTCTCCGTCCAGTGGACATCGGAGGTTAAACTCCATGCCTGCCGCCTTGAGACATTCGACCGCAAGCCAACCGAATTTCTCTGCTTGTTCTTTAGCCACCTCCGATTGTACTTCATCATGGATATTACCTATAAATTTATAGTCAAGTTTCCACTGCTTTGCATAGTCGTCCAAGATCACCAGTGCCTTTTTCATTACGATGGCCCCTGCTGCTTGGAGCAGAGTATTTAGTGCAGCATGTTCAGATCTAACTCGTAACCTTCGACCATCAAGTCCCCTGAGATAGCCTCGCTGAGATGCTCTAGTAACCCGTTCTCGTAGACTTTCAAGAGCAGGTGTATTTCGTAGAAATCGTTGCTTAAGATCTGCGCCGTCTCTTGCGCTTCCTCCAACGATATTTCCAATTTTTGCGTCTCCTGCTCCGTAGAGGAAAGCGTAGATGAAAGTCTTTGCTTGAGGTCTTGTTTCAAGCCCAGCAGCCATTTGGTTTCTTGTATGAATGTCTTCTGTGAGAAGGACATTGGTAAACTCCTTATCGTCCATGTAGTGTGCCAACATTCGTAGCTCAAGGCCACTAGCGTCGAAACCTACTAGCTTCTTCCCAACAGGAACAGTCCAGCAGGAGCGACACTCGTGTCCGTAAGGACTGTGGCTTGCTGGAACTTGGGCCATATTAGGACTCTGATGTGTCATACGTCCAGTTACTGCTCCGTTACTGATGACACGACCGTGTACTCTACCGTCCTCCTCAACGGCTTCTAACCAAGAATGTACTTGTGCATATCGCTTTTGAAGAGTAAGGTACTCCAAAACTTTTCCTGCCTCAGGGACGTGACTGTTCTCCTTAAGCGTCTTCTCGTCGACAACAGGCTTTCCGCTTGGCGTTTTCTCGCTCCACTTCGCACCCTTAGTTGCAAGTCGTTCTGCAACTTGTTGTCTGGACCCAACATTGAAAACTGTAACTTTGTCCTTAAGTCTTTTCCCTGTCTTCTCAGAGTACCTTTCCTCGACAATGGGCGGGAACATTTCTTGTAGTTCGGCTTCAATGGCATTCATTCCTTCCTTGAATGTAGCACATAACTCATGGGCAAGTTGCTGGTCCAAGACCCAACCGTTGCGTTCCTGTTGTTGGACTGCAAACTGTACCTTGTGTTCCAATTCGATACACTCAGGTGCAAAGTCTTCCATGTCCTTAACTAGCTGTTGGTGTACTGCTTCTGTGACTTCCGTGTCACGTTCACAGTACTCAATCATAGCAGTAGATAAGCAGGACCAATCGTCGTGGTCTCCTTTGGGGAAGCCCAGAAGCTCACCCCAGACCTTCAGGGAGTGTCCACCCGGTCTACTTGGGTCGTAAAGCCTAGATAGTACCAATGTGTCCACTATGCGCTCAGGGGCCACAGAAACGCCCCAGAGACGTTTTAGCACTGGGAGGTCATAACCTATCAGGTTGTGTCCACAAACGCTCACAGAGCCTTCTAGAGCCTTACAGAGGGTGTCTGGGTCCTTATGTACAGTATTTACTCCGTTTTCCCGTGTTACGACACACCAGATGCGCGTGGGGTTGAGACCGTCGGCTTCCAAGTCAAGATAAATAAAATTATTCATCTAATTCTAAAACTTCTTCCCTAAAAGTGAGTTTTATTTGAACGGGATCAGACACACCAAAAGAGTATCTAGCTAAAGACCTAGGACCTTCTAACTCTGTTTTTATTTCAATACCGTCTTCCCTTAAAAAACCAACAATCGCAGCAAGACGGGTTATATTATATAAAGAGATAGCTTCTTTAGAAGTTATACTACCTTTTTCTTTTATGTGGTTATAAACAATGGTTTTTTGGTTCATTAAAAGTCTGCTCCTATTTCAGGGTTAGCCACTTCTGCCATTCTTCCGGTGCTTCTGTCGTACTGTAGCCAACAAGCGGGTCCTGTTTCACCCGTGTAACGATTCTTCAGGACTCGAACAGTAGTCGTGTTCCTGATGTCTTCGTTAGCGTTCTGCTGGTCCCGTTCCATGCCTATGACGATGTCCGACAACTGAGCAATCGCTTGACTACCTCTGAGTTCACCCAAGCTGATCTGAGCACCGTCCTCGTGTGCTTTACCTTGGGATCGTCTTAAGTGTGACACGAGGAACAGACTGATGCCTGTCTCTGCAACAAGCGTACGTAACTTGGTCATAATTTCGTCAATGGCTTTCCTCTCGTCTCCCGACTCTTGGGAAGACACGACGATGGACAAGTGGTCCAGTACGACGTACCTGCAGTCAAGCGCTTTTGCCATGTATCGAACACGGGAGAGCAGGTTATCTGCTGAAGTTGACCCCCAGTGGTCGAATAGGTAGTAACGTCCTGTGCCCAGTGTGGCCTCCCAAAAAGGTCGAAGTTGGTCCACTGGCGTGTCCTCTTCCAAGTGTAGGGGTCTGTTTGCCGCCACCGACATGATACCAAGACTTGTTCGGGCCAGATCTTCCTCAAGCGCCAAGACTCCAATATTGCCTTCGCATCGGCGTAGAAGATCATATTCGATTTCTCTGATAAATTGGGACTTGCCCATGCCACTGCCGCTTGTGATCGTGACCAATTCATACGGTCTATGTCCCCTAGTTATATGGTTCAGGCCTTCCCAAGGGTAAGGGATGGACTTCACCTGCCTTTTCTCTACCAGAGTGTCCCAAGTATCAGTACCTGCTACAATGCCGTCAGGACGGTAAACTTTAGCATTCCACCAGAATTGCGTAAAGTCCTTTACCCTGTTAGCCATAAGCATGTCACTAGCGTCCTTTACAGGAAGCTTGACTATCTTCAGCTTGTTTGGACTAAAGAGGTCCTTTACTTGTTCTACTGCCGCATCACCTGCCTTGTCGTTGTCAAAGCAAAGGACGATGTTTTCGTAGCTTTCCAGCCACTCTAATTGTTCCTTGATTTCCTTGGCAGCATTACTAGCGCCTGACCGTAGAGACACCACGTCGTACTGTTTGTTAAACATCTCGTACACACTGAGTGCGTCGAGTTCTCCTTCGGTGATTGTGATGTACTTGTTGCTTTTACACTGCTGTTGACCAAAGAAGCCTGCTCCGGACATGTCTCCAGTAGCATAGAAACCTTTAGTCTTTACCTCACGCACCTTAGCTGCACAAACCTCCCCCGACTCAAGGTCATAGTAAGGGTAGAAGTGCTTTTGAATTTCCCCTGTGCTGGAGTACTCCACAGTCACTCCAAAGCGGCTGCACGTTTCCTGCGAAAGTCTACGCTGGGGTATTGCCGCTACTACACCACCCATGTTTAGTGGCTTAGCCTTTGGTAGTTCTTGAGTTGTCATTGGTACTTCACCGTCAGTCGCCGCTAGGCGGCTATCTCCAAACACATGGTAATCACAACCGGAGCCAAAGCAGTGTTGGCCCCCGTTGTCATAAATAGCGAGAGCGTCCGAAGAACCACACTCCGGACAACTCTCGTGTCGTAGGAACTTAGAAGTCTGCGGCATCACCCACAGCCATCTCTGCTTCCTCAAGGACTTTTACTGCTTCTAGGTAGGTTGACACACCGTGAACCGGATGCGCTGGCCCAAGCTTGTACTTCAGTCGGACTTTTGAGTTATAAGGAATCTCACCAGAGTAAACATTACCTTCCGCATCAAAGGTTTTAACGTCGTACTTAGATTTAAACTTACGCTGTTTATTGCCTTGGTAGTCCTTGATCTTGACTCCCATGGCAGACAGCGAAGCAGCATCGTCTTCAGCCATTGTGATGGTCATAGAGTACTGCCCAGTGTCCTGACCATTGAACACGTCGTGAGAAGTGAGGTTGCTGAAGTTTACGATACCTTCTACTGTTGCTGCTGTCATTTGGAATAGTCTCCGTTAACGTTTTATGATTGCGTTATTGCATATCATACTAATATTATACACTACTCTTGGCGCTGAATCAAACTATATTTACGTACTCCTCGTTAATGATTGTCTGCACATGTACGTACCCTTCGGGCCAGTACGTGTAGGACTCTGCGAGTGCCTTGGCTGTCCTACGTACTGATTCCTCAAAGCTTGAAAACAACCCTAGTTCGTCCTTACAGTACCAAAACGGTATACGTAGGACTGGCTCTGCTGGCCCGTGTTGCTCATAGTACACAATGATCTCAGCGTCGTTATGAATAGAACCGTCGTTACCAAACATCTTTGTATGGTCGTTCTCTGGCTGTTTCATGTTCAACCCTCGCTCTCCGGTAGCTCATCACTAGCTATAAATAGGATTTTGTCTAGGACCACCCTAGGCATTACCACGTTTCCTTTGTCGTCAAAAGACACCTCTAGGTCCTTCCTAATCACAAAGGGTATACCACCCCATGGGTCACGCCTCATGATGTCATTGGTCACTGTACGGGCTTGTGTGTAGCCGAAGCAGTAGATGGAGTAGTCACCACCTGTGACCTCGTAGATGCTTTTTTCGTCTATCAGCATAACTTAAGTTGCTCCTAAGGTTAACTTCTGTAGTTTACTACTATGTTTACTTCTTCTGTTTACTTCTTTAGTATATACCTTAGAAGAGGGTATCATAATCATCGTCATTTGTAAATACCTCATTTTGGTAATATTCCACAATATTGTCTGTATCTACCTCGACAGCCCCAGCAGCATAAAGACAATAATTACACATATCAAGAAAGTCATTATTTGGTCCCTTTTTGGTTAATTCAGAATCCTCTAGTATTTTGTTACAAGCTTTACAACGCATCCTGCCAGTGCTCCCCATGTAGTTCCACCATAAGCATTTCAAGGTGTTTGTAAGACAGTCCAGTGTACTTTCTTCGGCTTTCTAGTCGGTACATCTCAGTATCGAACTCTACCAAGTGTTCAACCATGGCGTGTTCCAAGGGGTCTACAGTAGGGCCTGAGTTGTCATCTAAAACACCACTATCGGTTGCGTATTCATCTATTGTCATCGTAAGCTTTCTCCATACGTTTGCATAATTCGTCTATAACCTTCTGTTCTTCCTCTTTCCAAGCTGAGATGTCATCAAGGCCCTCGTAGTCTTCGGCCTCTAGATCATCGTAATACTCATCATGAGCAATTTCCCAAGATTCCCTAGGCATCGCTATCACCTCCCTTAATCAACATCCATATTGTACCAATTACACAAAAACCCCACAACAAAAATAATACACTCGTTTCCATTAATCAAACCTCGCTATTTTTTGGTTTCCTTTGTTATCGGTAAGCCCTACGATTGCGTAAGGGTAAACCCAAAGGGTAAACCCAAGCTTGTCAATACGTGCTATAGGGTCTAAAGGGTCGTCTTCTCCAAAGTCGTTGTTTGTAATATAACGACCATCAGACTCTATTGTACCTTCGAAAGGGTGCACAAAGCCACCATAATAATAAAGGTCGTCCATCTTGTCCGCTACGGACTGTATAGACTGCCCTTCGATGTATAACGACCTCTCGAAGAAATGAGGGATCAACCCAAGGGCCTCAATTGAGACCCTGTCGTCTAACATTTCAACTATCATTATCTAACCCCTCTTGTGCATGGTCTACGTCACAGTCGCAAAGTATAGCGGCACCGTCGTAAGTCTTATATATGCCCCACGATGGCTCGCTAGGGTAATCTGCTACCCTAACTGCTGTCTTAGCAATTAAGGTATCCTCAAAGTACTTACCGGTGATCTGGCACATGTAAAATGTTGTCATTTGTTTTGTTCCTTTCTGTCAATGTAAACAAACAAGGGCGTGAGTATAACACACGTCCCCACTAATAACAATACGTCAAACCAAGGTTGCCATTGTTCAATCATGGTTTAGTCCTCTTCTTCCGATTTCCTGTATTCTTCGAATCTCCTGTTAAAGTCCTCATCGTCTATGGTGAGCCATGCCGTGAGTATGACACCACAGAACAACAGGAACAGCGTAAAACCTAAACTAACGTCTGCTATCTGGGCCATTCGTTTCTCCCTTTCTCGTATCCTGTGGCGTGACCCACTATCCAGCCAAAGCCAAAGCATACCACCATTAACACACTAAGCATCATTAGTTCCATTATGCCGCCCTCGCTATGACGTCGTTTTGTTTCTTTACCATGCTTTTGCCATGTCCAATGTAACACACTACTGCCACGTCCTTAGACCAACATGCTCTACAAGGCCCGCATTTGCCCTCTCGTGAATAAGCTTCACAAACTAGGGCACCACTAGGGACATTATCTAACGTCGCAATGGTGGACGTTTGAGGGCCTTCTACGGTGTCTCCGGTAATGCTGTCAGATGACAAGCGTACAACTACGTTTGCCAGTGCGGACATTTCAGCCAACACTGGACCGAATTTCTTAAACTTGTGCATGCGTGTCGGTAGCCAATGGTTACACCATGGCGTACGCTTCATTACTTCCAGAATTTTGTAAGCCAAGCGAACGTCGTAAACATCGCCACTGTCAAACCATCGAAAATAGCGGTCGTTGTCTAATTCTGACACCATGTCGTCGACCCATTCGGAACGCTTCCAGTCCTCACGATTGTGTTCTCTAGGGGCCTTGACGTTCTTAAACCGATAGTTGCCCGTCGTGGCATAGCATCCACTACAGGCATCCACTAGCGACCCGTCCGGCTTGCGTGAAGCTGGGCATGTGTCGAGCGCTTGTAGTGACCACGAGCGACCGGGCATTTTTGAGGCCTTTGATAGTTTGACCATGATAAACTCCCTTTTGTTTAGGTACGCCGAAAGGCCCGCACTAGGCGAGCCCCAAGGATTGACCATTGTTTAACGGTCGATGATTTTACCGAAACCTACCTCACGCTCCGGTGCGCCCTTCTCGACGTATAGAGAATAAAGACCGCCTGAAAGCTTGTGAAAACATAGCCCTTGTGTATAGTTCAACGGCTTTGATAGTACTTTACGCTTGCGGAGAATGACCGAACGACCTAGGATTTTTGAACGTGTAATAGTTTGCATGTTTTTTGCCCTCCTTGGGCTTAGTTTTGGTCTTGCCGTTAGTGGCTTGACTCACTGCTGGACACTCTAGGGAATGCCCAGCGATTAGTCAAGTTTAGATGTAGTCCCAATATGCGCCGTGTTTATCTCGACGATACTCGACATTGTAACCATTAGCGAGTAGCCATTGTCCGACAGCGTTCGGGATAGTACTAGACATGTCGTAGTCGTAGACGTCCCCGTTTTCGTCCAGCTCTACGCAACATGCGCGACCTTCGCCGTGCTCAATGTGCTCAAAGTATAGACGGTCATCGCCCACGCGATGGACCTCGTATAGCCCAGCGTACTCTTTAATATCATTTACTTTATCCATAATTGATTACCTTTGTTTATTGAAGATGTAGCCATGATACAGGAACCACGGACATTGTCTAGTGTAAATATTACCACTAATTATTTCTTGACTGCTTTTGTTGTTTTATGTTAGTCGCGTGTGCGCGTGATATAGAAAGCTCGCGTAGCAACAACCGTGCCAACTATAGGGACCAACATAAGTCCACACACTTGTCAATACCCAAAATGTAAAAACTCGTAAAAACTTTAGTTGGTCTTATGGTATACCCCAAGGCTAAAACCCCGTGAGCGGCTTCTCAGGGCCT
>Ga0213866_10003275_pt1 | contig 11074 bp, 19 predicted proteins | sample PICome_11_FD_160079 | JGI IMG/M metagenome (GOLD analysis project Ga0213866, IMG submission 160079) | Coastal seawater microbial communities near Pivers Island, North Carolina, United States - PICO284 | ecosystem: Environmental > Aquatic > Marine > Coastal | place: USA: North Carolina... | reverse complement strand
TAAACGTAGAGCGACGGACGAAATGGCGTATTGTCTTCGCGCCTATGGTGCTGTTGGTAGTTGGTTTGATGCTGTAGACGCTATGGACGCAATAGAACAATTAAACGAAAGGAAAGCATAATGATTAGATTATCTAAAGCCTCAAAAATGCCGTGTCGTTCATGGAGTCTTGAAGCATTAACCACTTGTCCAGCTTCAAAAAAATCTAATGGCGAATTAGTTGACGCTTGCAAGGGATGTTACGCTACAACAGGGAACTATAGATTTCCGAATGTCAAAGCGCCACGTCTAGAAAACCAAAAGGACTGGAAGCGTCCGGAGTGGGTAACGGACATGGTGCAACAGTTAGATAATGATCGATATTTTAGGTGGTTCGATTCCGGTGATATGTACTCTTTACGCTTAGCCGTTAAGATTTACGAGGTTATGAAACTCACGCCATGGGTTAAGCATTGGATACCAACAAGAATGCACAAATTCGCTAAGTTCAAGACGATTATCGAGCACATGAAGGCATTGCCTAACGTGTCAGTTAGACTGTCGAGCGATAGCGTCACGGGCGAATTTGAAGCTCACCACGGGTCTACAATCATTCCCGAAGGTAACACCATTCCCAATGGAGTATCGGCTTGTCACGCTTACGAGAATGACGGGAAGTGCGGAACGTGTCGCAAGTGTTGGGATAAATCAATCCCAGTAATCGGATACATTGCGCACGGTAAGAAGATGCAGAAAGTTATTTCAATCAAAGCGAAAGGGTAAACAATGAGGCATATTGAAGATTTAGAATTTGAATTGAATGCGTGCTTAGAGCGTGCGCGAAAGATTAAAGACGTAGCACTAGAAAACGGTTTATTGTTTTCACTGCTCACACTTAACGAACTAGAAAAGACATTGAAGAAAGGGGCGGACAATGAGTAGCACTTGCGATCTATGCGGAGAGTTAGAAGACGAACGCTCATTGCAGATTTACCGCAATGGGTGGTTATGTCTTGATTGTTCTAATTATTGGACTGACGAAGAGTTAAATCAAAAAGGTTTTATTAACGATGACGAAAGGGAAGCAGATGAAAAATCATATTGTTAGTTTATACGACTACACGGGTGTAGCTGTCGAGCCTTGGGCGCGTGCCGGTTACGATTGTTACTGCTATGACATACAGCACACCGAAGAAAGTGAAACAGTCCGCTACGAAGGCGGGGGAAGCATTACCAAAGTTAAGATGGATCTGCAGGAAACCATGAAGGACGATAAAGGATTTGAGTTCTACCCGTTCATATTCAAATTGTTGAAACGTCATAGTTACAAAACGCACATGGTGCTAGCGTTTCCCGTGTGTACAGATCTAGCGGTGTCCGGTGCTCCGCATTTCAAGTTCAAAGCAGAAAAGAATCCACGTTTTCAGATAGAAGCCACTGACCATGCGAAGGCGTGCGCTATGCTTGCGAGTTTGTTAGAGTCAAAATTCATGGTGGAGAATCCTGTCAGCCGACTGGCTACGTTATGGCGTAAGCCTGATTATTGTTTCCAACCTTTCGAGTATGGTGGTTACATCCCTGAAACTGAGGCAGATCACCCACTGTACCCTGAATACATCGCACCTCGTGATGCGTACTCAAAGAAGACGTGCCTGTGGACTGGCGGTGGGTTTAGATTACCTAAGAAAAAGCCGGTGGACTGTGAGAGCTTCGGCAGTAGCAGACAACACCGCAAGTTAGGCGGTAAGTCGATGCGTACAAAGAACATTCGGAGCGCTACGCCTAGAGGGTTTGCGAGGGCGGTCTTCGAGGCTAACAAAATGGAGGTAACACGATGAAAGATAACCTATTGATGATCTTAGCACTGGTCGTATTGGCTTCAATCCATATCGGAATTATGGTCTGGATGTGGAGTCATGCTATCTGACGAAGAGCGTCAGCAAAGACGCGAACAGTTGATGAAGAAACACCGGAAAGCGCGGGGAGGTTTTGTTTACCATAGCGAAGGGCGGTTGCGTACCTTGTATAATCTATATAAAATCGATCCCGTACTTGATTTATTTTTATTCAAACGAAGAGAAAGGAAAGTAAAATGAGTTTACTTACACGAATGCCTAAGCATGGTGATTGTTTCGACCGAGGATCAGCAGACGCATACTACGGGAGACCGTATAGTCCGCACTGGTATCCTGACGGGACGGGTAAAGGTATCAGGATTGAGGAAGCCGATATGACCCCTGAAGAGATAGCAGAATACCGCGAAGGTTATGAGAATGAGACCGATAGAAAGGACTGGGGCTAATGGAATTTGAAAAAGTTGAGGTTGAATGTTTACTCTGCTCCCACGTTTACACTGAACACGATTCGTTTGTCGAGGAGTGTGTGAACTGTGGTAATCGTGATACCGAACAAACCATTTATTTACAGAGAGAGGTAAACAATGAGTAACCAATACAACGATGCACGTTTAGATCAAATCACTGATGACGTATTGTCAATGAGCTATGGTGAAGTGTGTCAGTATCTCGGACAATACCGGAGTTTAAGTCAAGATGATGCTTACGATAGACTGATTGTTCTCAGATACGAGGACGATCAGTACTGGGCGAACGAATGAGGTGCGTAGCGTGTGACGGGTTGCTCTCAGATTACGAGGCAACTCGCAAAAACCTGAAGTTAGAATTCGTCGGTTTGTGTAACGATTGTTTGTCGAGCAGTGATATGGACGACGTGTTCATGCTCGATAGACCCGATTTAAAGCATGCTGACGACGATTTAACCTATGACGAAGGGTTACCCTACCCTGACGACATTACAACGAAGCCAGGAGGCTCTGATGAACTCTGAGAGGGATACACAAACTATTTACGAAGTGTTCCGAGACGGTAAGCCTAAGTACCAGTTGATTTGGACAAACAACACCAAGCGTTTCTTGATTGATGGTAAGATTGTCAGCGAGCAGACTTGGACTAACAAACTTAAGAGGGATAAAGCATGACTGACGATGACTACCAACTGATGGAAGAGGAAGGACATTACTACTCGGTGCTCTCGGAGATGGTAGAACTGATGGGTCAACATGGTTCTAAGCAGGTCATGATGGATCTATTGGAACTAGCTATGCAGTCCGAGGTAGTTTCTAAGAGTATTAATTAGTTATTAAGTATTATTATTATTAAGTGAACCATATAGTTTCTAATAGTTAACTATATAGTTATATATAGATAGGAGATTTGTATTATGGGTGTTCAGATACTAACGGCTCAACCGTGTTCAGATTGTGGGAGCAGTGATGCGCTTACGATCTACGACTGGGGGACTAAGTGTTTCTCTTGCGACAAGGCTACCTTTAAACCTAGCGAGGAATCTCTCAAGGTTGTTAACTCTAAGAAGGCATTCTCTCCTGTACAAGGGGAGTTCAAAACGATTGTTGATAGGAAACTCTCAAGGTTAACGTGCGAGTTCTACGGGACTATAACGTCAGATAATCATTATCATTTCCCTTACTGTGATGAGCAGGGGAACATAGTAGCCTACAAGAAACGCCAGATAGACGAAAAGAAGTTTTCGATATCAGGTAACTGGCGGGACGGTAGACTGTTCGGTCAGCATTTGTTTTCCAAAGGTCAGAAGATGTTGACGATTTGCGAAGGCGAATTTGATGCGATGTCCGTCTGGTCTATGCTTGGCGGTGTCAGTACCTACCCTGTGGTCTCGGTGCGTAACGGGGCAGGGAGTGCGTTAAACGATTGTAAAAATGCCTTCGAGTTTATCGATAGCTTTGATACGATTGTTGTTTGTTTTGATATGGATCCTCAGGGGCGGGAAGCCTCACAACAGGTAGCTGAATTGTTCGGGTCTAAAGTCAAAGTGTTTAAGAGCAGTAAGGGACTGAAGGATGCGAGCGAATATTTACAACAAGGATGGGGAGAAGAGTTTGTCAAGGAATGGTGGAACTCTGAACGGTTTGTTCCTGACGGTATCGTGGACGGTAGCACTTTGTGGGATATAGTTAGTGCTCCGATGGAAGATAGCCTGATCAACTATCCGTACAAGGGGCTGAACGATTTAACCTACGGGATTAGACCTAACGAGATGGTGATTGTAGCTGCCGGTTCAGGTCTCGGTAAGTCCCAGTTCATGCGGGAGTTTGTCTACCATATCCTGAACAACACCGAAGACAACATAGGACTACTATTCCTGGAAGAGACGGTGCGTACTACTGCTCGATCAATGATGTCATTACACGCCAACAAACTACTGCACCTACCTACCACTGAGGTATCGGACAAGGAACTGCGGGAGTCCTTCGATGCTACGTTAGGCACTGGTCGATTGTTTCTACTCGATAGCAACGGTGAGCTAGACAAGAATAAGATAGTTCAGCGAGTTAGATACATGGCTAAAGGTCTCGGAGCTAAGTACATCTTCCTTGATCACGTAAGTATCATAGTCGCAGGAGCAGAACGAGGGTCAGAGCGGGAAGCACTGGAAGAGATCATGCGGGAGTTGCGTATCCTAGTAAAAGAAACTGGGATATGTCTGTTCGTTGTCTCGCACCTAAAGAGACCTGAAGGTAAGGGTCACGAGGAAGGAGCGTTAACCAGTCTGGCTCACCTTAAAGGGTCATCGGCTCAGGGTAACGTAGCGGATATCGTTATAGGTCTTGAGCGTAACGGTCAGCACGAGGACGAAGAAGAAAGACATACCACCCGCGTTCGTGTCCTGAAGAATAGATTCAGTGGTCTCACTGGTCCCGCCTGTCGGTTGTTGTACAATAAACAAACTGGTAGGATGATCGAAAGGTTTGACGAGGACGCTCTATGAAAAGACTAGCGATTGATATTGAGACTGATGACTTGGACGCTACGACTATCTGGTGTGCGGTCACTAAGGACATAGATACAGGGGAGGTTAAGGTATGGAAAGCAGCAAACGGCTTACGCCAATACATAGAGGATCAAGACCTGTTGATTGGTCACAACATAATCAGCTTCGACTTACCAGTGTTAAAGAAGCTGTGGAATTTGAATACGAACTCGAACCCATTACGAGATACGTTGATAATGTCAAGGCTACTAAACCCCGTCCTAGAAAAAGGACACTCTCTCGATTCATGGGGCGTGAGGCTAGGGCTAAAAAAAGGGGACTTCAGTGACTTCGATGGTGGCTTATCTGAAGACATGGTTGACTACTGCATACAAGACGTTGAGATTACTCATGCACTATTTACGCATCTTACTGATAGTCTACTGGACTGGGGTAAGTCAGTTGATCTTGAGCATGAGGTCGCTCTTGTCGTTAAAAAGCAAGAAGAAAACGGATTTAAACTAGATGTACCGAAGTGTATGTCGATGCTTGCTAACTGGCAGCAAAGCCTTATGGACATTGAAGAAGAACTGCAGCAAGTCTTTCAACCGATTACCACTGAGCGATATAGCGACAAGACAGGTAAGAGATTGAAGGACAAAGTAGAAGTATTCAACCCAGGTTCCCGCAAGCAAATAGCGGAGCGACTTATGGGTCTTGGATGGAAACCTAGAAAACACACAGAGAAAGGAACGGTGATTGTCGATGAGAAAGTATTACAAACTGTTAGAATCCCTCAAGCTAAACCTATTCTACGATATCTACTACTTCAGAAACGGGTGGCTCAAGTTAAGTCGTGGGTTGAAAATGTATCTGAAAGGGGACGGGTACACTGTAAGGTCAGAACCAACGGAGCAATCACGGGAAGAATGAGTCATAGCCGTCCTAATTTGGCACAGGTCCCGCGTACATCTAGTGAGTATGGTGAGGAATGTAGATCAGTATGGACAGTAGAGGACGGTAATGTACTACTCGGTGCTGATGCTTCAGGTTTAGAACTTAGGATGCTTGCACACTACATGGATGACAAGAACTACACGAAAGAGATACTCGAAGGTGACATCCATACAACTAACATGCAAGCAGCAGGATTGACTGACAGGGATCAAGCCAAGACGTTTATCTATGCGTTTCTCTATGGTGCGGGTCCCGCCAAGATCGGACAGATTGTAGGAGGCGGTGAGCGAGAAGGTAGACGATTGATCGATAGCTTCTTAAAGAACACGCCAGCCTTGCAGAAGCTAAAGGACAAGGTTAGCCGGTTAGCTGAGAAGGAATGGCTACCTGGATTGGATGGTCGTAGGTTGATTGTCCGGTCACAACATGCTGCGCTGAATACACTACTGCAGGGTGCAGGTGCAATAGTTATGAAGCAAGCGTTAATTATGTTGAACAGAAAATTAATTCATGCTAATATGGATGCTCGGTTTGTTGCCAATGTGCATGATGAATGGCAGATTGAAACGACTGAACAAGATGCAGAAACGGTTGGACACTTTGCGGTACAATCCATCCGTCAAGCAGGGATCCGTCTAAACTTACGTTGCCCTTTGGACGGGGAATTCAAAGTAGGACTAAATTGGGCAGCGACACATTAATTAAAGGAAATTAAATGAAACCAGTAAAAGTAAAAGGTCAGATATTTTGGTCACGACACAACGAGCCATATGATGATGGACGGTATGGTGTGGATATTGGTCAACTATCTGAACAGGCAGTAGCAAAGTTACAGGACGAAGCAATGATCGATGTCAAGCATAAAGACAAGCAGCAGTTTCATGTAACGTGTAAGAGTAACTATCCGATTAAGATGGTTGACTCTGAAGGTAACGAGATTACAGGTAAGATTGGTAACGGCTCTGATTGTGTCGCTATCATTGATCCTTATACCTACAACTACAAAGGTAAGAAGGGCGTGTCAGCAGGGATTAGGGGAACAGTAGTCGTAACGAACCTGATTCACTACGATGCACCTTCAGCTAGTGACCCAGAACTGGACGCACTAGAAGCAGTATAATGGGTAGACCGTCTCTCAATAATGCAACTGCACTGATAGACGGTGATATCCTAGTGTACCGAATTGGTTTTGCTAGTGACGATGATGATGAGAAGTTTGCTATTAGTCGGATGGGTAACTATGTTACTAATCTTTTACGCTTCGATTACGTAGATGACTTCTCTGGTTACGTCACCGGCAGAACCAACTTCCGGTACAAGATAGCTAACGAGAAAGAGTACAAGGGGAATCGTAGTGGCGCAAGAAAGCCTAACCACTATGAAGCTCTGCGTCAGTACCTCATTGAACGATGGGGATTCGAGTTAAGCGAAGGGGAAGAAGCGGATGATGCAATTGGTATTGCTGCCTACACTATGAAGGCAGGAGCCTTTTGCATTATGTCGTTAGATAAAGACCTTGATATGTTGCGGGGATGGCACTACAACTTTGTCAAGGACAATCTTTATTACATTACTGAGAAGGAAGCCATCAAACATTTTTATCTTCAGATACTGACCGGTGATCGAGTGGACAACATTCCTGGACTGCAGGGCATAGGTCCCGTGAAAGCCGATAAGATACTGAAGGACTGTAAAAACGAGAGACAATTATTCGCTGCGGTTTTAGAAGCGTATGAGGATAACCTTGAGTTACTAACTGAAAGAGCGCAATTACTATGGATACGGAGAAAAGCTGGAGAGATCTGGATACCGAAGATTTCCCAGAGATAGCGTATATTGAATGGTTGGATGCTGTATCAGAATCTGGATGGGAAACCATCGAGAAAGCTGAAGCACATCCTGTATTGAGTATAGGTTTCGTAGTAGCGGAAGATGATAACGCTATATGTATTGCTGCTGCTATATCCTACGATCAGTCTAACTCAAGAATGCAGATACCTAAAGGCATGATTACTAAAGTGAAGCGGGTTAGATTGAATAAGTTCTTAGACATAAGGAGAAAACAATCAAAACCCAAAGTGCAAAAGCCAAAGGAAGAAAACTCCAGCAATGGTTCAGAGACAGAATTCTGGACAGGTTCGACTTTTCCAGGTCCGATGTAAGATCAACCAGTATGGGAGCAGGAGGGGAAGACATACTGTTTTCTCAAGAAGCTGGAGATACATTAGGCATATCAGTAGAGTGTAAGTCAAGAAGTTCTCTCGCTGTATATGCCTTTTATTCCCAAGCTGCCGACAACTGTCCAGAAGATAGAGAGCCTGTTGTTATTGTTAAACAGAACCACTCTAAACCACTGGCTGTTATCGATGCAGAATACTTTATAAGATTGCTAAAGGAGAAACATGAGACACTTAGTCATTCCTGATACCCAATGCAAACCTGGACATACTACTGAACATTTAGAGTGGGTCGGGAAATACGCAGCAGAAAAGAAACCTGATGTTATTGTCCATCTCGGAGACCATTGGGATATGCCGAGCCTTAGTGTTTACGATGTTGGTAAGAAAGCATTTGAGGGACGGACGTATCAGTCTGATATCACTGCCGGTAACTTGGCGATGAGTAGATTGATGAAACCAATTGTCAATGAAATCAATAGGTTAAAGAGAAACAGAAAGAAAACATGGAACCCTAAATTAGTTTTCTTAATAGGTAACCATGAACAACGGATTGAAAGAGCCATCGAGTCTGATAGGAAACTAGAAGGTTTGATAGGTTATGATGACTTCAATCTCAAACAGTATGGTTGGGAAGTGCAAGACTTTTTGGATGTAAAAATAATAAATAACATTGCATATAGTCACTACTTTACATCCGGTGTTATGGGTAGACCAGTTAGTAATCCTAGTTTATTATTACAGAAGAAGCATATGAGTTGTATTATGGGACACGTTCAAGACCGAGCTATATCATTTAGTAAACGGGCAGACGGTTCTAGTATTACAGGAATCTTTGCTGGTATCTGCTACCAACATGATGAGGACTACTTAACTCCGCAGACGAATGGAAGCTGGTCAGGAGTTTGGATGTTAAACGAAGTCAACAATGGTAGCTTTGATGAGATGCCGATCAGTTTGAATTATTTGAGGAAAAAATATGCAAGTAAAAAAAATACTAGATGAAAGGGCGCAGACTTACGGGCAGTATCATATGGTCAGTAAGATCAGTCAGGATGTAAAGAAAGTAATTAGGAACTCACCTAACTATCCTCTTATGCCTGACTACATGAAGGAATCATTAGACCTGATTGCTAATAAGTTAGCTAGAATACTTAATGGTGATCCGTTATATGATGACTCATGGCGTGACATCTCTGGGTACTGTACTCTAGTACTGATGGAGATAGAAGATATGGAGAATCGAGTTGAACCTGACGCTTGTTGAATTAAAAGAAAAGCTCATGCAGTTCGATGAGTTAGATCTAATAGAACTATTAGACCTGACATCAGAAGATATACTTGATCGATTTGAAGATGTTGTTGAAGATAAATATGAAATGTTACGAAAGGAAATTTAGTGGATTTTTACCAAGAATATATTGCTAAGAGCAGGTACTGTAGATTCATACAGGATGAAGGACGTAGAGAGAACTGGTATGAAACAGTAGATAGATACATGGACTTTATGAAGAATAATCTGGAGTCTAAACATAACTACATATTGCCTGTTGAGACGGACTCAGAGCTTCGTGAAGCGATTAAAAATTTAGAAGTAGTGCCGTCTATGCGCTCTGTTATGTCAGCCGGTAAAGCTCTTGATAGGGACAATACGGCAGGGTACAACTGCAGCTATTTACCTGTTGATGACCCTAAAGCATTCGATGAAGCAATGTACATCCTGTTGTGTGGTACTGGTGTAGGCTTTAGTGTTGAACATAAGTACGTTGACAAGCTGCCTGAGATACCAGAGAAACTATTTAAATCAGACACGACTATCGTTGTTGCTGACAGTAAAGAAGGTTGGGCTAAAGCGTTACGTCAAGTCATAGCACTACTGTATTCCGGTGAGATACCTAAGTGGGACTTACGAAAGGTTAGACCAGCAGGAGCTAGACTCAAGACCTTTGGTGGTAGAGCTAGTGGACCAGCGCCACTCAACGAGCTAATTGAATTTGTGATTAAGAAGTTTCAGGGTGCAACAGGACGTAAACTAAACACACTAGAGTGCCACGACATCATGTGTAAGGTAGCTGAGGTTGTAGTAGTGGGTGGTGTTAGACGTTCAGCTATGATCTCACTGTCTGATCTAGAAGATGACAAGATGCGTCATGCTAAGACAGGACAATGGTGGGAAGCTAATCCTCAACGTGCGTTAGCTAATAACTCTGCCGTGTACGCTACTAAGCCTGACGTTGGACAGTTCATGAACGAGTGGACCAGCTTGTATCATAGTCATTCAGGTGAGCGAGGTATCTTCAATCGAGAAGCTGCTGTCAACCAGGCTAAGAAGAATGGACGTAGAGATATAAACCATGAGTTTGGTACTAACCCATGCTCAGAGATTATCCTTAGACCATACCAGTTCTGTAATCTATCTGAGGTAGTAGTCAGAGAAGGTGATAGTATCTATGATCTAGAACGTAAGGTCAGACTGGCTACAATTCTCGGTACACTACAATCTACTTTGACACACTTCCCGTACCTAAGAAAGATATGGCAACGCAACACCGAGGAAGAGAGATTACTGGGTGTATCGCTAACTGGTATACTGGACAACAAACTATTAGGAGATACTGTTGAACAGACTAGAACACTTCTTGAACGACTCAAAGACGTGGCGGTTGATACTAACTTACAACTATCCACTGACCTCAATATTCCTAGTTCTACTGCCATCACTTGTGTTAAGCCTTCTGGCACTGTTAGTCAGCTTGTTGATTCTGCCAGTGGTATTCATCCTCGACATAGTAAGTATTATGTACGCAGGGTTAGGGGCGATAAGAAAGATCCTCTTACATCGTTCATGATCGAGCAAGGGATACCATCAGAAGATTGTGTCATGCGTCCTGAGTCTACTACTGTCTTCAGCTTTCCTAAGAAAGCACCACACAATGCACTACTGCGTGAGGACTTGACAGCCACTCAGCACTTAGACTTATGGATGATGTATCAGAAGCATTGGTGTGAACACAAGCCATCAGTTACCATCTCAGTGGAGGAGGACGAGTGGGTAGAGGTAGGGGCTTGGTGTTGGAAGAACTTCGATGATATCAGTGGTGTAAGTTTCTTACCATATGATGGTGGAACCTATCGCCAAGCTCCATACGAAG
>Ga0213866_10003274_pt1 | contig 11079 bp, 10 predicted proteins | sample PICome_11_FD_160079 | JGI IMG/M metagenome (GOLD analysis project Ga0213866, IMG submission 160079) | Coastal seawater microbial communities near Pivers Island, North Carolina, United States - PICO284 | ecosystem: Environmental > Aquatic > Marine > Coastal | place: USA: North Carolina... | reverse complement strand
ACGAGTATACCAAAAATTAATTAGAAGATATGATGCTAAACCTACACCTTCCCAACCAAAAAACATTTGGATAAAATTATTTGCAGTAACAAGCATTAACATAAAAAAGGTAAAAATAGACAAATATGACATAAAACGTGGTAAATGTGGATCTTGACCCATATATGCAATTGAATACATATGTACCAGTGTACTCACAACTGTTACCACTACAAGCATAACAACAGTTAAACTATCAAAAAGAAATCCCCACGATGCATCAAAGAGTTCAGAATGAAACCATGGAGCAAAATCTAGATAGCAAGGACTGCCACAAATTCCTACTTCATAAAAAGCAAGAATAGAAAGAAATGCTGATAGTGCTACACAAACTGTAGCTAAAATTGGTGAGCCACGGTATCCGAAAAAACGACCGAAGCCACAGCAAAGCAAAAAGCTAAGCAAAGGCAAACACACAAGTAATAAATACATATATATATATTTCTTTTGCTTTTATCTTTCTTTAAAGAAAGATATAATGTTTCGAAGTGGATTTGAACCACTGACACAAGGATTTTCAGTCCTTTGCTCTAACCAACTGAGCTACCGAAACAACTACTTCTTTTATTTATCTTCACTTCTTTTTATAAAAAAAAATATACATATGGAAAGTAAAACTTTACCAAGTTTATTACATACAAATAAAACACACGTAGGTGCAGTTGAAATGAGTCCTTGGATGTACCCTTACATGTTAGGCTATCGAGACAAAGTACCTTTTTTTAATGTTGAGGAAACTCTAATTGGAACTCAAAAAGCTTTAGTATTTTTAAAAAATGTACGTGAAAAAAAAGGTGAAATATTAATTGTAAATACCCATCCTGCTTTTAGTAAAGTAGTAAAAAAAACTTCTACAATACTAGGAATACATTATGTGAATGAACACTGGATTGGCGGTTTATTAACAAATTGGCAACAGTTAAAATATTCAGTACATGCCTACAAAAAGTTTAATAGTTTTATTTCACCAATAATAACTAAAGATATTGTGGCTTTTCCTAAATATACAAAAGCAAAAAAACGTTTTGACGGTATTCAAAATATGGTGTTTAAACCTGATGCTATTCTGTTACTTCAAGCAACTACAGCCCATAAAAATATTATTGAAGAAGCGAAACGTCTAAAAATACCTGTTATAGCTTGTGTTGATTCATCTTCACCAACAGTTACTGTTGAATATCCAATTCCGATTAATACGTATTCTAAAGCATTTTGTCATTTTTTATGCAGACTATTAGTTAAAATTTGCTAAACTTTTGATTTTTTTATACTGGAGTAAAAGGGTTCGAACCTTTGCATGTCGGTATCAAAAACCGATGCCTTTCCACTTGGCTATACTCCATACGACTCTATACCACCCCAGTTTGTAATGGGGTGGATATTTTATTTATTTCCACCATCGTTTATGTATATATTGACGGTTATTCTCTGCTTGCTTATGAAGTAAATTTTTTTCTTGACAAGCTTTTCCTTGATTTTTGTATGCATCAAAGAATTCTACTGCAAGTGAATATGCAAATGTATACATCATAGGATTTTTTGCTTTTGTTCCTTTTTTATGTTTTACATTCGCGTTAGAAATAATAGTTCTTATCGCTCTATTTTCTTGTTTATTTAAAGATAAACTTGCTGGAACAAATTGTGTATTTCCTCCAATTCGTGCTTTACGAAGTTCAAATACTGGTTTCGCATTTTGAAGAGCAGTTTGAATGATTTCAATAGGATGAACACGTAAAGTATCTTGAGATTGTAAATTTTCTAGAATATGAAGTACTTTAAAAGTTATTCTAGCAGCTCTAGTTTTATGCCCTTTTTTTGTAAGAAAAGAAGTAAGCTTTGCTAATATTGGAATATCTGAAATAGAATCTTCAGATTTTTCTACCTTTGATATACTATAGTAAATTGGTGCTGTTAAAATATCAACACTATGTAATGTTTTATTATATTGATGTTTTATGTACGTGTTGGTTTTTTTGTACCGTATTTTGATCGGCCTTGGTGGCGGTTTTTTAAACCCTGAGTATCTAATACACCACGTATAACTTTATATTTTACACCTGGCATATCTTTGACACGACCTCCACGAACAAGTACTACAGAATGCTCTTGTAAATTATGTCCTTCTCCAGGAATATAAGCAATAACTTCTCTATTATTACTTAAGCGAATTTTTGCAATTTTACGAATTGCTGAATTTGGTTTTTTAGGTGTTTTAGTATACACACGTAAACATACACCACGCTTTTGTGGACTTCCTTGAAGAGCTGGTGTTTTTTTATCACGCATACGTTTTTTTGGAAGACGTTGTTGTGCACCTAAAATTAATTGATTTGTTGTAGGCATATAACCAATATGTTTTTTTAATAGAATATATATTTCTTTGTAAGGAATAGTTTACTTCTTACAAAGACTAAAAAATAAAAATTTAATCACGTGGTACATAATGTAATAATGCTTTTTCGAATTTTCCTAAAAATGGAATAAAAATTAAGAAATATGCGAAAAAGTATACCGACGCGAGTTGACCAATTAATACATATGGATCTTCTACTGGTTGACAACCAATCCACCCAAGAAGTAAACAATCTGCTACAAATAACCAAAACAGTTTTTTATGTAAAGGTCGGAAATTTGAACTACGAATACTTGATGTATTGATGAATGGAAGGAGTAAAAGAGAGACAAATACTAAACCAATAGCCGCAACTCCAGCAAGTTTATTTGGAATACTACGTAAAATAGCATACACAGGTAAAAAATACCACTCAGGTACAATATGTGCTGGTGTAGACATAGGATTAGCAGGAATATAATTGTCAGGATGTCCTAATGTGTTTGGTGCAAAATAAATGAAGAAAGAAAAAAATAATGCAAAAATTACCCACCCAACTAAATCTTTTAAGAAGAAATAAGGGTAAAAGGATACTTTATCCACTACAGCTAAGCAACCTAATGGGTTATTTGAGCCATATTGATGTAAAGCTGCAATATGAACAATACTTGCACCAGCAATAATGAAAGGAAGTAAGTAGTGTAAACTAAAAAAACGATTTAGTGTTGCATTATCTACACTGAAACCACCCCATAACCAATATGTAATATCCATACCAACCACTGGAATAGCCGAAGCTAATGAGGTAATAACTGTAGCACCCCAAAAAGACATTTGTCCCCAAGGAAGTACATATCCAATAAATGCAGTTAAAATCATAAGGAGTAGAATCACAACTCCTACAATCCAAACAAGTTCACGTGGACTCGCATAACTTCCGAAATATAAACCACGGAAAAGGTGAAGATATACTACAATAAAGAACATACTTGCACCATTTGCATGCATGTAACGTAAAAACCACCCACCGTTAACATCTCGCATAATATGTTCAACACTTACAAAAGCTAAGTCTACATGAGGTGTATAGTGCATCGCAAGAAAAATTCCTGTAAGAATTTGGACAATTAAACAAATACCTGCGAGTGAACCAAAACCCCACCAGTAACTTAAATTACTTGGTGTTGGATAATCAATAAGATGATCATTAACAACTGATAATAATGGTTGTTTTAATAAAGAAAGACGACGCATAACTACAAATAATTTTTTGCTTGTTCCACTAAGTATCTTTGTTGGGAAAAGTTGTTTATCTTTTGTGTGTGATAAACGTGTAGTTCAATAGAAGTGTGTTGTGTGTGTGTTCTCCTCAGGTTGGATTTGAACCAACGACCTAATGGTTAACAGCCATGCGCTCTCACCACTGAGCTACTGAGGACTGGAGTATTTTGGTTGGTTTTTATGAATGATTTGTGATGTTTTCACCACAAACCATTTTGTATTGGACTCTGTTTTCTTATATTGATTTAACTTTTCGTACAGTTTTAGAGAAATCTCGAGTATTTTGTTCGAAAACATCTTGACGTTTCACGAATACACCTTTATGCATTGTGAGTACAATGGATCCAATCATTGCAATAAGAAGAATAATACTAGCTAAAATAAAAAATACCATGTAATATGTATACACCACATGTCCAATTGTATGAATAGTTGTTGTCTGTTCCATGATATATGGCCAAACAACATATTCAAGATCATTCACATTTAGTGTTTGTTCTTGTACAAATGTATTGTAGTTTGCTATAGTATCTTGTATCTGGATAAAATGCTTTTGCCATTGAGAAAAAATGGTTAAACTATTCCATGGTTGTGATAAGAGTGAAAATAAAAGTGTTGCACTACTTACTGCACTAAATACACTATACATAGTTATAGATTCTATGAAAGAAAGAATAGATTGTGTTTCATATGTCATAACTGGAACAAGATCTTGTTCTAATAAAAGGAAAATTTCACCGAAAAATAATAGACCAAATACTCCACCTACTGGTAGATATCTTAAAATACTATCATTTATTTCTGCTAATTTAACATTTAACATCATGACAACGAATAAGAATAGCACTGCAATAGCACCAACATAAACAACAAGAAAGACCATTGCAAAAAAGTCAAGGTTAATAAGTAGAAGAAGTCCTGATACGTTACAAAAAACTAAGATTAGAAATAGAACTGAGTATACAGGATTTTTTGCTCTAATAACCATAATACCTGCAAGTAGTGCAAAACTTGCAAACATATAAAATAAAACTAAATTCATAAAAAATGTGTGTTATTTAATACTAGATACTTTGTTTTTGTATAAAATAAAAAAAAAAAAAAAAAACAAAAAGAACAAGTATATGTTTTTTTATTCACCATTAGAACAATTTACGATTATTTCGTTGATTCCAATGCATATTGGTAATTTTTATTTTTCATTTACAAATTCTTCATTATTTATGTGTTTGTCAACAGGACTTTTTATGTGTCTTTGTATTCTTGTAACAGCTCGTGGAGGATCATTAGTTCCAACACCATGGCAATCACTTATTGAAATGATTTATGAATTTGTTGTAAGTTTAGTTTCTGAACAAGTTGGAGAAAAAGGAAAACAATATTTTCCTATGATATTTACTCTCTTTACTTTTTTGTTATGTAGTAATTTAATTGGAATGATTCCATATAGTTTCACAACTACAAGTCATTTTGTTGTAACTTTCGGATTATCTGTTTCAGTTTTTATTGCTGTGACAATTATCGGATTTCAAATTCATGGCTTACATTTTTTTAGTTTTCTTCTTCCTCCAGGAGCACCTTTAATTCTTGCACCCTTTTTAGTAGTAATTGAACTTGTTTCATATGTATTCCGTGCAATTAGTTTAGGTGTTCGACTTTTTGCAAACATGATGGCAGGGCACACTCTTGTTAAAATTCTAAGTGGTTTTGCTTGGAGTATGTTATCATTAAGTGGTGTATTAAAACTTGCAGCAAGTATTCCATTTGCTGTTGTTTTTGCTCTTATGTTTTTAGAAGTTGGAGTTGCTTGTTTACAAGCGTATGTGTTTACTATTTTAACATGTATTTACTTAAATGATGCTATTCATCTTCACTAATTTTATATATATTATGTTTGGAGCTTGTTTTCTTTTTTAAGAGCAAGCTTCATCCTACTGAAAGAAGGTCGAGCGGAAATAGCTCAATGGTAGAGTATAGCCTTGCCAAGGCTAGGGTTGAGGGTTCGAGTCCCTTTTTCCGCTGTGAAATATACTTTTTTGGGCCTAAGTAGACTTGAACTACTGACCTTACGCTTATCAGGCGTACACTCTAACCAACTGAGCTATAGGCCCGATTGCATGCTCGGAAAGATTCGAACTCTCAACTTCCGAATCCGTAGTTCGGCACTCTATCCATTGAGCTACGAGCACATACATTTTCTTCAGGAGAAAAGGGATTCGAACCCTTAACCTTTGGTTTTGGAGACCACTGTTCTACCATTGGAACTACTCTCCTTTTTTTTATATACTGTCCCTTTCGTCTAGTGGTTAGGACATCGCTTTTTCATGGCGAAGACACGGGTTCAATTCCCGTAGGGGATGCCATACACCATGGCAAAAAAAGAATGTGGTATGCTTTTATTTTTAGTAAGTATTATTGCAAAAATTCTTGGTATCGTTGTTCCTTTACTTGTTGCTGTAGCATATTTAACACTTGCTGAACGAAAAGTAATGGCTTCAATGCAACGCCGTAAAGGGCCAAATGTTGTTGGTTTTTTTGGTATTTTACAACCATTAGCTGATGGTTTAAAACTCCTTATTAAAGAACCAGTTTTACCAAGTAGCGCAAATACAGTTGTTTTTTTAGCAGCTCCTGTTTTAACATTTTTACTTGCATTAATTGCTTGGGCTGTTATTCCATTTGGAGAAGGGCTTGTATTATGTGATTTAGATGTTGGTATGTTATATATTTTTGCTATTTCTTCATTAGGTGTATACGGTGTCATTATGGCAGGATGGGCAAGTAACTCTAAATATGCTTTTTTAGGAGCTTTACGTTCTACAGCTCAAATGGTTTCCTATGAAGTATCGCTTGGTTTAATTATTATTACTGTTTTATTATGTGTAGGATCATTAAATTTATCTGCAATTGTAATGGCTCAAGAAGATGTTTGGTTTGGAGTACCACTTTTTCCTTTACTTTTAATGTTTTTTATTTCATGTTTAGCAGAAACAAATCGTGCACCTTTTGATTTACCTGAAGCAGAAGCCGAACTGGTTGCTGGATATAACGTTGAATATTCATCTATGGGATTTGCATTATTTTTTCTTGGTGAATATGCAAATATGATTATGATGAGCGTACTTTGTGTCATTCTTTTTTTAGGTGGCTGGTTACCTCCATTTTCTTTTACATTTTTATATTGGATTCCAGGCTCAATGTGGTTAGGACTTAAAACGATTATTTTTTTATTTCTTTATATTTGGGTACGTGCTGCATTTCCACGCTATCGTTATGACCAACTTATGCGTTTAGGATGGAAAGTTTTACTTCCATTATCTCTTGCTTGGGTACTTTTTGTTGCAGGTATTCTTGTAGCTTTTGATCTTTTACCCTCGACTTTTTCTCAGTAGTTTATTTTTTAGGGGTGTATATATGTATATCATGTATATACTCCAAACCTTTTTACTATTTGAGGCTAAAGCTTTAAATTTATTTTAGATGTCTTATATTTTTTATTTCTGAAAGGTATATATATGTGGTATTTGTAAGGTTGTTAAAGGAAGACTGATCTACAGTCCTCCCTCAACAACAACAAAATGTATATATTAGTATAAGAATGCTTACGTTTTTACAAACAATACACAACTTATCTATCAACGTACTCAACTTGTACGATATACCAAAAAGAATATGTCTTGAAAAAAGTTTCGTACTTCATATGCTTTCAGTACTTATCCTATCACAACGTAGCCTAGTAACCATGCCTATGGCTAGACAATTACTATACCAGAGGTTGTACACATCCGGTCCTCTCGTACAAGGATGTGGTTTTCTCAATTCTTACGCGCACCCCAGGTAGAATCCAAACTGTCTCACGCATGATTCAACCTCACCAATATCTAGTTCTACCAGACTAGATACTATAGCAAAGTCAAAATATCCCTTCTCACGAAAGGCATGGACTATATCTTCATCCTTTCCAATACAAAAAGGAGTTGGCGTCTTATACGTTCCCTTACCAAAGAACATATCATTTAAAAAATATTTAAATAGTCTCTACAGGGACAGGCAGCAAATTTAAAGACAGAAAATAAGAACGAACAACTTCCGAAGTGAGAGTACGCTTCTTTGAATCATTCAAGTCTTGAAATGTATCCACGACTTCACAGAGCTTTACAAAAGCTTGTGGATCTTGATCTTTCTGTAATTGTGAAATAATTTGCAACACACGACGAGCATGCACCTTTTTCAATCTCAAATATGGATATAAAAGCTGCAGACATTTTTTGACCGATTCTTTACCAACAATTGCATATTCAGACATTCCATCGTTTCGTTTTCGAATAGTGCCTAGTTTAAAATATTTTTGTAATTGAAGAAGAATCCATTGACGTTTGGTCTTTTGGAAAAATGTTAAGGTGACACGAATTTGAAAGTGGAGTTTATAATCTGGTCGTCGCACGATTTGTGCATTGATACATCCATCTCCATCAAGAAATCCAGCAATATATGCTTTTTGTTCTTTGTTTATTTGTGTCATATGTGTGTGTTTTTTGTGTACATGTCTTCCCTCGGTATTGTCTTGAAAACTTGCAGTTTGTATATGTTTTATGTTTTTCGAGATTTCACCGATATAAGCCAATACTTTTTCAATCTATTACTAGATTGTAACGCAATGTTATTTACGTTCTAAACTCAACTCAGGTACCATGTTACTCGGCGAACAGCCGAACCCTTGGGACCTTCTTCAGCCCCAGGATATGATCAGTCAACATCGAGGTGCCAAACAATTCCGTCGATATGGACTCTAGGGAATTATCAGCCTGTTATCCCTGGCGTATCTTTGATTCGTTAAGCACAAGCCTTTCCACTCAGTACTTGTGGATCATTATGACCGACTTTCGTCTCTGCTCGATCTGTGAATCTTGCAGTCAGGCAAACTTATACCATTATGCTCTTCAGTAGGTTTCCGATCTACATTGAGTTTACCTTCGCACGCCTCCGTTACTCTTTAGGAGGCGACCGCCCCAGTCAAACTGCCTCACATACATTGTCTATCCTTAAGATGTTAGACAAAAAACATAGTAAGGGTGGTATTTCAAGGATGTATGTACTCCCACCTATCCTACACATACGTATGGTTTTGTCAATGTAAATGTACAGTAAAGATGCACAGGGTCTTCTCGTCTTGGGGCACGTACTCCGCATCTGCACGGAGAATTCAATTTCACTGAGTCCACACTGGAGACAGTGGGGCAATCGTTACGTCTTTCATGCAGGCCAGGAATTAGCTGGCAATGAATTTCGCTACTTTATGATTGTTATAGTTACAACCGCCGTTTACTAGGCTTTCCATTCGTATCTTTCAACACTCCTTTTATACTTTTAGCACCGGGCAGACGTCAGACCCTATACTTCATGTTACCATTTTGCAGAGTCCTAATTTTTTAGTAAAAAGTCGTCACCCCCATTTTTGTGTCACCATACTTGGTTTCCCTTCTTCCTAAGGTACGGGAATATTTTGCCGAGTTCCTTCAATGTGGTTCTCTCATCACCTGAGTCTATTCGACTCGTTCACCTGTGTCGGTTTAGGGTACGGTCAATAACATTTATACATTTTCCTGGATACTTACTTACTATACACCATATCCAATTGCAGCTTTTAGAAGCAAATATCGTCTATATAAATACTGTCCATTAAGCACACGAATGCGTGTATCTCTTAGGGACCGAACATAACTCTGCGCTGTAGACCAGAACGCAGAAACCCTTGAACATACGGTGATCATGATTCTACATGATTTTCGTTACTCATGTCAGCATAGTCACTTTTGATACCTCCAAAAATACTCTCGTATCTTCTTCATCGGCGTACAAAACGCTTCGCTACCTTTAAATAAAGATCTTTAAACCAGCGCGTCGGTGTTTCTGTTCAGCCCCGATACATTTTCAGTGCAAAACAACTCGACTAGTGAGCTATTACGCTTTCATGATAGAATGGCTGCTTCCAAGCCAACCTCCTAGTTGTCAACGTTGTTTCACTCCTTTTCCCACTCACAGAAAGCTTAGGGACCTTAGCGTCTGGGCTGGGCTGTTTCCCTTTCGACATATAACCTTAGCACTATATGTCTGACTGCACATTTCGTGTTACATGTTAGATGGTATTCGGAGTTTCCTTGAGAGCAGTAAGGTTTTGGACCCCCATAGCTCAATGAGTGCTCTACCCCCATTAACAGTTTTGTCTATGTACGCTTTACCTCAATAAATTTCGCGAAGAACCAGCTATTTCTAAGTTTGATTGGCCTTTCACCCCTTATCTCAAATCATCCGCGTCTATTGCTACAGACGTCGGTTCGGTCCTCCAAAAGACATTACGCTTTCTTCAACCTGTTCAAGATAAGATCACTTAGTTTCGGGTCAAATGAAGCAAATTTCATGCCTTTGTCGACTTGCTTTTGCTACGCGTCCACATCCCTGCTTACGCACACTTGCTTCATTTAGTCGCTGACCCATTATGCAAAAGGTACACTGTCACTCTGTTTTAATAGACTAAAACATAAGCTCCAATTGCTTGTCAGTATTCTGTTTCAGATCTTTTCACTCCCTACGATCTAGGGTTCTTTTCACCTTTCCCTCACGGTACTTGTACACTATCGATCTATATATCATATTCAGGCTTAGAAGGTGGTTCTCCTATCTTCAAACACTTTAACATGTTTTACTTTTTTACTCTATATATTTTCATCATACAGGACTTTTACCTTCTTTGGTCATGCTTCCCAGACATGTTTTGCACAAATATATAGAAATTGCCTGCTCCGCTTTCTCTCGCCGATACTCACGGAATCTCGGTTGATTTCTTTTCCTAAAGGTACTAAGATGTTTCAGTTCCCTTTGTGTGAATCTTTATGTGGTTTTCCACGATGGGTATTTGTACCTTTCTCACGGTTTGTCTTAGATACAACTTTTCGCATAATTTAACGCCCATTCATGATATATAGTCAAGGCATCCCCAAAATACTTTAAATTAAAAAAACAAAAGAAAATAAAAAATACAGAGAAAATTGACGAAAAGTGGATTCGAACCACTGACACACGGAGTATGAATCCGTTGCTCTAACCAACTGAGCTACTTCGCCAATAGAATAAGTTGTATGTCTACTTCTAGAAGTAGACATACAACCGTTAACATTTTCCGCTTTCCAAAAAGGAATACAGCATCGTTGACTGCGTGGACTACGCCGGTATCTAATCGGCTTCGCTCCCCACGCCTTCGCGCCTCAGTGTCAGATCTAAGCCAGAAAGGTGCTTTCGCTTTCGGTGTTCCTTCTAATATCTAAGAATTTAACTTCTCCACTAGAAATTCCCCTTTCCTCTCTCAGTCTCCAGTGTAACCGTTCTTTTCGCGTGACCCATTTTAACAATGGGGATTTAACAAAAAGCTA
>Ga0213866_10003273_pt1 | contig 11080 bp, 9 predicted proteins | sample PICome_11_FD_160079 | JGI IMG/M metagenome (GOLD analysis project Ga0213866, IMG submission 160079) | Coastal seawater microbial communities near Pivers Island, North Carolina, United States - PICO284 | ecosystem: Environmental > Aquatic > Marine > Coastal | place: USA: North Carolina... | reverse complement strand
CATCGCCGATTTCATGCGCGCCCAGACGATTGCCATCATCATCAAGAATCACAATTTCGCAATTGGCCATCGCCTTGCCGACCGAGCCGCGATGATTGAGCCATTGTTCAGCGGTCAGAAAAGAGACTGAGCCAACTTCCGTCGCGCCGTAATACTCATTGATAATCGGCCCCCACCAGTCAATCATTTGCTGCTTTACATCCGGCGGACATGGCGCGGCGGCGTGGACAACAAATTCAAGACTGCTTGTGTCATATTTGGCGCGCTGTTCCTCCGGCAGTTTCAACATACGAATGAACATGGTCGGGACAGTCTGCAAATGTGTGGTCTTATGTTTCTCAATCAGGCGCAGCAATTCCTCCGGGTCAAATCGCGGCATCAGAACGGTTTCATCCATGCCCATCACCACGCATAAAACGCCATAAGTATTGGGCGCTGAATGATAAAGCGGCGCGGGAATAATCGTGCGCCGACCGGGGCCTATATCAAATGCCTGGTTAATCGTGGCATAAAGATTTTCCATTTCCGACAGTGTTCCGGCATTGCGGCGCACACCTTTGGGGCGGCCAGTTGTGCCGGATGTGTAAATCATCGCACCGGGTGAGGCGACATCGCGCGGCTCAAGCGGTTCAAATTGCGCCAGCCAATCATACCAGCCTGTTGCGTCATCGGGTATGCGCGCCGCTTCCGCCGAGACCTGATAGGCCGCACACAGTTCCGGCGGCGTCTCCACCACCAGCACTTTGCAGCTATCGGGAATCCCGGCAGCAATTTGTGGCAATAAATCAGCGTGAATTATCAGCGCTTTTGCGCCGCAATTATCAAGCACATAATTGGCTTCATCGGCGGTGTAATGCCAATTGACCGGAACCGAATAAACACCCAGCGCCGCCGCCGCCAGCGACATTTCAAACAGGCCGAAATCATTCCGCATGAAAATCGCCACACTGTCGGCCAATTTCAGCCCAAGCGATTCTTCCAACCCGCGCGCCGCGCGTGCCGCGTTAAAAAGGATTTCCTCATGCGACTTTTGCCGGTCGCCGCTGATAATAACTTTATCCATAATGCCCTCCCTGCACACTCCAACATTAGATTGGCAAGCAAGACATTTCGCGTCAACAGGCTTGATAGACCGCCGCGCTATTTCTCATATTCGACATAAATCGGTGACGACCAAGCGCGCTCCTCAACCATGGCAGCGCAGTCATCATTTGCGCTTGTTCGGTCATCGCCATAGCAAATGTTCAGCGACACGCAATTGCCCTTTTCATCATAGGTGCAGCGTAGATTATCGCCGTTAATCTTCTCACTCGGCTCTTGAATCGCGCGAACATAATATGTGGCCATGCGCTTGCTGGCGGCAAATTCATCATCGCTGAAAGTGAACGAACAACCACTTTTGCTTGTGTCGCATTGATGGGTTTTCCAAGGGTCGTCAATCAAATCGCCGACATTTTCATCGGGCGAGATTTGCGGTCGGATACGCACCACTTCAATGTTGGTGATTTTCATCCGTTCATTGGACGGGTTGAAACACTCACCGGCGCATAATTTCTGCACACGCTGTGTCCCCAGCGAGGCATAAGTCTCATCCGGACAGCCCGGCTTTTGCTTATGCGCGCCTACCGCCTTAACCTCAAACACGGGCGCGGTTTTGCGCGTCACCGTGCTGCCCATTGGCTCGCCGCTTTTGGTGTTGAACCAAAGCAAGATGCGCGCGCCGCTTGTGCCATAGGTTTCGCGGTTTTCCAGTGCTGAGAAAATCTGCTCGCGCGACCGGCCTGCGCTATGCACCGCTGCCAGCCCGCCCGTCGTCCAGAAACTCGCCTGACGTTCCAGCTCGGTCGCGCCGAACCCCCGTCTGGCGACCTCATCCCTGTCCAACGCAATGGATGAGGTAACAATCTCACCTTTCGGATATATGCGCTCCCGCCATGCCCGACTCAGACGCACCGCTTCCGTATTACGCAGCCTGTCCACTTCCTTATAGCCTGTGCCGGGACGGGCGCGGTGATTATCCGAGGCCGCGATAAAGCCCCAATTCAACCGCGTCGGTTCGCCCGCGCCGTCAAAATTGCGTATCGCCAGAGCATATTGCACCGAATTGGCAGGCCGGTAGCCAAAGGAGGGCAGGAAACAATCCTTGCATTGGCCTGCATCGAGCCATTCGTCAATTTTTGTGCCGGGAATTGTCAAATGCGCCGCCACGCTTGAATTGGCGGCATTGGCGCGTGCGGTTTCGGCGCGCGCGTCACATTCAGCCACACCATTGCCTTCGGCAAGGCAGCGTTCGCGGATAATTTCTCCGGCACGCCAGCAGACCGGCAAATAATTGGCGCTTGGTTCCGGACACACACCGGTTATCCCGTCCACGCCAAGCAAAACAGAACGGAAATCACGATATTCTTCCGAATTACCATGCCCCGACATGATTTCCACCAACGGAAAGGCTTCGGGGCGATTTTCGGCTTTCAAATGTTTGTCAAATGTCACACCGGTCGGGGTGTAAAAGCCCCAAGTTGTGCCATGAGGAATGATAAGCGGGTCAAGACCTTGCGCCGTTAAACTGTCAACCAGCGCGCCGGGTGTGTCGGCCACTTCAAAGCAATCTGCCGGCAAATCCGCCACCGGCGTGTCGGCATCGCACAGTGGCACACCAGCCGCCTCATCGAGAAAATTGCGAATGTCATAAATATCCTGCCGATGGCGGAAATCAAGCACGGCCATGCCCGGCGGCACAAGGCTTTTGCCTCTTGTCCGCAATGCATCCACCGCCACGCCGCCAGAGGCGATTGGCCGCTTCGACACTTTGTTATCTTCAAGGTCTCTGAATATCACATTTTTATGGCCGTAATGTTCTTCAGGCGTGCCGCCAACTTGCGTCCACTCAAAACCAAGATAGCTGACTAAATCAGGGTTTTTCGGATCCGGCGACAGCGCATTACACGCGCGGATACTCTGCTTGGCATCGCGCCAACGCTTTGGCGTCGAGGCTTCGGCATGGTCGGTAATTGCCCAAAAATCAATCGCCGAACAATGGCGCGCATAGTCACACGCATCGGCAAGCTGGTGAATCCCTTCGCCGCCATATATAGGCAGCGACCATAAAAATGCATCGGTAGAATTGGTGGTATGCACATGCAAATCGCCAAACAAGATTTGTTTGGCGCCGGTCATGCCAACACTGGCAAAATCTTCCGCTTGCCGCGCCGCTTCCGGCGCCAGCAACAGCTCGGTGCGGGCATCGCCCTGAATAACCCCCGGCCCTCTATGCGCGCCATACCAATTGCGTAAAATACCAGCACCATAAACCAACGCCACCACCAGCACGGTCAACAGTCCTATCCAAACAGTCTTTTTGCTGCTCATCTTCCTCCCCTTTCAATGCCGCCATGTTTAACCAAAGGCGGTCATTTATTGTTTTATTTTCAGTGCCGCTTATTTGCGGCGGCGCAATTTGAATGTCGCGCTAGCGCGGCCAACCAATTCCTCATGCGCGTCAAATAAATCGGCATCGGCAAATGCGATTGATTTACCAAGCCGGACAACCCGCCCCACAGCGCGATAAAAACCCGGCGCGCCACCCTTCAGATAACTTGTTTTCAGCTCTATCGTCGCATGGCTTGAATACGCATCCATATCCAGAGATGACCTTACCGCAGCGCCGCAAGCCGTGTCCAGCATTGTGGCAAAAGCACCACCATGCAAAACGCCTTGCAGGTTCAAAAACGAGTTTGGTATGTCGAAAGTGACTTCCGAAACGCCATTTTCCATCTTGACCAGCTTGCGGCCAATCAATGCACCAATTTCCGACTGCCCGCTTTTGGACAAGTCATTCCCTATCTCCGGTAAATCTTTTAACATATTGTTTTATCTATTTATTCTTGCCAATAATTTCATGCTCAGACAGGCGCGCCATATAGGCATTGATATTGGTCAGCGCCGGGTCAAGCGGCTGGCTGACTTTGGCGAGGAAACCGACAAGCGGCACAAAGGCAGCATCAACATAGGTCAGCCTCTCACCGCATAAATAAGTCTGCCCGTCAATTTGCTTGTCCAGCCAAGCCAGTCCATCACCGGCAATCAATTTGGATGGCGGCCCATAGGCTTCATCAATCCGCATACGCGAGGCGAAAAAATCCTTGCCTTCGCAATGGCGATATCCGGCCATCATCGGCGCCAATATCAGATAGTCAATCTGGCGCATCCGCATCCGCGTCAGGGCGCGTTCCTCCGCCGTCGCCCCGCATAAAATCGGGTCGGGCTGCAATTCTTCCAGATATTCGGCAATGGCGGCAACTTCGGCAATCACCGCGCCGCTATCGGTTTGCAGGCAAGGCAATTGACCGGCCGGATTGATTTTCAAATAGGCCTCGCCACGGTTTTCGCCGCCCATCAAGTCAATTTCCTCAATCGGAATATCCATATTTTTCAATGCAACGACATTTTTCAACGCCGCCGGATTGGGGCCAATTTTGCTGGTGTAGATTTTCATTCTGTTTCCTTTTGATCTGGCTTCCGTTCGAATTGCCCTATATTTTGGATAAATGCGCTGGCCGCGCAAGGGAGAATTGATGCAAACGGAAAATAATATGAAAGACCCGCCGCGCGGTTGGGCAGCCTCAATGTTCAGCCAATTCAGATTTTTCGGGTGGATTGTCATTCTCGCCACCGCCTATTGCCTGATGGTCGGCTCAGGTCTTTTCTTTTACGCCATGTCGGTTTTGCTTGAACTGATTGTTGTCAATACCGGCTACAGTGTCGCGCAGATTTCACTGGCCAATACAATTTTCCTCGCCATGTCGGGCTTTGCCGGTGTCATTGTCGGCGAACTCATCACCCGCTATGACATCCGCTTTTCCGTCTTGGCGGGCAGTTTGGTGCTTTTATTGAGCTATGTTTTGCTGGCCGAGGCCAACAGCCTGACCGCGATTTATCTGATTTACGGCATGATAGGCATTGGCTATGCGATGACAGCGCTAGTGCCGGCGACCACTTTAGTGGCGCGCTGGTTCATCCGAAGGCGCGCGCTGGCGCTGGCGGTCGCCCATTCCGGCCTGTCGCTGGGCGGGGTTTTGCTGACGCCTATCCTTGCCAATCTGGTAACAAAGACCGGTATGGCGGCGCTCACCCATCCGGTGATTGTTTTTCTGATTTTGCTGATGGTGCCGGTCTCAGCCTTGGCCATGCATCCCAATCCTGCCCAAATGGGATTGCACCCTGACGGCGATGATGTTGACCCGGAAGCCCCTCCGGCGCATGAAAAAGGCTGGCGCGCGCAAGAGGCGGTGCGAACACGGTTTTTCGGCTTTCTTGTTCTGGCCGCTATGTTTGTGATGATGGCGCAAGTCGGCACAATCGCCCATATTTACAATTGGGGCTTGGCGCGTGCCGATGCCCAAACCGGCGCGCTGACCATTGCTGTCATGGCGTTTTGTTCATTTTCAGGCCGCTTGATTACCGGCAGCTTTCTCGACCATATCGACATTTACCCTTTTGTTATCATCCTGTTTCTGGCGCAAGCCATGACCCTGTTCGGCATTGCTTTTGCCGAGGGTGTGTGGCCGGTGCTTATCATGTCCGGCCTGTTTGGCCTGACAGTCGGCAATGTGCTGATGTCGCAACCTTTGCTTATTGGCGCGGCTTTTGGTGTGCGCGATTTCCCGCGTATTCTCAGCTATAACCAGCTCTTGATGAATATCGGCGTCGCCGCAGGGCCGCTATTTGTCGGCCTGATTTATGACTTTGGCGGTGGCTATCGCAACGCTTTTGTGATTGTCGGCATGGCCAGCCTGTTGGCCTGCACTTGCCTCATTTTGGCCGGTTCACCAGCACGGCTGGCCGAGGATGCGAAATCGCTTTAGCCAACCGGCACACCCATCAAGTCAGGCAATCAAGTCAGCATCATGGCGTCTTCCTTGCTGTAAGGTTTCAGCAAATCAGCATCGCCATTTCTGATTTTGGTCGGCCATTGCGGGTCACTCAGCAAAGCACGGCCAACACCGACAAGGTCAAACTCGCCATCATCAAGCCGCTTCACCAAATCATCAATCGGTGCAACTTCCGACCCTTCACCGGCAAAAGAGGCAACAAACTCGCCCGACAGGCCAACCGAGCCGACTGTAATGGTCGGCACACCGGTCAGCTTTTTCACCCATCCGGCAAGGTTCAGGCTTGAGCCATCAAATTCCGGCTCCCAAAAACGCCGCGTCGAGCAATCCAGACAATCAATACCGGCATCGACAAGCGGTTGCAGAAAGCGCGCCAGCGCTTCGGGTTCAACGGCCATTTTATGCTCGAAATCCTGTTGCTTCCATTGCGAGAAACGCAAGATAAGCGGGAAATCATCGCCCACTTCAGCCCGCGCGCGGGAAATAATGTCGGCGGCAAATTTGGTTCGCTCCTCCAATGCGCCGCCATATTCATCATCGCGCAAATTCGTACCAGACCAGAAAAACAAATCAATCAGATAGCCATGCGCGCCGTGGAACTGCACCCCGTCAAAGCCGGCTTCGCGGGCGGCCACCGTGCCACGCACAAAGGCATCAATAATATCCTGCACATCCTGTTTGCTGAGCGCCAGACCAACCTCTTTGCCCGGATATTTCAAACCGGAGGGTGACACGCTGCGCGCATCCGGGTGCGGGCCCTGCCCTTCATAGCGCATGGCGCCCATATGCCAGAGCTGCGGCATGATAAGCCCGCCCGCCTCATGCACTTCTGCCGCCACTCGTTTCCAGCCATCCAATGATTCAGGCGTATGGAAATTCGGGATTTTCGGGTCACCACTGGCCGCATCATGGTCAATGGTTGTGCCTTCGGTGATAATCAAGCCAGTGCCGCCTTCGGCGCGGCGACGATAATAGGCCGCCACATCAGCAGATGGCACGCCGCCGGGCGAGAAAGAGCGCGTCATCGGCGCCATTACAATCCGATTGGGTATTTCGAGGCCGTTCAAGGTAAAGGGTTCAAAAAGTGCCGGATATTGTGTCATGAAAATCTCCCTTAATCATGGCCGTAAATATGCGATGACAAGTTACATAAAAGCCGCGCAAGTTGAAGTCCTAATTTACCTGCCCTATATTATTTTCAGCTACAATGATTTGCTCCGCCCATAATGCAAGACTGTCTTTGGGGCAAAACGGAAAGGTGACAATAGAAATGGAAGAAAGAATCGCCAAGTTTCAAATTGGGGCGGTTGTAAAACACCGGTTTTTCCCGTTTCGCGGGGTTATTTTCGATGTTGACCCTGTCTTTAACAATACTGAGGAATGGTGGCTGTCCATACCGGCAGAAGTGCGCCCGCGCAAAGACCAGCCCTTTTATCATCTGCTCGCGGAGAATGAGGAAACTGAATATATCGCTTATGTTTCCGAGCAGAACCTTTTGCCCGACACCAACGCCAAACCGGTGCGGCATCCGCAAGTGGCGGAAATTTTCGACGAATTTGACGGCTCCTGCTATATGGTGCGCGTTGATAAAACCAATTAGCGGCCAGTCTCGGAGTTTCAATGCTACGCGCCATTTTGCGGTTTTTTGGGCGGCTTATCGTCAGCTATATCGAAAAGCCGGTTCAGAACTACCGCGCCTATCAATTGCTGCCGCTGGCCGATTTGGAAGCAACGCTTCAGCCAGGCGATGTATTGCTGGTCGAAGGCAATCAGCGCATCTCCACCGCCATTAAATATCTGACGCAATCGACATGGTCACATGCCGCCTATTATGTTGGCCGCGAGGCTGGCTTGCGCGATGAATATGGTCATGCCGCCACGCTGATTGAAGCCGATTTGAGCAAAGGAGTGGTTGCGGTCTCTTTGACCAAATATCTCGGCTACAATACGCGCATTTGCCGCCCCGAATTGATAACCGAAGAAGACCGCGCGCAAGTCTCCGATTTTATTATCGCGTCTTTGGGCATGACTTATGATGTCAAAAATGTCATTGACCTTGCCCGCTTTTTGCTGCCGCAGCCGCCCGTGCCGGTCAGTTGGCGCCGCCGTCTGATTGCGCTGGGCAGTGGCGAGCCGTCGCAAGCCATTTGCTCCACCCTGATTGCGCGCGGCTTTCAAGCCGTGGGCTATCCGATTTTGCCGGAAATAACCCGCGAAAATCAGCGAGAGATTTTGCACATCCGGCATTATTCCCTGTTCACCCCACGTGATTTCGATGTCTCGCCCTATTTCAATATCGTCAAGCCGACCATTGTAAAGCGCCCCGATTACAAGAGTTTTGAGTGGCGCAAGCCGGAAACGGACAGCGTGTGAGAAAAGACCATAAACCCTATTCCATGCGTCTGTTGACCAATTTCCTGCGCGCCGCCTATACGCGCTGGTATGTCTGCCCGCAATTGGACAGCCATGGCGACGGGCTGGAAATTATCGGCCCGCACAGGCTGGAAATCTGGGGCGATGACATTCATTTGGGGGCAAATGTGCATATCCAAACCGCCAAGGGAAAAATGTCGCGGCTTTGCACTTGGCCCAATGCCGATGGCGGGCGCGGCAAAATTATCATTGGTGATAATGTGCTGTTAACACCCGGCCTGCATATTGTGTCCGCCGCGTCGATTGAAATCGGCGATGCGGTGATGATTGCCAGCAATGTTTACATATCCGATGCAGATTGGCACGATATCTATGACCGCACCGCTTCGCCCGGTGCTACCGCGCCAATTACCCTTGAGCGCAATGTCTGGTTGGGCGAAGGGGTGAAATTGTGCAAAGGGGTGCGGATTGGAGAAAACAGTGTCATCGGAGCCGGTTCAGTGGTAACCGGCGATATTCCGGCCAATGTGATTGCCGCCGGTAATCCGGCGCGTGTCATCCGACCGCTTCAAGCGGGGCGTGCCATATCGGGGCGAGAGACCATGTTTGCCGACAGAGCGGCCTATGAAAAAACCATGAAATATCTGCACTGGCTTAACCATAAGGATAATTCCTTTTTCGGTTGGCTGCGCCAGATGGTAAGACCGGGACGGAAGGGATAATAAAATGAACCAGATAATAAAACCGACACGGCTTGGCCTTGTTCTGCTGTTCTCACTTTGGGGTATCGCCGCGCAAGCGCAATCCAATAATCATGCCCTGGCCATGCATGGCGACCCGACCCTGCCGTCAACATACAGTCATTTCACAGATGCCGACCCGCGCGCCTTGAAGGGCGGCACTTTGCGGATGGCGCAGCCGGGCAGTTTCGACAGTCTCAACCCGTTTGCCGTGCGTGGCAATGTTGCCCGCAATATACGCGAGCGCGTTTTTGAAAGCCTGATGGCGCGCCATTATGGCGAAGCCTTCAGCCTTTATGGTCTGCTGGCGGAAAGTTTAGAAACCGATGCGGCACGCCAATATGTGCGCTTTCGCCTGCGCGCAGCAGCGCAATTTTCCGACGGCCAGCCCGTGCGCGCCGATGATGTCATATTCTCTTGGAACTTATTGAAAGAACAAGGAAAACCCAATCACCGCTATTATTACAGCAAAGTCAAACGGGTCGAAAAAAACAGCCCGCGCGAGGTGACATTCCATTTTGACAAAGACCTTGCCGACCGCGAATTGCCGCTGATTATCGGCCTGATGCCGATATTACCGCAACATATATATGAAGCTCGCGACATTAAATCGGCCAATTTGCAAACGCCGATTGGCTCCGGCCCCTATATGATTGAGGAGGTAACGCCGGGCGCGCAAGTCGTCTTTACCCGCAATGCTGATTATTGGGGCAATGCCCTGCCGACCAGCACGGGACGGCATAATTTCGGCCGGTTGGTTGATAATTATTTCCGCGATGAAGGCACAGCATTTGAAAGTTTCAAGGCCGGTGACATTGATGTCTGGGTGGAAAATAATCCGCAGCGTTGGCTGTCAGGCTTTGATTTCCCCGCCGCACGCGATGGCCGCATCACCAAATTAACCGTGCCATTGGGAACGCCCTCAGGCTTGCGCGGCTTTGTGCTGAACACGCGCCGCCCGCTTTTGACCGATCGCAGCTTGCGACAGGCACTTGACCTGATGTTTGATTTTCAATGGGTTAATCGCGTTTTGTTTGGCGGCACATATAAGCGCACAGAAAGCTATTTCGGTAATACCGCATTGAGCGCGACCGGCAATGAAGCCGACCCGGTGGAAATGCAATTATTGGCCGACAGCCTCATTGAACCGGAAATCCTTATCGCCGGTTACAAAGCTCCGGTCAGTGACGGCTCCGGTCGCGACCGCATGTTGCGCCTGCAAGCCATGACCATGTTGGAAGAAGCCGGTTACACCCAACAAGCGGGTAAATTATTTTCGCCGAATGGCACGCAAGTTAAATTCGAAATTCTGGTGCAGCAGCGCGCCGACCAAAGGCTGGCTATGGCGTGGCGACGCATGTTGGCGCAAATCGGCATTGAGTTAAATGTGCGCCTGCTCGACTCCAGCCAATATCAACGCCATTTGCAGAGTTTTGACTATGACATCATCATTTATAATTATTACGCCTCACTGTCACCGGGCAATGAGCAAGCCTATTATTGGGGCAGCGCCGCAGCCGATACGCCGGGCAGTCGCAATTATGCCGGTATTCGTGACAAGGGCGTTGACGCGGCGATAAATGCGCTGACTAGCGCTGAAACCCCTGCCGCCTTCACCATTGCAGCCCGCGCGCTGGATCGCGCCATTATGAACGGCCATTATTTTGTGCCGCTTTATCATTTGCCGAACCAGTGGCTTGCCCATTGGCATTATATCGGCCATCCATTTGACCATTCGCTATATGGTGTAAGGCTGGATAGCTGGTGGATATCACACGATAATTAGAACTGGCACTCCGCCATATGGTTTCGCCATATGGTTTCGCCTATATCGCTTCGGCCTGTTTCACTGCCGCAATATCGGCATCATCCAATCCCCAATCGGCCAGCGCCGTGTCATTATGCTCGCCAATCTTTGGGGGCGGCCCCTGTATGGCGCTTTGGGTTCGGCTGAAACGCGGCGCAACATTGGGCTGCATCACCCCATAGGCTTCCACCAATGTCTCGCGCGCCTTATTGTGATGATGCGCCGGCGCCTCATTCATATCCAAAACCGGCGCATAGCAGACATCTGTG
>Ga0213866_10003272_pt1 | contig 11080 bp, 8 predicted proteins | sample PICome_11_FD_160079 | JGI IMG/M metagenome (GOLD analysis project Ga0213866, IMG submission 160079) | Coastal seawater microbial communities near Pivers Island, North Carolina, United States - PICO284 | ecosystem: Environmental > Aquatic > Marine > Coastal | place: USA: North Carolina... | reverse complement strand
TAGAATACCCCAATACCAAAGTATTGCTGAAACACATGACATTACAATAATGTATGGCAAAACTCCAAAAGCAAATGTTTCTAATAAAGATCTGTATGCAGAATCACTATCAGAGGGTGGATACCCAAATACAAAACTTGCGCCTTCAACAGTAGCATTTTGTAAAATAGTTACTCCATTACCAAGTAACTCGAAAAAGCTAATTATAAATGGAACCTTAAGAAGTATTGCTGCCAGAATAAGTTGCGACAATGTTCCATAAAAAATATATCTATAATTAATAATTTTATAGTTATTAGAAAATGGGACTGCTAAAAGAATAAGACCAATAAAGCCTATTATTATATGGATAAAATTAAATGCAGACATAGAATTAGTATAACTTAATAGCCTTTAATCTTTCATCTAAAAAATCGTGAGCTAAAACGCCTTTATCTTCATGATTGAAAACAGATTTTAAAATTGTATCTGGAGATGGGTGCATAAAAAATGGAATACTATATCTAGATTTTATTTCATCAGTTTTGTATTTAATTACTCTATGGGGAGTACTTTTGAGTCTCTTTTCAGTAATTAGTTGCATCATATCACCAATATTACAAACAATATCATCATATGATGAGCTAACTGGAATCCAGTTTCCGGATTTATCTTTAACTTCTAATCCAGGTTCATTAGCGCCAATAAGTAATGTAATTAAGTTAATATCTGCATGTTCTCTGGCTCTATAAATATTTTCATTATTAGATGGTGGGTAATGAATAAGCCTCAGTAAAGAATTACCTTTTCTAGTTGATGAATTAAAAAAATTCTCATCTAAGCCAAGTGTAAGACTGATCGACGATAACAGCCTAGCACCAAGTGTATTCATCTCATTAAATAGCTGATCAAATACAGTGTTGAATTCATCAATTTCATTAACATAAATATTTTTCATGATTCTTTTATCGTAAGAATCATCAATAACAGGCCCATGATGCCAAAACTCTTTAAGATCCGGAACAGTTTCACCTAATGCAGTTTCTTTGCCAAATGGTGTGTAACCTCTGGCTCCAGCATTTTCTCTAAACGAATATTCATTTTTTACAGAAATATCAAGATTAAAAAACTTTTCAGAATATTCATAAGCTTTGTTAAATAAGGAATGAGGTATTTTGTGATCTGTAATAATAAAAAAGCCATGATTGGATAATGCATTTGATAATAAATCTAATGACTGGTTATCGTTTTTTAATAAATTATTTAATGACAGCTTAGGTATTTGATCATCCATAGTTCATTCTATCAAAAAAAAAGGCAGTAAATACTGCCTTTTTAAAATTCTAGTGTTGGTTAAAACTTATAAGTAAAACCTAACTGCATTCTGTATCTAGATGCATAAGAATCAATACTTGGTCCTCTTGTATCTACGCCAGTAATTATAATTTGTCCATCATCATTAAGACCCTTTGAATCTAACAGACCTCTTGTATTATAACTTTGAAAATATACATGCCCTTTATCTTCATTAATAAAGTTCAAGACATTTAGCAAGTCATAATAAAGAACTAATTTATGATCTTTAATTCCAAAGTAACTATTATTTACAGGTATTTCTTGAGCAATTCTTAAGTCTAGTCCCCTTGTATATGGAAGTTGACCAGTATGAGCATCAACATGAGATCCTGGAGTTCCAATTCCTTGAACAGCAGTTAAAACCTCACCCTCTGTAACACCTTGGTATACAACATTTGGGTCACCAGCAGTTGGTACATACATGCGAGTATTATATCTGCTATACCCATCATCAAAACCATCTAAAGTATAAGTAAATCTCTTTCCTGAATAAACTTTATAGAATAGAGAGAATTTAGTTGGGGCATTATTAAACCAGTTAGCTGTGTAATTCAAACCAGCAACCAGTCTGTGCTTGATAGCCCACGGAGTATTACCAACATCAACATTCATTCTGTCAACAGCAACCATATTCTCTAAGTTTGAGGAAAGTTGAGATGAAGTTGCTATCCAGCCAGATTCAGCTTCTGTATTTGTATAGCTAGCAAAAACATCAAGTCCATTATCAAACTCTTTATCCATTGCTAAAGTAAATGAATTTGAGCTAGTTCCTTCTGCATTAGTAATATAGAAAGCATCTTCAGTGTTGTATGTAACTATGCCAGTTTTACCAACTTGATCGACTGAAGCAGATGCGTCAGCAAAACCTACACCGTCTTGTGCATCATCAATATTAACTGCTGCTTTTAAGTTATAACCATTAGCTGTAGTTAATAATAATTCTAAATTAAACTTCCATGTTGATGGAGTGTCATATTGAGGATCTATACCTTGTGCTGGGCTAGTACTAGCAAATTCAGCATAAGGGAAATCCTGGTAAATGGTCTCTGGTGCTTTAAAACAAGTTCTATCACCAGCAGTTTGACATGGTGAAGAGTATCTAGAGCCATATTGAACAACACCAGAATTAGCAAAAGGACTTGCTACCCAAACATTCGGGACTCTACCAGCAAATAAACCATACCCACCTCTAAGTTCAGCAGATACTATTCTGTTAGAACTAAACATTGGCAAATCAGTTGCATCTAACTGAAAGCCAAATCTAGGCTGAAGTATACTAGTACTAGCAGGTGTGTCGTTTCTAAATCCTAGTAAACCAGATCCATACTCGTTGTAAGCAGGACCGGCATCCATTTCAAAACTATCATATCTAAGTCCATAGTTAATAGTTAAAATGTCAGACAAGTAGTACTTATCTTGGATATATATAGTTTCAAATGTTCCGCTGAAACCAGCCATAGCATAGTATGGATCACCAGTAGCAGATTTATTAAATCTAAAGTAGCTAGGTATTCCATCGTAATAATTTTGAACACCTTCAAACTGGTAAGCTCCATTTTCTCTAGAAATAAAGAGATTGCCTAGTCTTTTATCAATACTGTCATAACCAACTGTAATCTCGTGATCTCCCATTGTATAGACAGCTTTTAAGTTCATAATTTCATCAAATGCAAAACCTTCGTTTGCACTTCTGAATCTATCAGGTCCTAGATATATTTCTTCATCAGGTTCACCATCAGTATATGAACCGTCAGCAGCTGTAATAAAAATATTAACATGAGGGAAGTCTTCACCACCTAGAGCATCTTGATCGTTAGCCCATTCAACCTCAGAATATTTAGCTTGAACATATAAATTATCTGATAGATCTCCATAGTATGCATATGTATCTTTTTCGGTTGTTGCAGGATAATTATAGTAATGTGAACTGAAAACAATATCACGACCATATGGATTTACAGCGTTATCATCTGAAAAGCTGTATACATATTCCAATCTATGATTATCATTTATATACCAGTCTAATTTTACAAGCTCTTTATCAGCCATCTCTGGAGGTAAAGCAAAAGTTGTAGAACCAGGATCATAGTTATATAAAGCCTGTGTTTGGGCTGCAATCTCATCAACTAATGCTTGAGTTGCAATCCTGTACGTGTAGCTATCAGAAGGAGAAACTGATGTAAATTCTTCTTGAGAAACAAAAAAGAATAATTTATCTTTTATGATTGGTCCGCCGAAAACAAACCCCTTAGTTTCATCGCTAAATTGAGTAGCTTTTCTGCCGTTTAATTTACCAACATTGTCTTCATCAGTACTATATTCATAATATGCACCTTTAAATTCATTGGTACCAGACTTAGTGACAGCATTAATACTTGCTCCAGTAAAATTACCTTTTGAAACATCAAAAGGGCTTATATCAACTTGAAGTTGTTCTATTGTTTCAATACTAATTGGATTTCTTACTGAAGGGAATCCATTTGCGTTTAGACCAAGTTGGTCGTTTTGTTCAATACCATCAACTGTGAAATTGTTATATCTATTATTAGTACCAGAAACTGAAATAACTGCATTTCTAGCTGTTCCTTCAACAAATATTCTTGAATCTCTTTTAACATAATCAGAAATAGATCTCTCAATACTTGGAATATTTTCTATATCTTGGGCCGTGACTGCTAAAGAAGTTTGAACAGTGGCAGTCTTAGAACCAGTTACTACAACCTCATCAATATCAGCATTTGAAATAAGGTCAACGTTTAATCTTGCTGTTTCAGATACTGTTAAAAAAACATCATTGAGTGATTCTGTTGCATAACCTGATTTAGAAATTGTAATTTTGTAAGGTCCGCCAGGCTTTAAATTACCAATAGAAAAGATACCATTGGCATCTGCAGTTGTTGTTTTTGTAACACCTGTGGAAACGTTAGTCACAACCACAGTTGCGCCAGAAACTCCAACATCACCTCTTACAGCAGATGTAGTATCGTTTGATGCTACAGTGTTTAATGAAAAGATAGATACCAAGATGAACCCCGCAAGAAGGTGTTTTGATTTAGTAAGCATAGAATAATCCCCGTTTAATTATTATAAACATATTATGTACATTTAAAAAAAATACTCAAGAATTTATTGCAAAAGTTATGTGACTTTTATGTAAAAATAAAAATCTAAATTTCTAGATCTAATGAACCAAAATATGGCTCTAAAACCTCAGGAAGTTTAATAATATTAGACCCATCATACCTATTCTCTAGAAGAGCTATAAGCGTTCTTCCAACGGCTAAACCAGACCCATTAATGGTATGAGCAAAGCATTTACCATCTTTAGTTTTAATTTTTATATTAGAGCGTCTAGCTTGAAAATCACTAAAATTTGAACATGATGATATCTCTCTAAACTTATTTTGACTGGGCATCCAAACTTCAATATCAAATGTTTTACAAGATGAAAATCCGATATCACCTGCACATAACTGTATAACCTGATATGGAAGTTCTAATAACTTAAGAATTTCTTCAGCATTTTCAAGCAATCCATCAAGCTCAGCCATAGAAGATGCAGGATTTGAAATTTTAAATAACTCAATTTTTTCAAACTGATGTTGTCTGATCAATCCCTTGGTATCTCTACCATAACTACCAGCTTCTGATCTAAAACAAGGCGTATGAGATGTTAGTTTAATTGGTAGCTGGTCTTCATTAATTAAAATATCTCTGTAAATATTAGTTAGCGGGACCTCTCCCGTAGGAATCAAATAAAGATTTTCTGAGGTTTTAAATAAATCTTCTTCAAACTTAGGTAAATTTCCAGTACCAATTAATGAATCTCTATTTGCCATATAAGGTAAGTAGTATTCTTCATAACCATTTTTATGGGCAATATCTAACATAAAAGAAATTAATGCTCTTTGAAGTTTTGCTAAACTGCCCTTAAGCACAGCAAATCTTGAACCAGCTAATTTTGATGCTAAATCAGTATCAATTTTTTTTGTTAAATCAATATGATCAACTGTATTGGAAGATATAATCTCTCCTACTTTTCTGACCAAAACGTTATCATTTTCGTTAGAACCATCCGGTGTTGATTCATCTGGTATATTAGGAATATCTAAGAGAAATTCGTTTATAGATTCTAAAAGGGTGTTTAGTAATTCATTTTCTTTTTTTAAATCTAAATTGATGCTATCTATCTCTTCTTTTAATGAAGCAGTATCAGAACCTTTAGCCTTGAGCCCTCCAAACTTTTCTGATAATTTTTTTCTAGACGATTGAAGTGTTTCAACATTAACTTGCAAAGCTTTTCTTTCAGAATCAAGAGACTTGAATTTTTCAGCTTCTAATTTATAACCTCTTCTAAGAAGTGCTTCGCTTGTAACATCAATATTGTCTCTAAGATTTTTTATATCAATCATTTTATTTAGAAAAATTAATACCTATATAGGTTGCTAAAATTGTCAGCGTTAAGGTTAATATTATATATGAACATGCAATCAAAATATTAGTATTAAATAATTCTATAGCCTGATAACTAAATGCAGACATTGTTGTGAATGATCCCAAGAAACCAACAGCAAAAAAATAATACAGGTGGTCTTTTGAAATCAGTGAATTACCTAAAACTAAACCAACAAGAAGGCAGCCTAAAATATTTACAATAAGAATTCCTGTAGGAAAATTTGTAGGTATATATTTTATAACTAATTCATTTAGAAGGTATCTAGATACTGCTCCCAAGAATCCTCCAAGGCCGATTAACAAAATATTCATAATTATTTTAGAACCTCAAATACAATTAAATTTTTATAATCCATATTGTCGTTGTATGAAATTGAAAAGCTTTTTTCTGAAATGATATTTACAATAAATTGATTATCATTTTTAAGAATAGCAAAAGAATTTTCATTCATATTATTAATATCATCTGCATCTATTCCATTAGTTAAAAAATCAAATAAAAAAGAATTATCATCATTAATTTCAATAATTTGAGATTGATTAAATTCATAATCATAAATTTCTATTATTGAGTCTCTGAGGATATATTTTTCTTTGGATGGGAAATCTATTGTTATTTCAATAAAATCTTTATTTCGAACCAATCTTCCTTTTGAATTAATTTCGTCAAAACCTGAGTTAGTCGTTTGAAAAAAATTTAAATTGTTATTTATTAATTTATTTATGGATGAAATACTGTCTTCAGAATAAAGATTTACAGAAACTAATATAAATAATATTAATTTGTACAAGCTAATCTCTTTTTGGTACTAAGACTTCTCTTGATCCGTTAGAGCTCATTTCTGATACTAAACCAGCTTCTTCCATTGACTCTATAAGCCTAGCAGCTCTGTTATAACCAATTCTAAGTTTTCTTTGAACTGCAGATATAGATGCCCTTCTAGATTCAAGAACAAAATTAACTGCTTCATCATATAAATCATCGGAGTCTTCTGAGGAAGAGCTATCTGATCCTGACCAACCAGGAATAGGACCTGTCTCTTGAGCTGATGAAACAATATCATCTATATATTCAGGTTCAGCTCTTGATTTCCAATCATTTACAACCCTATGAACTTCATCATCCCCAACAAAAGCTCCATGAACTCTTATAGGAACTCCAACACCAGGAGGTAAATAGAGCATGTCACCATATCCTAATAGCTGTTCTGCTCCACCTTGATCTAATATGGTTCTAGAATCGATTTTTGTAGATACTTGAAATCCTATTCTTGTAGGTATGTTTGCTTTAATTAAACCAGTAATAACATCAACAGAAGGTCTTTGTGTTGCAAGAATTAAATGTATACCAGCTGCTCTTGCTTTTTGTGCAATTCTAGCGATTAAGTGTTCAACCTTTTTACCAACTAACATCATCATATCTGCAAATTCATCGACTACTACAACGATTGATGGAAGAACTTCAAGATACTCTTCATCTTCAGGATGCAAAGGATTTATTAGCTGTTTACCATTTGCTGCTGCTTCTTCAACTTTTTTATTAAAGCCAGCAAGATTCCTTACGCCCATCAATGACATAAGTTTGTATCTTCTATCCATCTCAACTACACACCATCTCAGGCCATTTGATGCATCTGTCATATCGGTTATTACAGGAGTTAATAAGTGCGGAATACCATCATAAACAGAAAGCTCTAACATTTTTGGATCAATTAAAATTAATCTCACATCTTTAGGATCTGATTTAAATAAAAGACTAAGGAGCATAGCGTTCACACCAACTGATTTTCCTGACCCCGTTGTACCTGCAACTAATAAATGTGGCATTTTTGCAAGATCAACCACAACCGGATTACCTGAAATGTCGTGTCCTAAAGCAAGGGTTAGGTTAGATGGTGATTTTTTAAACGCTTGAGAAGATAAGATCTCAGTTAATCGAACCATTTTTCTATTAGTATTGGGTATTTCAATCCCAACATAAGATTTACCCTCGATAACTTCCACCACTCTAACGCTGCTAACAGATAGCGATCTTGCTATGTCTTGAGCAATATTTGTGATTTTACTTGCCTTGGTACCTGGTGCAGGCTGAATTTCAAATCTAGTGACTACAGGTCCCGGAAGTACAGACTCAACAGTGGCCTCAATTCCAAATTCATCAAGCTTTGTTTCAAGAAGAGATGCTATTTGACTTAACTCTTCTTCAGTCAAAGAAGATCCATCATCAAGCGCCCTATCAAGAAGTTCAGTACTTGGCATTACTGTTTTTTCTTGAGAAGTTTCAGCAATTGGTTCTTTTGATTCAACTTCTTTTATAGTTGGTTCGGAAGTGTTTGGTAAATCTGGTTGCAATGGTGAATCTAGAGACTTATTTTTATCCTCTGCAATATCAACTTTTTTAGCAGATACAATTTTTGATTTTAAATTTTTAGCTTCTTCTTTTTTAGATTCTTTGATGTCTCTTATTTCTTTTAAGCGTTTTAAAAAATTAGAAGTACTTACTGAGATGAAACTAAATAGTTTAGATAAAGATACACGACATAAATTAAAAACATTAATCAATAAATTTCCAATTAGATCTAAAGTCTTTAACCAAGAAAAATTAAATGATAATGAAGATGCAGGAATTATAAAAATAACTAGGAATATTAAGCTTCCAATAAAACCAAGAGTATTTGATAGGTTTATAAAAAATATTTTTCCTAAATAGCCTCCACTATTTTCAAGGAAATAATATTCAAGAATTGAACAAAAACTAATTAATAGAATAACTGAGCTAACAACCCTTACTGTAATTTTAACTTTAGAATTATATGGATCTCTAAAAAAAATTGTCTGAAGAGCCCAAATAACTCCAACTGCTAAAATTAAATATGAGCCCAAGCCAAAAATAGTAAATAAAAAGTCAGAAACATTTGCTCCAAGTGGTCCGCCTAGATTGTTAATATTTGATGAAGAAGTTTTATAAAAAATGCCAGGATCAGATGGATCATGTGAGATTAAGGCTATTAAAATATATAGAGAAAACGCTATTAAAAAAAAGCTAAGAAAATTTAGTAAAGTATTTTTTACGTAATTTGGTATCACAGTATTTTTTTAATAGTTTTATGTATAAATTATAAGTTTAATCAATCAAAAATGTTTATATTCAACTATAATCATTATCATGTCTAACAATCATAACAAATTAATTATATTAGGTTCAGGTCCAGCTGGTTATTCAGCAAGTATTTATGCAGCTAGAGCAAGTTTGAATCCAATAATTATTGCTGGCTCTCAAGAAGGAGGTCAGCTTACAACAACAACTGATGTAGAAAATTGGCCGGGTGATAGTGATGGTCTTCAAGGTCCAGAATTAATGGATAGAATGAAAAAACATTCACAGCAATTTGGAGTCGAAATTGTTAACGACCATATAAATGAAGTTGATCTATCCTCTAGACCGTTTGTGTTAAAAGGCACTAATTCGTATACATGCGATTCTTTGATTATATCAACAGGTGCTAGTGCTATGTATTTGGGACTTCCTTCAGAAAAAGAATATTTAGGTAGAGGTGTTTCAGCATGTGCAACTTGTGATGGTTTCTTCTATAAAGATCAAGAAGTGGTTGTTATTGGCGGAGGAAATACAGCTGTTGAAGAAGCCTTGTATCTTTCAAGGATCTGTTCAAAAGTTTATCTAGTTCACAGACGTGATGAATTAAGAGCTGAAAAAATATTACAAGAAAGAGTATTTAAAGAAGAATCTAATGGAAAAATTGAAATTCTTTGGAATACACAACTTAAAGAGGTCCTTGGGGATCAAATGGGTGTTAATGGAGTTCTTCTGAATTCTAATGGAAAAGATAAAAAACTTTCAGTCATGGGAGTATTTATAGCGATAGGTCATAAACCAAATACTGACATTTTTGAAGGCCAACTTGATATGGATAATGGCTACATAAAAATTAAATCTGGAACATCTGGAATGGTAACTTCTACATCTGTTGATGGTGTCTTTGCTGCAGGCGATGTCTCAGATCAAGTATACAGACAGGCTGTAACCTCTGCTGGATTTGGATGTATGGCTGCCTTAGATGCTGAAAAATTTTTATCCGAATAAAATATCATGGACTATAAAGCATATTTAGTTGAAGAATTAGACGGAGTGTATTCAGGCTCTATCAAAGAACTTCAAATGCATGATATAGAAGCAGGAAATGTAATCATTAAAGTCCATTATTCCTCATTAAATTATAAAGATGCTTTAGCTGCTTCAGGTGTAAAAGGAGTTGCATCCTCTTACCCTTTTGTTCCAGGAATAGATGTTGCTGGTGAAATTTTAGAATCTACATCAGATAACTTTAAAGCCGGTGACAAAGTAATAGCAACCGGCTATAAGCTTGGCATGTCAGTTTTTGGAGGTTTTGGTCAATTAGTTCAAATACCTCAAGAATGGGTGGTACCACTTCCATCAGATTTCTCACTTCTTAATGCCATGTCGTTTGGGACAGCTGGCTTAACAGCTGGGGCTTGTGTTAAGAAAATTTTAAACAATAATCCATCATTTAAAAATCCAGTGTTAGTTTCAGGTGCTACAGGAGGTGTTGGTTCTGTAGCTGTCAATTTATTATCTAATTTAAATTTTGAAGTTCATGCAATTACTGGGAAATTAAATGAAGAGCTTATTTTAAAAAAAATGGGTGCATCAAAAGTTATTGATAGAAATGAATTCATGGCTGAACCAATAAAAGCTCTTGATAAGGCTATTTATTCAGCAGGTGTTGATACAGTAGGTGGCGATATTCTCTCAAAAATGCTGTCAATGATTGAAAGTCATGGAAGTGTTGCATGTTGTGGAAATGTAGCTGGTATGAAATTTACATCTTCAGTATTTCCATTTATTTTAAGAGGTATTTCTCTAATAGGAGTTGATTCAGCTGAATCAGATATAAATTTTAAAAAAGAAATTTGGGATCTTTTTTCAAGCGATTGGTCACTTGATCTAGATGATTATAGTAAAGTTATACCGCTTGAGGACATTGGAAATGAAATTACAAAAATTTTAGATGGCAAACAAATTGGAAGAGTTGTCATAAAACACGGAGATTAAATATGAATAAAGATGATTTTGAAAAGTATTATGAATCAAAAGAAGCTAACGAAGATAGTAAGTCTGATGCTAATGTAATTTTATTTCTTGTCATAGTATCTGTAATTGCTATGACTTACTGGGTTGCAGGTCAGTAAGAAACTATTTAGCTTCCATTCTCATTGCTGAATCTAGCCTAATTGTTTCTCCATTTAGATA
>Ga0213866_10003270_pt1 | contig 11091 bp, 19 predicted proteins | sample PICome_11_FD_160079 | JGI IMG/M metagenome (GOLD analysis project Ga0213866, IMG submission 160079) | Coastal seawater microbial communities near Pivers Island, North Carolina, United States - PICO284 | ecosystem: Environmental > Aquatic > Marine > Coastal | place: USA: North Carolina... | reverse complement strand
TCCTGCTCAATGTCTCCAGCCATTTCGATAAACTGCCGCCCCAAATCTTCAAAGGCGGCTTGGCTGATGCCATTTTCTTTTGACCAGCCAACAAAAGTTTCAAGCAGCGGGTCTTCGACCTCAACGCTTGCCTCAGTAAAAATTTTGGTGTCGTAGTCGTCGGGAGCCTTGTGCTTGCCTTGCGAAAACTTTTTTTGCAGCTCGCCGTAAGACTTGGCTAGGTTTTCCAAATCTGGGCCGTCATCGCCCCAGAATTTTTCTGGATACCACTCTGGACGCTCGAAATCTATTTCCTCGTCTTCGGTGGCAATCGTTAGATCATCAATAGACGGCTCAGTGTCGGCCTGTTGATGAGGAATGGTGGTTTCTTCCTGCTGTTGGTTGTCGTCGCTTTCAACGGTAGCTTCGGCCAACAGCCCTTCAGTTTCACTCATAGTTCTGATGCTCTCTTAATACGGCGCTCAATTTCGCGCACTAGTGAGTTTTGGCCTTCGCGGGCAAATCCGTGCGAAGCGTCTTCGCCCGGATACCACGTCGGCTGTTCAATCGTCAGCGACCGCAAGTGTGTTAAAAGTTCTTGCCCATCGTCGCTGCCGAACACACGCAAGTATAGTCGGTCGATATCGTCCTGATTATCTTGCTGTGTAAGTCGCAGCTCTGGCTGCACTAGGTTCAGGCTTTCCCAGCCTTCGATTGTTTCTGACATTGTCTATAAAGTCTCTTGCGGCTCTTCGGTGGGGAGAGCGCCGCCACCTTCTGCCTGCATTGCCATCTCAGCAGCCTGCGCTGCTTGTTCCAAAATTTGTTCGCGCTCTTGCGGCGTGGTTCTCAAGTCAGCAGGCACGCCGAGTTTGTCAGCAACATAGTCTGATATGCTGTCTGTCTTGACTGCAATCTGACCCTGTGGGCCAAGCGCAGACGATAGCTGTACCCACTGCATGATCTTCTCAATGTCGCCCATATTCTGTGCCTGCGCAATCGGCGACACTGGCGTCACCTTGACCTCAAGGCCATTGACCCGGAGAGGCAACTCAATCAATCCACGCTCATCCATAACGTACAAAATGCGCGAGATCATCGGTATCATCGTTTCATTGATTAGGCGCCCAAAAGCAGAGCCCAAGTTTTGCGACAGCTCTTTCATGCGCTCGGCAACCTCGGTAGCTGAACGCGCCGACATATTGTCGGGCGGCAGCGTGTCATCGAGCATAATCTTTTTGACGTTCATGCGTAGATCGTTGATCACAATCTGACTGACATTGAAGTCGCCGGAACGTGGTAGCTGACGCAAGCTCTCACCCTGCGGGCCGCCATTGCGTGCCACAGGTATGATTGCGCCGGGGGCGATGCGTATGGTTTGCGGGTTCAGCACGCCATCGTCAGCGGCGGTGTACACACCGGCAATAGACAGCGACGCATTCTTGAGCAGCAGCTCAAGTGTTTTGTTTAGCGTCTTGATGTCGGGTATGGCTGTGACCAATGGCCCGCGTCCGTATACTTCACCGGCGACCTTCATATATCGAGCCACAACCCAAGGGCTGGACTTCATGCGGCGCATAAGCAACTGGTCTTTGCCCTCCGGCCAGATGACGTGGTAGCAGAAGTCGCCTTCGTTTGGCATGTACAGCGTGGCCTCGATCAGCTCTATCTCTTCCGTAGGCTTGTCATCAATCATGCGTTGCAGGCGCGGCGGTATCTCTGCATCAGGCCAGTGCTGCGGTATTGCTTCACCCTTCATGCGCATACGGCGGTAGATGTTGTCCACCTTGCCATATGCGCCCTCTTCGATGGCGACCAGATACTGCGGCACTGCTGTGAAGCGGATTGGCGTGAGGTCGTCACCGGGCTGTATCAACATGACAGCAGTGCCCACTGCAAGGTCGAGCAGGAACTCGCCCATAGCTAGGTCAAAGTTTGTCTGACGCAAAAGCGCAAACATTTTGTCTGCATAAATGTCCAGTGCCATCTGAGCTTCCAGACGGCGATCCTCTGGGATGTCAGGGCCGGGCTCTAGGCGGCACCACTGAGCATAGGCAGGAAACAGCCCAGCTTGCAGGCGGTTGGCAAACCGCTGTGTCGCATTGATGGCGGTGCTGTCAAAAACGCGAGCCATTTTGTTCTGACCCGGCGAGCCACCGCCCTCGTAATAACCGTCATACAGGTTGCGCTGCGGCAGGGCGAACTCGTAGCAGTCTTCGTAAATCTGCCGCCAGTTGTCTTTGCGGCGCTGCGCGACCGCGTGACGTTTCATAATTTCTTCAACGCTATGCACTGGCTTTGTTCCTTTTGCTTATTGCTGCGGCTTTTTGTTTGGCGTCTGCTTTGCTCGACGCGCCCCAAGCGCGGAGAGACAAAAGCAGGCGCGTAGGTTTGCCTTTGCTGTCGCGCTCCGGCCCCGGCATGTTGCCCATCCGCGCCAAGAAAGATGCACGGCGCGGATTGTCGCCAGACCTAACCGGGCGCTTGAGGTTCATGCCCTGCGCACGAGCAGACCGGCGGCCCGCTTCGTTCAAACCGCCTTTGGGGTTCTTGCCCGCCTTACGTTGCCAAGCTGGAGTGCTACCCATCTTTCTTCTTGCCTTTCAGGATATCGGCATCAGCCTTGCGTGCCCCGCCCTTGCCGGACACAAAAGATTTTACGCGACCCATCGCCCATTGATGCGCTGACACTTTCGGGCGGCTGCCCGATGAATAGTACGCACCAAGGCCACGCTTGTAGACCTTCATCAGCTTGTCGTTACCAAAACGACTGGCGCCGGGTATCTTGTCAAACTTAGCCACGGGCTCTTTCCTTCGACATCTTGTCCATCATTGCGCCGGTCAAAAGACCGCGCTTATACAGTCGCCGGGTGCGTTTGATCTCTGCCCGCTGTTTGTCTGGGTTCTTTGCCCCAGCAACATATTTACGAGGCAGGCCGGACTTTTTGTCCTTCGGCACCTTGGCAAACTTGCGCATGAGCTAGGCTTTCTTTTTAGCCATTTTATATTTAGGGCTCGTGTTTTCTACACGACCGCCGCTTGCTTTGGCGTAGTTTTTGGCACTCTTCATGCCAGCCTTTGAATACGCAAAGTGACGGGTCTTGCCGTCTTTTCCAATAACTTTTGGCATTATCCTAATGTCCTCTTCTGACTTTCATCTGTGACTGGCGCGCCAAGGCGACCATAGCTCAACAACTGCCGACGACCAGTGCGTCGGGCGCGGCGACGTGAAGCGCGTTTACGTTCTTCACGAGTAGCAGTTTCTACCTCGCGCTCCTTCTCAACAGCTTCGGCGGCCTCGGTTGCCTCTGCCTCTGCCTCTGCCTCTTTTGTGTCTGGCTTAAATGCAGCGGCGACCAAGTCAGCCTCTGTCGGGCCGACAACAGCTTTTTCAACCTTGTCAGGCAAAACCTTCCTTGCGACCTTGCGAACTACTTTTTTAGCTTTGCCACCCATTAGTATTCTCCTTTGAATGGTTCGAGGCCCGCCATTGGCGTCTCTCGTTCTTCAGATAAAAGCAATCTCATGCCGCCGCGTCGACGAGCGCGTCGGCGCGCGGCCATCTTTTTGCGAGTTTCTTTTTCCTCGGCTTCGAGGCGAGCCTCTTGCCGGTCTTGCGCTTCCTTGATCGAGGGATCAGGCGGCGGGGGTGTTGGCATCTTCGGCGTCTTAAATAGGAAGCTCATCAATAATTCCTCGACATCATAAGGTAATCAGTTTGGTCTGGCCCATACTTTCGCATGACACCTTCCTGCGCAAATTTTAACGCATGAGCCCACCGAACCGCAAGCAAATCTTTAGTGTTCACCGTTAACTGAATGCGATGTAATTTCTTTTCGATAGCAACTAGATTAAAATAGCGCACCGTGCTGCGCGTCAGCGTCACAGTCAGGTCGACAACCATCTCGTCAGTAATCAACCAGCCCTCGCCAACGCCCGGCCAAATCTCTTGCACGCCAAAGCAACAGAACGGCTTGCCCTTGAAAAATGCCGTGTAGCAGTGCTTTTCCAATTCGTAGTTTTGCAGACGCAAATCAAAGTCTGGCAACTCAGCGTAAGCCTCTCTATCAAAGCGCCGCAAGTTCATCGCGCGCGGATGATACCAACGAAACGGCATCAGCGTGACGTGCTTGTTTGTCAGAATACTGCTGAAGTCCATCAGAACACACTGAACTCAGTCTTGGCCTGCAACTGCTTGAACTGTCCTCGACCATTTGGATTGCGGGTCAGCATACGATGCTCGCCACCACCCAGCATCAAGTACCCATACGCATCACCGACGTGCGAATGCTCGTTCTTATTCGGCGCATCCTTGAACCTCTCGTGTCCGGCACCGACCGCCACACGCTTGAAGTGATAGCCGCCAGACAAAGACTTGCGGGTGCGCACGCAATCACGCGACACAAGCAGGCCCGGCTTGCCATCAATCAACCTGTTCATCGGCATAGCACCAGCTTCGCGCCGAACCATAAAATCATTCGACGCTGTCGGCTGCGCGCGCAAACCAAGAGTGCGCAAATGCTCAAACGCAGTCACCTCAAAAATCTCGTCACGCTTGGCACCGGCGGGGTCGCCCCAGATGAACACCTCAGACTTAGGAAACTTCTGCTGTATGTCTGCCATCAAGTGATGCGCAAACCGTTCCAGCCCCATAGAGAACGCCACCAGCTCATGCACAACATGCCAGCGGCCATTGCGCATCTTCTGACCAAACACAGCCGCAGGGGTCAGGCCAAAGTCCAAACCAATATGCACGGGCAAGTCGGGCTCGATCTCAACCTCATACGACATCAAACTATCAGAGAACTCATGCCACACGGGTTTGCCGTCCTGCACATACACATAGTTGGCACCGGCATAGCACTGTATCCAGTCCAGCGTCTTGCCAGCCAACTGCTGCTCATAATAACCCGGCGGCAAGTTCTGCACGTTCTCAGCCTCGGTATTGTTCAGCCAATACTTGTTCGCCGCATATATCGCATCATCATGCTCTTTGGTGCCCTCAACCACACCACCCGGCTGCTTATAAAACTTCCAAGGGTACTTGCCACGAATAGGGTTTTTCTCTGCCAGCTCATGCCACCAGTGGTCGCTGTCCATCGGGTTGGTCGACATCCACACGCCACGCCACGGGCAACCGCCGTGCTTCTTGGTCGGATAACGACCGACACGCGATGTCAAACCATCCACCACAGCTTTGGGCAGCTCACGCGCCTCATCAACAAACCCGCCGGTCAATTCCAATGACAGCAACTTGCGCACGTCGCGGGGCTGATCCAACGCCAAAAATATAACCTCGACATCCAAACCGGCGGCACCGTCACGCGGCGGCAACTTAATATGATGCGTAATCGGCGGCGACCAGCGCATCGCACCCCAAACATTCTCAGGAAATATCTCTTGCCACGTCTTAATGGTCGTCGTGCGCAACTCAGGATACGAGTTACGAATAACAGCAAAGCGCGAATACCTGACCCCATCGACCGGCGATGGCGGTTGCTTCACGGCACGCAACATAACCTCGGCCAAAGACGCATACGTCTTGCCGGAGCCAACCGGCCCCATCAAACCACGCACAAAGCTCTCGTCGTTCAAAAATTTCCAAACGGTCGGGCTTTGCGAAAAATCCAGATTGAGCCCCGTCAGGGCATCAACCCCCGGTTGCCTCTTGCGACGCGGCGACCTGTCCGTCGCCCTAGTCTTCCTCGACAAGTAAACCCTCCATATCAACGACACGCAAGTTGCCGTCACTCTCAAAAGATATCGCTATGTCGTCCTCGAACTCCCACAGCGTCGCGTGACACGAGCCGCAAATAATCTCTTGGCTGTCCTCATACACACGGCCCCGCGTGAGCTGGCCGCAGAAGTCACACTCAATAAAATCACGATAAAAGCGCACATACGGCTTGTCCTCGTCCTTGCGCTCTTTCAAATCAATTATCTTCGCCGTCATCGTCCTTCACCTCATAAGTTGTAGCCTTGGGGCCGGTCACGTTGATGCCTATCATACTGGGCCGTTGCTCATCCGAGTTTGGCTCCAACAGGCCGCGATGCTTCGCCAATAGGCGCAACGCCGACAGCTTGTCGTGCATCTCTACCTCAATTTGATTTCCGTGCGCATTCGGTGTCACCTTAACCTTTTTAATCGAGCGCCGGGCGCGCGGGGGCAAGTTATCCGACGCACACACGCCAACATTGCCCAGCTCGTCCCAGCTCAAAACGTCCGTAATCTCACCCGACGCAATCGCCTCTAGCTCTTGCACCACGGCTTCGCGCTTGTCGGCGTCTGGCGACGCCAGAGCCGCGCGCTGTTTGCGGGTGGTCATTCTATCGGTCATCTACACACTCCGATCCCAAGGCGGCATAGCCAGCTAGGTCAATCCAGCTATCCTCGTGGTCTGGGGATTGTACCAGTCGCGCCATCTTTAGACCAGCCATACATAGCGCCACCTGTGACGCCGTGACCTCGTGGCCGAGTACCACCGTCCAAATGACAGCAATGCGCTCGTGGTTCTCATAGGCAGAGCCATAATCCTTGCCGCGTTTTTTAATAATCTGGTTCGCGGCTGCCAGTACTACATCAGCTTTCATCGGTTTCTCCAAAAATTTTGTGTGGAACCCCCATACGCATAGCGCAGGGGGCGGGGGGCAAGGGGTCGCCCTCGCAAAAAAGTGTACGCGGCTGGGCGCGTACAACAGCAAACGTCGGTCTGTTCGTTGTACATCACAACACCTCTGCGATGTCGGCAAAGCTGGGCACCCCCTGCCTTGCCTGAAGCCGAGCGCGACACACGGTCAGCGTGGCCTGCATCACTTGCTCGACTGTCACGCTCTCGTCTACCCGGCGCGCGTGGTTGACCACGTTGTCGACGAGCAGCACTTGGCCGGTCGCCTGCTGCACGGCACGCACGAACCCGTGGGCGAGGGCTTCAGCGTGCGTGTGCATACACGGTTCTGCATCCCCCAGACCCCCTTCACTTTCAGGCACCTCGTCTTGGTCACTGACGAGCTGCAAAGGCTTGGCAATGTGTACCTCTTCAAGACTGGGCAATGCCATATCCACTTCCCAAAGCACCTGATACCTGTTCGTCTTCCAGCCGGTCTTGGTCTTCTGGTAGTCCTTGGCCTCAAGCTGCCTCACATACTTCAGCTTCTTCAGCTTGCGCATTGACCTGTCGATAGACGTGCGCGACTTGAGGTCGGTCAGCTCCATCAGCGTTGCCATCGAGGGCCAGCACACACCGGCACGATTGGTGAACGCGCACAGTGCCATCAGCACTCGAAGGTCAGTCTCTTTCAGCTCGCGGTCAGCAGCGGCCCGGAACGGACACACGCTGTACGGTCGCTTCCATTCAGAAAGGGAGTTCGTCATCTTTCAGCTCCTCTGTGTTGCGCTCGCGTATCTCAACGACTTCGGCACCGGGGAACGTATGCTTTGCCATTGTCGCCAACTTGAACTCTTCCCACCCGCACAGCACGCGGGCTATCTCATCCATCGAATACACAACCATATCCCGATTGTCGCGGGCGGCCTTGTTCGCCTCATCTATGGTCTTGGCTACAGCCAGCACACGTCCGTCTGGCATCTGGGCTTCCCACACCTCGCCGGTCAGCTCTGCAAGCCCGTTTGCCTCTGCCGCCTTGATGAGGTGCTTGTAGCCCTTCAGCATGATCTCTGCCTCACGCTGCACCTCAGTCCCGACATCGGACTGTATCGCCGCATCAAGACGCTCACGCTGTTTGTAGAACCTCTCACGCAGATTGTGGTCTACCAGCTCCGGCAGACGGTCAACGCCCCAACGGTCTTCGATGTCCGTCACAGCCCTATCAAACTCAATCAACGCCGACTGCACTTTGCGGTGGTTCACCGACCCCATCGGTGCCATCTGCTTCTCAATCCCTCTGTTTGGTTTACGCATCACCTACCCCTGTGAAATGTGAGATATGTGAAAAGTGATCCCCTATAGGGGGGATCACATCACACACACTTTGTGTGATCGTCACATAATATGTGAAAACTTGCCCTTTTTCATCACACATTTTGACCTAACCCTCTGTTTAATATGACCATTCCCTCATCGATGAAAATCACACGTTTTGACTGCAATGCAGCCCGCGCATCCCTGCGCTTACCCGCCGTCAAATCGGGAGTTTTCACACGGTGGTCAGCCTTCCAGATGTCCAATTTGCACCTGTCGGAGCCCTCTTTCGCCAGCACATCGTGCAAACTGTCCAGAGCAATCTGCTGGTCTGTGGTCAGCTTGGCCCGGCGCTTGTCCTGACGCTCGACCTCGGTGCGTTGGATGATGAGGGAGCTGTCGCCCAGCATCGCAATGGGCAGCATGTCGAACTGCATGTCTTCAAACGGCTCTGCGTCCTTCTGCTTCTCGCATTGCAACAACAGGCCGTCGTCTTCCTTTTTGACCCGCAGGGCAGCATCAACGGCACCAAGTAGCGCTGTGGAGCCTCTCATGCCCCTTGTGGCGTCTTTGCCTGCGTGATGCACACCTATCACCGCGCCGTCAATATGGCGCTGCACGGCGTTGCAAGCGGTCACGAAGGCCGACATATCAGAGCTGGAGTTCTCGTCCCCCAACAGGCTGCGCGCCACTGTGTCGATGATGCACAGGCTGAAGTCCTGTTGCAGGCTGTCAATGGTGCGCAGCAGCTTCTCGACCTCTTCCTGCTCTGTCATATGCACAGCGATTGGCAACACAAACATCGGTGCGTCTGCCTCGATGCCCACATGCTGTTGCCACGCCTTGACACGCTTGCCGAGGCCGCCCACGCCTTCACCGGCAATGTACAGCACTGCGCCCTGTTGCACGGGTGCCCCGTGCCACGCACGGCCATACGCAACGGACAATGCTATGTCCAGCGACAGGAAACTTTTGCCAACGCCGGGCTCGCCATAAATGACGCCGAACCCGAACTCGGTGAGCAGGCCATCGACGAGCCACTTGGGTGGCGGCATGTTGCGAAGGTAGGACAGGTTGTAGGTCGGGAACACGTCCGGCGTGTCCGTCTCGGCCACCTCGGTTGTCACCTCGCTGGCCTCTGTGACGGCTTCAGTGCCCGACACGAGCTGGCGTAGGTCATCGACTGTGTTGCCATTGTTAAACCAGTCGTACACGTCTTGCTTGTCGGACAGCCCCGGCAAATCGATGCGCTTGACCTCACCGGCCACGTCGACCAAGTGACTTGTCACCACGTCGGCGTGCATCTGCCCCGCGTCATCGGCGTCGGGCAAAATGACAACGCGCCGCCCGTCGAAGAACTTGTTGAGTTCTGCCTTCCACTTTCCGGCCCCGCCGTGTGAGGTGGTTGCGACTGCGCCCATTTCGATGAGTTTGTCTGCGCATTTCTCACCCTCGACGATAAAAATAGTTTTGTCCGGGCGCGACAGGATGCCGTGAAGATTATATGGCAGCGCCTCGACGCCCTTCATGTTGTAAATCCAGTCGCCACTGCCGTCGGGTCTGCGTTGCCTGAATGTCTTGGGCTCGTAGCGCAGCACCTGATAGCGTAGCTCGCCCTGCGCATCGACGTAGTTGTAGCACTTGCTCAAGAACTGAGCCGGGCTGATAGATTTCTGTGTCTGTTTTGGTATGCCGAACTTGCGCTCCAGCACGTCAGGTATGCTGCCGAGCTGGGCGCCCTCGTTCTGACGCACGAGATCAACGACCCCGCCACCGACATTGTCTTCAAAGTCGAACCAAGTGCCCTTGCGCAAGTCGACTTCCTTCGACCCGCGATTGCCCCAGCGCAGCGTGTGGCCGCGCCGTTCCTTTGGCTCACCCCAATAATGTTTTGCGACCGTCTCAATGTGTGCCGCGATGTTATTTGTCATTGTTTATCTCCCGAAAAAAAATGGGGTGCGGAAAAGGAGATAACCGCACCCCACTGACGCTTAATCAAACAGCGGATCGTCATCCGTTGCTGGCGCAGCTTCGGCTTCGGGAGGGGTTGCCTCTTCCTGCGTAGCGTCAAACATCTCAGGCCGGTCGACCCATCCTGTGATTGACCACTTGGGCGCCTTGAACACGTTCTCGCCCTTTGGCGTTGCCACGGTCACGCGCTCGGTGCCAGTGATTTCAATGATTGGCATCTTGCCTGCATTGGCCTTGGCCTCGGCCTCGTACTGCGTGTGCAGCGCGTCCATCACTTTGGTGACAGTCTTGGCTGAGTGTGAGAACTCACGCAGGCCCAAGTCCTTTGAGCCGATGCGCACCCGGAAACCCTGACTGTGTTCCTGACTGGGGCGTGTCGGCATTGCCTCGCCCAGCTTGGTCATTACAAAATCTGGAGCGCCACTGGCGAATGATATCCACCCGACCTCGATGTTCTCCAAGTCCATTGCAATCTTGACCGGGAACTCCAGCTCGGCCTCTGACTTGTCCCAAGTGCCGTCGCTCGTTTGGAAGCGGTCGACCCTGACAAAGTCACCAGACTGCGCAGAATATTTTACGATTGGCAGGATATCTCCTGCGGGTTTACTTTCTGTTGTCAAACCTAAAGCCATTTCTACATTCCTTTCATGCCTTGCGTGCTTTCAGTTAAAGAGGTTGAAACCTCACATTGGGTATGTAGACCATCAAGTCTCGGTCGTTTGGATCGTTACGATCATTGCGACCACCCATACCCATATCCCACAGCCCGACTTCCTCGAAGGGGCACCAGCCTGTGAAATCTGTCCAGCGCACTACAAGTATTGCCTTGCGCTCAAATGTTCTGATTAATCGATTAGCAGCCAGCACCTTGTGTGCATTGATGACTGTCGTCTCGTATTTTTCCTTCTCAAACGTGCGGCACTTGACCTCGATGAAGTGCGTCAGCTTGTTGTCCTTGAACCCGGCGAAGTCGAGCCCGTAAATCGGTTTAATCTTGTGAAGGAGAAGGCCGTGCTTTTTCTCAAGCAGGCTTCGCACCGCTTGCTCGTTACTGCGGTCTGCGTCTGTCTCATAGGTCGGCATTGTCCACCCACTCCCTCATAATCATTACGCCCCCATCCCAGCTTGTGGCGAAGGGTTCGTATTCGCTCTCGGCGCCACCCCACGCCTCATTGAGTGCGACGACCGGCAACACCCAGCGCACCGGGTGGCGGTCATACTT
>Ga0213866_10003269_pt1 | contig 11094 bp, 10 predicted proteins | sample PICome_11_FD_160079 | JGI IMG/M metagenome (GOLD analysis project Ga0213866, IMG submission 160079) | Coastal seawater microbial communities near Pivers Island, North Carolina, United States - PICO284 | ecosystem: Environmental > Aquatic > Marine > Coastal | place: USA: North Carolina... | reverse complement strand
CGATGGTTTTCGATTTGGGACCGATCAGGAACGATGGACCATCAACTGGAGCAATGAAGTCGTTCTTAGCGATGCTGTGACTTTGGTTGCCGGCTTGGAGGGGACGGTGAGCCACTTTGACAATTCAGGCGGACGGAGTGTCGATGAGTCCATCGCCGGAGCGTATGCCAACTTCTACTATCGACCGGTTGAAGCACTCTTGCTCGAGGTTGGAGGAAGATATGATGAGCATAATGAATTCGATGGAGATTCTGCGTGGAATGCCGGAGCGGTTTATTCTTTCGGCGAATCAGGAACGCGTATCCATGCCAGGGCCAGTGAGGCTTACCGCAACCCAAGCCGTCTTGATTCCGAGTTCTTTCCCTCGTTCTTTTCCAACCAGCTTTCCAATCCGGACCTACGATCCGAAGAAATCGTCGGGTGGGAAACGGGATTCACCCAACGTCTCGGAGATCATGAATTTGGCGTGACCTATTATAAACAGGAGTTGGAAGATGCTATTGTTACGAGCTTTCCGGCTGCGGGAACCACCCGCCGGATCAATCGGGCAGGAGTGTCGGCGGTGAGTGGCCTTGAGATCTCGGCGAACGGGAATTTGATTTCCGATCGATTGGGATATCGCATGGCCTTCACCTCCCAATTTGACGAGGAGGTGATTGATCTCCCAAATCAACTTGTTTCCATTGACCTGAGTTATGATGCAGACCGTTGGTTGATTGGGGCGGGGGTTTCGTATGTTGGTGAAGCGGCCTACCTGGCTCCCGGAAATCCCAAAACCGATTCTCGAACTTTGACCAGAATATACGGTCATTTTCAGGTGACCGAGTCGCTTGCATTGCATGCCCGGATCGAGAATGTCTTTGATCAGGACTATCAATTGTTTCCGGATACCTTTGGAGAAGGGACCGGAGTGGAGGGACCCGGCAGGTCCGTTTTTGCGGGTGCCACTCTTTCCTGGTAAGATCGTCCCGCAAAAGAGCGATGTGCATGAGGGAGGTTCTTTGCAAAACCTCCCCCATGCAGGAACAACAACGCACGTTCCTTTCGGAACACTTTTAAAGTGATAGTTAAAGCATCGGTTGTCACCGAAAAAACGTCATGCCGGACGGTTGGTTTTGCGAATTTCAGTGCCAATACCAGACTTCGTAAAGATCTCTAACAAAAGAGTGTGAGGGGTTCTACCATCGATGAAGTGGACTTTCTCAACACCGCTCTCCAGGGCTTCCAAAGCCGAGGTGATTTTTGGGATCATTCCACCGGTGATCGTTCCGTCCTCCATGAGGTCCCGCGCCTCGTCGCCGGTAATTGACTCGATCAGCGATGATTGATCAGAGGGGTTGCTTAGGAGGCCGGGCACGTCGGAAAGATAAACAAGTTTGGCGGGTTTTAGCGCACAGGCCAGTGCCGCGGCTGCCAGATCCGCGTTAATATTGTGCGTCTCGCCGCTTTCGATATGTCGCCCGAGAGGCGAGACCACCGGGACCAATCCGACCGAGAGCGCATAAAGCACATCTTCGGTGAGACAGTGATTCACCCGTCCAACCCGGCCGATGTCAACCTCCTCGCCGGATTCATCTTTCCCTGAGAGTTGTGTCGCTTGAAAAACCGATGTGCCGTGGATCGAAGTCGCGCGGCCACCGAACTCGTTGATGGCATCAACAAGCCCTTGATTGATTTCGCCATGAAGCGTCCGGTCCACGATCTTGATTGCTTCCGGGGTTGTGATGCGAAGGCCACCCACAAACTTAGCCTCGAGGCCGGACTTTTCCATTGCCGCGGAAATGGCCTTGCCTCCTCCGTGAACGATCACCGGTTTGATTCCGGCCACCTCAAGAAAAACGATGTCGCGCATGACCTCCCGGACCAAGCCCGGATCATCCATCGCGGAGCCTCCCATCTTGATCAGGAAGGTCTTTCCGCGAAACCGCTGGAGATAGGGCAGGGCCTTAATGAGGACAGAAGCTTTTTCAGCTGCAGTTGTCATGGCTCCACCGTAAAGAGTCGGCGTCCGCTTGACCATTGCGAATGAGAGCTTATCACGGAGGTGTGAAACGACAGGTGGTTCCCGAGATTCTCGATTCCCTTCCGGGAGACGATCCGGGGGCTTTAAGGAGTCGCCGGGATCTGCGACTCATCAATTTCCTCATGGGAAACGAACGTTGGATCATGATGCAGAATCATGATGGGGGGGTCATCGAGCTTGGAGCGGGCGAGGGACAACTCACCCGAAGGCTTGCGGAGCGGGGCAAGGTCGTCGGATTGGATTTTCAAGAACGTCCTGATGGACTTGATATTCCCTGGGAGACGGGTGATCTCTTTGCAAGCCTTCCCAAGGTGGACGGCGAAACCGTGGTGGCGAATCTTATCCTGCATCATTTCGAGGACCGTCAATTGGCCCGGCTGGGAGAGTTAATTCGGAAGCGTCGGGCTTTGATTGCGGTCGAGCCGTGGCGCAGCCGGATCTCGCTTGCGGAGGGATATGCTCTTTGGCCGTTCATCAACCATGTCACCAAACATGATATGGTAGCGAGTATCCGGGCAGGATTTCGAAAAGGAGAGCTACGCGAGCTTTTGGACCTAGGTGATGAGTGGCAGTGGAAAGAGGAGGTCTCGTTGCTTGGCGGGCTTCGTGTGTTAGCTTGGAGAAAATGAAGTCGATCGAAATTGCAGGAGGAGGCCTGGCCGGCCTCTCTCTTGGTATCGCGCTGCGAGAGCGTGGGGTGCCGGTCATCGTTCGTGAAGCGGGCACTTATCCCCGGCACCGGGTCTGTGGCGAATTCATCAACGGGGTGACCGCAGAGACCCTAGGCAATCTTGGGATCGCCGATATTTTTTGTGATGCTCTTCGGCACCACGCGACCCGATGGTGGATGGGGCCAAAAAAGATCCTGGAAGCCAGGCTTACCCGACCTGCTCTAGGGATGTCCCGCTGGGAGATGGATGAGCGCCTGCGGGTTCGGTTCGAAGATCTTGGGGGAGGGTTGAGGACGAAGGACCGGGTCCGGGCCGAGCCGGGGGAAGGTGTCGTGTGGGCTGCAGGCCGTCACCTCCAGAAGGCAAGTCGGCTTCTTGGGCTAAAGGCTCATTTTGAGGGTGTTGCTCTCGATGGTTTCCTCGAAATGCATATCGGGGAAGGGACCTATGTTGGGCTGACTCCGATCACCCCCGACGGGAGCAAGGTTAATGTCTGTGGGTTATTTAAGAAGGGCAGGGCCGCGAAGGGGGTGAATCCAATCGTGGATGCCCTTCGTAAAAGTGGTCTCGGTTTACTTGCGGAGCGACTTGAAGTTGCGCAAATGGATCCTGCTTCTCTCACTGGGATTAGTGGTTTTCAATTGGGAGGGCAACGGGTGCTCGACCGTTTTTGCTCGCTGGGAGATGCCGAGAGGATGATTCCTCCTTTTACCGGAAATGGAATGTCGATGGCGTTTGAATCAGCCGAAAGCGCGTTGCCGCACCTCCTGGATTACTGTTCGGGCGGACTAACGTGGGATCAGGTTGTTGTTAAGGTACGAGATTCACTTGAAAAACGTTTCCAGAAGAGGGTTCGACTAGCGCTTCAGCTTCATCGCTGTCTCACAAATGAAGTTGGCCGCAAAGTTTTAAGCTCGGCCGGCGTGGCCGGGGTTCTCCCTTTTTCGTGGCTTCACCGGCGGCTCTCCTAGTGCTACTTTCCGGTAAGAAGATAGCTGTGGTAGAGAAGGAATTCCTCAAAGAGAAATTTCGATTTCGCTTTCATCGATTTGAATTTCGAAGAGGTGGTTGCAGAAACATAGACTTCAAGTCCGAGGTCGGTCGCCATGCGTCGCGCTCTTTTGAGGTGCCATGGGTCACTCACAAGAAGGGCCGACTTCCACTTTTCATCTCCCATAATCTTTTTGGCTTCGCGCAGATTGTCGATGGTGTTGCCTGATTCTTTTTCAACGCGAAGAGCATTTTTGGGGACGCCCATGCGAACGCAATAGTCCGATCCGACTTCGGACTCCGCATGTTTGGCTCCCTTGCCGTATCCCCCGGTCAGGATAATAACCTTAGCCTTTCCCGTCTTGTAGAGAGCGATGGCGTGATTCAGGCGTTCTTTAAGAACGGGCGATGGTTTGTCATGCCAAGCGGCGGCCCCCAGCACGATGGCGCAATCTGCGGTTCGGTCGCGGTTGAGATGCCCAATCCGATGGATGTCCCAGAGTTGTCCTCCCATGTATGTGAATACAAGGAGGATGATCGTTAAAATGATGCGGCGTCGGCGTCGAGGCATTAGAGGTTTCTTGGCGGCGGCCTTATGAGAATGTCTTCGACTATCATTAGGATTCAAGCTGCGATTTATAATAAGTTAGAAATACCTCTTCGTTTCGATGAGTGGTCATCCCGGCCAGTTCGTAATAGCGTGATGAAGGGAGGAAATCACCTGGGAGTCCCGTGAGGGTGGGCGCCTCCTGCCCCCCGAAGACTGTGTGGGGAGCCCAGGTCAGATTAATCTCGTCAACCACATCGAGTTCGAAGAGTTGCCTTACAAGACTGCCTCCGCCTTCACAGAGCAGAGTGGTGATGTCGGGATTGTTTCGCAGTTCTGCCAAAAAACCGCTGAGAGTTGTTCGATGAATCGTGGCGGGAAGGTCCGGAAATTTGGCTTCGCCCGAAATCACGAGGTGACGGGGTCCCCCATCGGAGTGGAAGAAGGGATGATTGCTATCAAATTTGCCCTCCCTGGAAATCACGCAACGCCATGTATTGTGACCTTCGACGGCCATGGTCATTTGATCGGCCTCCAGGGTCGCCCGTCCCACGAGAATGGCATCGGCACGTTTTCGGATTTCGAGCAGTCGTTCGAGATCTGCCTTCGATGTGAAGTGGGCCGGTGATTTTCCGGTGGTCGAGATTTTGCCATCAGCCGAAATGGCGAGGTTTAAAATGACACGTAGCCTGGGTTGAAATGGTACGACAACTTTCAGAGTTTCCCAACATGCCCTGACATTGTGGACCCGGAAGATGTGAGCGCCTTTGAGAATGCCATCGGTGAGGAGGGCAATCGTGCCGGGGTCACGCTCGCGCGGGTCGGGGAGATCCAGAACATCGCCAATGATCGTTTTGCGTGAGATTGGAAGGAGGACTGGGCACCCGAAGGCTATGATCTTTTCGAGTTCGCGAAGGACGAGAAGGTTGTCTTCCTTTTGTTTTGCGAAGTCGAGACCGGGATCGATCACAATTTGACTGGAGTTTAAACCAGCCGCCCTGGCGGTCTCGATTTTTTCTTTGAAGAACCCGGTCATCGATTCCATGAGGTTTTCCCAGCTGTGATGGGTGTGGGATACCTTGGGCTGACCCACGGAGTGCATGATGAGGAGCGGGACCCGGTGTTGTGCGCATAGTCTGGCGTTCCGGTCGTCGGGAAGAGCCGACATGTCATTCAGGAGATCGATTTCGGGACCGAGGATTTGCTCCACCACCTCGGGCCTCCAGGTGTTTACCGAAAGAAGAGCGGGGGAGATCTGCTCGTTGTCGGCGCCCTTGGTTTCGTCTCGAAGTTGTGCCCAGTGGTCGAGAAAAGATCTCAGTCGGCGAACTTCCTCATCCACTGAAATCGCCTCTCGATTGGTTCGCGCGGATTCGGCACCGATGTCGATGATATCCGCACCCTCCCTGATGTGCTTTTTTGCCTGTTCCAGGGCTGCGGCCGGATCGAGGGAGCCATCGCCGGAGAAGGAATCGTCGTTGATGTTGACGATCCCCATCAGGAGGGGGCGACGGGGAAATGAGATCTTGCGGGTGGGCGTTTCGAGGATCATGGCGCGGTCAAAGCCCGGCCGTTGTCTTCCGGAGTGAGCGAAGTCAGAAAAGGTGCGGCGGTGATGGCCCAGGTTTCGGGTGTCGGGAAGCTTTCAGCTTCTCCACCCATGCACTTGCGCAGCATGTCGGTGGCAATGATGCCCGGGTTTAGCGCGACGGCGGCCATTCCGGGAGGGAGTTCCTGGGAAAGCGATTGTGTGAGGCCTTCGATCGCCCACTTGCTCGCGCAATAGGGGGCGACCTCGGGTGACGTGGAGCGGCCCCAACCTGATGAGAGGTTGACGATGATGCCTTTTCCCTCCGCAAGCATCACGGGCAGGGCATGACGAATGACATTGGCGGTGCCATTAATATTAACCGCAGTGAGTTGATCAAAATCCTGGGGTGGAATTTCCCAGAGTGGGGCGGGTGAGTTGATGATGGCCGCGTTGTTGATGACCAGCTCCGGAGCTCCGGCCGCTGCCAGCGCTTCGTCGCAAAAGTCGGAGACGATGAGGTCACTGGTGACATCGCAGGGGATAAAGTGGCCCTCGGGGAATTCATTTTTGAGGTGTTCGAGCGCGATTTCATTACGCCCGCACCCGACTACGGTGTGGCCCGCTTTGAGAAACTCGGGCACGAGTGCCCGGCCTAATCCGGAGGTGCAACCTGTCAGCCAAATTGTCATGGGAAGCGAGGCTACGATTGTTTGCGGAGAATGACAATCGCGCTTGCCGGGCTTCTTGGCGAGGGCCAGTCTTTCCCGCAATGATTGGTGATGATTTGTTGACGGTGGGCGGGAAGTCCTTCCGCCGGGGCGAGCGCGGAGTGGTTGAGCTTCCGGTGGGCCGTCTTGTAAGCCATGCCGAGCTTGCGCTACGAGTGAATGTCATCCGCGGGCATAAGCCCGGCCCTTCTCTTTTTGTGACGGCCGGAGTGCACGGTGATGAGCTCAATGGCGTGGAAATCGCCCGACGTTTGGTGGGGCAATCGTTCTCCGGGTTGAATGGAGATATATTGATCGTTCCGGTCGTGAACGTGGCGGCTTTCCTTTTGCGTTCACGCTATTTACCGGATCGTCGTGATTTGAACCGGCTTTTTCCGGGGAATGCCGACGGGAGTTTTGGAGCACGGGTTGCGCGCACCCTGATGGATGAGGTGGTTAAAAAATCCACCCACGGAATCGATCTGCACACGGCTGCGACCGGCCGGATCAATCTCCCGCAAACCCGCATGGCGGATCGGGTTGAGGGCTCCCGGGCGATGGCCAAGGCTTTTGGCGCCCCGGTGATGGTAAAGGCGGGGAACCGGGAAGGGAGTTTACGGTCGGCTTGCGAAAAACGGGATATGCCCTACGTGCTTTTTGAGGCGGGCGAAGCGCTGAGGATCGAGTTGCCCGCGGTGACTTTCGGACTTCGCGGGGTGAGGCGTGTCATGCGCAGCCTGGGAATGCTTCGCAAGAAATCCAAAGATCGCGAGCATCCCTCTGCATATTGTATGAGCAGCAGTTGGCTGCGGGCTTCGATGGGTGGCTTGTTCCGTTCCTTTGTTCCGCTCGGAAAGGCTGTTGAGGAGGGGCAGGTTGTTGGTGGGATTGGAGATCCTTTCGGGAGTGGTGAAACCGAAGTGATTTCGGATCGCCGTGGCATCGTAATCGGGCGGACGGGCGCCAGTCTGGTGGATGAAGGTGATGCGCTTTTCCATATTGCGCAATCGCAGGCCTCTCCTGAAAAGGCCGAGGAACGAATTCTTCTCTCTGCGGAAGAAGTGCTTCCCAATTTGGAACGGCCCCCATACCGCGATCCGCATTCCGACCAATAAAGCCGACTCTAGAAAAGTTCGTTTGACGGGGGAGCCGGGGTCTCTTTGATCTCGTCCGCTTGCGCGTCTGCCACCGGTGGAAGCGGGGTGACCAATGGGGCCGGGAGGGGGAATTTGCGTTCGAAGATTCCGGGCGCGGATTCGTTGGCCGTTGCGTAAGCGTCTTTCACCATCTCGAGCCTGGCATCGAGGTTGTCGACGTAGTGAAGAGCATGTGCTTCAGGGGTGCGGGGCAGAGTGGGGGAGCCGAAATCGTATTGACCGTGATGAGAGGCGATCAAGTGAAGCAGGTGAAGGCGGACGTCTTCGCTCGCGGGCTCGATTTCCCGCCAATTTTCCAGTGGAAGGTCGCGCCAGAGCCTGTTGACCAATTCCAGGCCGAGGGGGATGTGGCCGAGCATTTCGCCGTGCATGAGGTGGAGCTGGGTGAAGCCAGCTTCCGGATAGGTGTTTTCCCAGAGCTTTCCGCAATCATGGAATAGCACGCCGGCGATCATAAGGTCGCGGTTGAGATAGGGATAAACTCCACAAATGGCGTTGGCGCTCCGCATCATTTGAGCTACGTGTTCGACCAGTCCTCCACGCCGTGCATGGTGATTCTTACGTGCGGCGGCAGTACGCCGAAAGCGCTCCTCAAACTGCTCCACGAAGACATCGCAAATGGCCTTGAGGCGCGGGTCGGACAGTTGGGAGAGGAAGTCGACGATGTCGGCCCAATCGGCATTCTGTTTTTCCCCGGTCACGGGATCACCGGCAAGGAATTCGCTTTTTTCGTCTTCGGTGAGGAGGCGGAATTTCCAACCCTTGCCGTCAACGCCATACTGGTTCTGGGTCCACTGGCCGGAGAATTGCAGGAGGGCGTCGGGAGCAGTGTCGGCGGCGGAATGGAACTGGGGGTGATTGTTCCAGATCTTCAGGGTGATGGCACCCGTGGCGTCGGCAATATCCCACTCGAGGTAAGGCTTGCCACCTTTGGTCTCCTTTTCGGTGCGCTTCTGTAGCTGCGCAAAAAAAGAGGCTTCAAACGGAGATTCGTTGGTGGAGGAGAGGAGTTCGCTGATCGACATGGCTCAACAGAGCCGGATCATGTCCTTCACGGATTGAATCCAAAGGAAAAAAAGTCCCTTCGTTGAGTATTGGAAGTGTCCGTCGTCGGTGAGCTTGATGAGACCGCAGTCGAGGTTGTGATCGATCTGGCGCTTCATCTCGGCTTCGACCTGCTTGAGAACTTCGTCCGGATCCGGCATGAGCAGTTCTTTGGAATGAATCTTCAATTTGGCAAGGTGCCGTTGGTGGTCCGTGTAAATGGCCTCGAAACAGTTCCGTTCGCAGGGAAGGTGGTCCCAGTGGGCTTCCGGCGAATTTTTGAGGCTGGGGGAGAATGGATAGTTGGTGGTGTGGATGGTACGACCGTCCGGGGCACGGGAAGAGACCGTCACAAAGGCGAAGGCAACTTGGTCATGCTCACAAAGGCAAACGGCGGCGATCGCTTTGGCCTCGGGATTCCAGAAGAAGCGGAAGTATTGCTGCATCCCGGCCCAGTCCCAACCACTGTCGGTGACGTGTTCAAATTCGGCCACTTCGATTTCCCGAATCAGGCGCGCGGCATTTGGGAAGTGGTCTTCGGATGGTGGCGTACGCAGCTTGAGTCTGTTCTCGATTGGCAGGCGCATGCGGCGGGTCCGCGTTAGTAAGTCAAACCACGGGAGAAGGAACCAAAGGGCCGCGCCCAAGAGTCCCGCGGTGATGCTGCCCAGGGCCAGCCAGAAGGTCAGAAAGGAAGCGGCCAGGAAAGTCAGTGCACCCAGTTTGCGCAAAATCAAGGTCCTGCACGAGCGCAAGGCAATGCCGATGACGACACAGGCTAGGACAATGAGGAAATTATGCATTAGGTTTTTGTTTTACAAAATATATCCAAGACCCACTATCATTGATCAGTTTCAGGAGATTGCCAGCGGTTTCGTCGCTTCCCTTGCGAAAACTTACACAATTTTCTAGGATCAGAGCATGGCGATTGAACCTTTCCACGAAATTTGGCCGAAAATCCCTAATTCCGCCTTTGTTGCCGCGAGCGCGGACCTTGTTGGCAGGGTCACTTTGGGTGAGGAGTCCAGCATTTGGTATAACGCGACTCTCAGAGGGGATATCAACGAGATCGTGATCGGGCCGCGCAGTAATGTGCAAGACAATGCCGTGATTCATCTCGCCGACGAATTCGGATGTTATGTCGGTGAGCTCGTGACCGTTGGTCATTCTGCGATTTTGCATGCCTGTGAGGTGAAGGACGAGGTCCTCGTGGGAATGGGGGCCTGTGTTCTTGATGGAGCGGTGATCGGGCCGCGCACGATCATTGGGGCCAACGCCCTGGTGACCGGAGGAACGATCATTCCCGAGGGATCACTTGTGCTGGGAAGCCCGGCCAGGGTGGTAAAAACACTCGATTTCAAAGATCAACTGGACATTAAGGGCTGGGCCGAAAAATACGTCCGCAACTCCCGCCTTTTCAAGGAGAGAGATTTTACCCCAAGGTAGCCGAACGCTCCCGTTCTCGGTTCTTGGTTTGGGAAGTCCCGAAGGCAGGAGCTTTTGGCTATTCAGCCCACTGGGACACTCTCACGTAATCGATCAACATCGTTTGTGGAAAGGCCGAGTCGGGCAGGTTTTTGACATCCTGCTTGGTGCCTCCGAAGAAGTGTCCGCCGACTGCGACGTTGAAAATCAGGTGAAATGGTGAATCAAACGGGGCGGTGTCGCTTTTCTTGGCGGCCGCACTGAACCAATCTTTCTTCTCGATGGTCTGCCATTTTTTGCCGTCAAGGAACCAACTGATTTCATCCTTTTTCCATTGGACCATGTAGGTGTGGAATTCTTCCGTAGCATTTTTACCTTCGAATTTGGTCTCACCACCTTTGTAGGCATTCTTGGGCCACTTGTCGCCAAAGTGCAGAGTTCCGATGGTCTTTTCGACCTCGGAACCACGGGACTCGACGATGTCGATTTCGCCTCCAGCGGCCCATCCACCATAAGGGGAATTGGTCGGCAACATCCAGATGGCAGGCCAAATGCCTTCGCCCGAGGGCAGCTTGGCCCGGATCTCAATGCGGCCATAAGTCCACTCGCCCCGGTAAAGTGACCGGAGCCGGGCCGATGAGTAGGGCTGGGTCTTTCCATCCGAAGTGGTGTAGGGATCCCGGTAAACACTGAGGTGAAGTTTGCCGTCCTTTACGAAGGAATACTTGGGAGCGGAGGAGTAATACTGAAGCTCGTTGTTCCCGCCGCCGTAGCCGTTGACCTCGTTTGACCATTTGCTGCGGTCGATTTCGGCGCCGTTGAATTCGTCCGCCCAAACCGGAACCCACTTTTGGTGGATCTCGGTGAGTCGAAATTCAGAGCCCGGCTTTTCGTTCAAGGTCCGCGTTACCTTCCTGCCGTTTCCCTTGATGGGGTCGCCAACAGCCTTCCAGGCTTCCAGATCCTTCTTCTCAATTTGATAAAAGAGGCCATCCTTTG
>Ga0213866_10003268_pt1 | contig 11098 bp, 8 predicted proteins | sample PICome_11_FD_160079 | JGI IMG/M metagenome (GOLD analysis project Ga0213866, IMG submission 160079) | Coastal seawater microbial communities near Pivers Island, North Carolina, United States - PICO284 | ecosystem: Environmental > Aquatic > Marine > Coastal | place: USA: North Carolina... | reverse complement strand
CCAGTGTGTTTCTCTTGGCCTTGTCGCGAGACGCACTCTCGAAGTCTTTCTCAATCTGTTCTGTAATCATTTGCTTCAGCTGGTCGAGGCCTTCGAGGCCGAGACCCTTGGCAAACTCATCGTCAATGTCGGCGGTTTTGGGCGCGCGGACCTCGTGGACGGTCACATCGAAAACGGCAGCCTTTCCAGCCAGGTTCTCAGCTTGGTACCCTTCCGGAAAAGTGACGTTGACTTCCAGCGCATCTCCCGCCTTCACCCCGATCAACTGATCTTCAAAGCCTGGAATAAACGTGTTCGATCCAAGGACAAGCGTATGGCCTTCCGCGGAACCGCCTTCAAAGGGCTCGCCATCCAGCTTCCCGAGGAAGTCGATCAAAACAGCATCATCCTGACGCGCCTTGGCGGTTTTGGCCCGCTTTTTATACTGCGGATTGCTTTCCGCGATGCGGGTCAGCCGTTCGTCGATTTCGGAGTCACCGATCTCGGCCACGGGCCGATTGATCTTCAATGTCGTTACGTCGATCGGTTCGAAGTCAGGCATGACATCGACATGCATGTGAAAGGCGAGGTCGGCTTTGCCGTCGAGGACAGCCTCCATATCGCTTTCCATGTGCATCTCAGGTTGTCCGGCAGGCCGGACATCTGCATCGGCGATCGCTTTCTGGCTGCTTTCCTGCACCATGGCTTCGACCACTTCTCCCATGATCGATTTTCCAAACATGCGCCGAACATGGCTGGCAGGCACTTTTCCGGGACGGAAACCCTTGAGATTCATTTGAGGACGAATTTCCTCGATGCGGGCGTCAAGTCTGGTCTGCAGGTCGGCAGCCGGGACGCTGACTTTGTAAACGCGGCTGAGGCCATCTGCGGTTTCGACACAATCCATTCTGGTCTTCCTTCGTGCACGCCTCGATCCGGCGGCTTGTCATTCGTGGGTCTCTGAAGCGGCGGTCTATACGGCAGTGCAAAGCTGCTGTCCACGTATAGTCACTGAGCTTTTGCAGGCAAATGGTTCGTCGGGGGTTGAGGACAAGGGCCGGCGGATGTAGAGGGCGGTTCGTATTGCGGATGTGGCGGAATTGGTAGACGCACCAGATTTAGGTTCTGGCGGGGAGACCCGTGGGGGTTCGAGTCCCTTCATCCGCACCAGGTCTCCTGCTTCATTTTCAGAGAGAAGAGGGAACACGCCCATAAGGGCGCTGGCACATTCCCTGCCTCAGCTGCCGTCAGGCGCTGCCGGGTGGCGGGCGGTGGTCGGCATTGCAGGCCTCCGCGTGACAGGCGGTCTATTGTGTCCGGTGGTTTTGGCATTGCTTGGGAAAAGCGCTTGCCAAGTAGGACCCAGCGCTTAGCCTCCGATCTGCGTTTTCAGGATCGGGTGGGGTCTGTTTTCCAATGTTCAGTTTTTTGAGGTGCATCGTCCACGACCTGAGACAATGCCTTCCGGGACCTAAGCGGTTTTGCGCATTTTTTTGTATCGGTCCAAGGATGATCTTCGCGACAACCATCCTGGCGTTCCTGCCCAGTGTCAGCGCACAGGCCCCCTCGGCCACATCGGATCGGGTAGCAACGGAGTATGTGACGGCTCATGTTCTGGTGACGGACCTCGGTGAATTCGACATCGACAATCAACGTTATCGAGTGGGCTTCTACATTTGGTACGAGGCCGAGCCCGCAGCGCCAAACCTTCTGGAGAATTTACGTCTGAGAGGGGTAGAGGAAATTCTCAAAAATGAAGGTGAAACCTTTGTGACCCCCGATGGGAAGCGGGTTCACCGGCGCTATTTTGAAGCGCGGGTCGATTATACCTGGCGGGTCGAGGATTTTCCCTTTGATCAACAATCGCTGGTTCTGATGATGGATCTGGGAGATCTGGACTATCGAGCGGTCCGCTTTGTTGGCAACAGCACCGAACAGGTCATCGATCCCGACATCGAGGTAACCGGCTGGGAGATTACGGGGGCGGCGACCTACGCGACCCGGAAAATCTATCCGACCGGCCTGGGGCATCCCGCCGCGCATTTCTCAGGTGAACTGGAGATCCCTGAGCTTGTGGTCACAATCACCATTCGGCGCACCACCACGTCCGGGTTCTGGAAGATGATGGCCACAGCCCTTGCCGCAGCGGGGCTTGCCTGTACAGCCTACTTCATTCCCCTCAATATGGGATCTGCACTGAGTCCGCGCTTTGGTCTGATTGCGGGGTCGGTTTTTGCAGTCGTGCTCAGCATGCGTCAGTCCATGGATACTTTGGGGGCGCTGACGGCTGTGACACTGACGGACCAAATTCATATTGCCATACTCATTTACATCGGCATGGCGACAATTGTCTCTTTGTTCACCCACTGGCACTTTCAGACGCACGATGACGGGCGTTTCATCGTCAAGGTTGACCGTCGAGTTGCCATTGTCACAACCATGCTCCTGGCCGTGACAATCTTGGCTTTGATGCGGGAGGCCGCACAATGACGAACTGGTTGAGAGGGCTGCGACCCCGTTCGTTCCGACGTGGCGTCTTGACGATATGGTTTGGTCTGGTCTTGGGCGCATTCGGGCTCGTCGCCTGCGACGCGGATCCGAAACAGGCCGGGTTTGCTTTTCAGGGGGAGGTGCCCGTTGGCGTTCTGCATTCCCTGACAGGCACAATGGCCATTTCTGAGGACTCTGCCATCACGGGTGAGTTCCTCGCCATTGAGGAGATCAATGCGGCTGGCGGGGTCATGATTGGCGACCGTCGGATGAAGTTGCGACCGGTTTTGAGGGATGGTGAGTCCGATCCTACGGTGTTTGCACGAGAGGCGGAACGTCTGATTGATCATGACAAGACCAGCGTGGTGTTTGGGGGCTGGACCTCGTCGAGCCGCAAGGCCATGCTTCCGGTCTTCGAGCGCAAGGATGCCCTGCTATACTACCCCATTCAATATGAAGGGGTCGAGCAGGCTCCCAATGTCCTTTATTTCGGTGCCACGCCAAACCAGCAGTCAGAGCCCGTCATTGACTGGATGTTCGATCAGGGGGTGAACGAGTTTTTTCTGGTTGGGTCAGACTATGTTTATCCGAGGACGGCCAACCAGATCATGATCAGGCAGATTGAGTCCCGGGGTGGAACAATCCTGGGAGAGTTGTACCTCCCGCTCGGAGACGAGATCTCCGACGCGCAGTTGGACCTGATAGAAGGCGCTCTTAGGGATGGGGGAGGGCTACTCAACACGGTCAACGGTGACAGCAATGAGAGTTTGTTCCGAGGGCTTTCTGGACGCTATCTGGTTCGTGAAAATGGCGTTCTGACGGTCAGTTTCTCCATAGATGAGGCGACCGTTGCGCAGCTTGGAAGCCGGTTCTTTATCGGCTCCTATGTCAGCCAGGGCTTCTTCCAATGCCTCGAAACAACTGCGGCGCGGCAATTCGTCGAGAGGTTCAAGGCGAGATTTGGACGTAATCGCCCGATTGGAGAGCCAGCGGCGACGGGCTACACAATGGTTCATATGTGGGCCAAAGCTGTTCAGCAGGCCAACAGTTTGAGCCCTGACGCGGTGATGGCTGCCATGAAGACGCTAAGCTTTGAGAGCCCATCGGGGACTGTTCGCTTGCTGGAGAACCAGCACCTGACCAAGCATGTGGCGCTTGGACAGATCCAATTGAATGGTGACATTACGATCAGCACCAAGTTTGGTGAGATTTTACCTGAACCCTGGATCGAAAGTCTCAACCGGTCAGGCGACAACTCATTTGTTGCGCCCTCATCCACTCCATAACGGGCGGTCAGTTGGACAGTGCGTTTTTCTGGCAACGGTAGCCTGTAAAGCGCGATAAAATCCCACAAAAAGCGAACCAATAGCCCAGGGCACACGTGACAGGAGAATAAAGTTAAGCTTTAGTTAGACTGTGCTGGACCTGGAAGGGACATGGTTTGGACTCAGTGGCGGATATCGGAAACTCGGAACACCCAGAACCGGTTGTGCGGGTCACGGGCCAGATCAAATGGTTTGATCCGGCCAAGGGCTTCGGCTTTGTGGTTGCGGATCCAGCTGAGGGAGTCATTCCTCGATCGGATATCATGCTGCATGTTTCCTGTCTTCGCGCCTATGGTGAAATGACGGCCGATGAAGGGGCGCGCATCACTTGCAACGTGGCTCATCGGGAGCGCGGCTGGCAGGTCGTTGAGGTTCTCGAAATGGATCGCCCCCGTGCGTCTTTAATCCAGGATCAGGGCGAAGCTGTCGTGTTCGAGGCAGCGATTGTGAAGTGGTTCAATGCCAGTAAGGGCTTTGGATTTGTCAATCGTCCAAATAGTGATCAGGACATCTTCATTCATATTTCCGTGATGCGGCAGTTTGGTGTCGACATGCTCCAAACAGGTGAACAGGTGCTCATCGTCTCTGGGCAGGGACAGAAGGGTGAGAGTGTGCTCATCCTGAAAAAACCGCACTGAGGCCGGTCAATCGCCATTGCCCGGGGGCGAGCACGGGTTTAAACGAAGCTCATGCTTACACGTCTCTGTCTTTCGCTCTTCGCCCTTCTGCAGATTGTGATGCCGCCAGCCTTGGCCGATCCGATGGCCGTGGAGGTCCTCAAAGTCATCAGCGGCGACTCGGAACACATATTTACCGTGGAAGTAGCCGATGACGCCGAAGAAATCAGCTATGGCCTGATGGATCGCGACAGTCTCGATGCCGACAAGGGCATGCTGTTTGAGTTCACGTCGCCGCGCATTCCCAGCATGTATATGAAGAATACGTTGATCTCGCTTGATATGCTTTTTATCAATAGCGAGGGGGGGATTGAAATGGTCGCCCGGAATACTGTCCCGGGGTCATTGAGGACTATTTCGCCACCCGTTGCGGTTAAGGCGGTTCTTGAAATCAATGGAGGGCTGGCCGCGACGCTCGGGATTGAGCCGGGTGATCGGGTGGAGCACCCGCTTTTTGGCGGGCCGGACACTGACGCGGCTGAATGAGATTGGGTGATCTCCCGGAGGGCACTGTCATCCCGGATGGCTTTGCACTTGCACATTCGCGCGGACACTTCACAAACCATAATGGCCCGGTTTTCACGGCGACAGCCCCCGGTGATTTGCGTAGCGCCATGTTCGTGCTGGACCGCCATTGCAACTCAATGGGCATTCTGCATGGTGGGATGGCAAGTGCTTTTGCAGACCGCGCTCTGGCGGTGGCCGTCTGGCAGGCTTTACGCGCCCCATCTGTGACTCTGAAACTGACCCTGCATTTCCTCGAAAGTATAAGCTTACACAGTTGGCTGGAAGCTCGCCCCCGGGTCTTGTCGGTTCAGGACGGGCTGGTGCAGGTCACGGCGGAAATGCGGATCATGGGGCAAGAACGGGTTGCACGGGCTGATGCAACTTTTCGGCGGGTCAGGCCACCGGCTCCGAAAGGTTAGGGCGGTCTGCGCCCCGTTTTTTGGGGAGACGCACAGATCTCAGTTGAAGTGAGACCAATCCTGCAAATTGTCCCTTGTATCCGATTTTTTCGCCGATATACCGGGAGGCCGGAGCGTGGCGCAGCCTGGTAGCGCATCTGGTTTGGGACCAGAGGGTCGTAGGTTCGAATCCTATCGCTCCGACCATTACTCCGGATGGGAGACAGGAATGGACGCGCGTATTTTCACACCCGTCAAATCTGCCATGCAGTCGGGTCAGGCGAAGACACGGGACTGGGTTCTTGAGTTTGTCGGATCTGCCCACCGGACGAGTGATCCCCTGATGGGCTGGACCAGTGTGGATGATATGACCGGACAAGTCTCATTGCATTTTGAGACCCGAGAGCAGGCCATTGCTTATGCCAAGCGGGAGGGGCTCGCCTTCACGGTTGAGGAACCCCGTGTACGTCAGCGGCTGGTAAAATCCTATGCCCAGAACTTTTCTGCTGATCGGAAGCAGCCCTGGACCCATTAGACGGCCGAAGACTGGTGATTTACTTTGAATTCCGGGCTAAGTCCTCTTAAACCCGCTATCATGGCCCCTTAGCTCAGCTGGATAGAGCACCTGACTTCTAATCAGACGGTCGCAGGTTCGAATCCTGCAGGGGTCGCCACATCCGAAGACGCGACCATATACGCTGGCGCCAATCAGGCGCTCCTCGCTCCAGAGAACATAAATGCACGTGTGGAGGGAATTTGGCCGGAACATATCGCCATTTCTGAGAACGTGATTGTTTATGACGCGGCGCTCTGCGATCACTCTCCACGCATGAGGTGTTCAACACGAGCGCCTTTGCCTTCCGCGGGCTCCGGCGCCGGTATGCGCTGCACAGGGCCAGATGGCGCGATCAGAGCGCCGGAGCCCGCGTCGATAGGTCTTGGGCGGCCTGTTGCTGAGGGGGATTGGCCCATTTGGAACAGAGCAGGTGCAGGAGGGATGACGACCTCGGCCCGTGCCGTCATGATCCCCGAGAAGCAGCGACATGTCCGATGTGATCATAAAAACACAGTGGGAGTCTAAATCAGGAAATCCTGTCCTTAGCACTTTTCATGGTTGTGGAGTTCTGCGATCGAACACGGCTCGGTGGCGCCTCTGCCATCGCCTTTGGAGGATTTATTGATGAAGAGATTCTTGCTGTCCAGTGCCTGTCTGTCATTGGCTATTCCAGCACTCTATGCGGCGCCGGTTGCCGCGCAAGAAGATGAGGCCGTCCAGGAGACGGTGATTATCACCGGGACCCGGCGGGCGGAACGTTCAGCAGCGGATTCTCCGGCTCCCGTGGATGTCGTTTCTGGCGCCGAACTGGTCAACCAGGGCGACAATGACCTGTCTAACATTATTCGCACGTCAGTGCCGTCTTATAATGTGAACACGCAGCCGATTTCGGATGCGGCCACGCTGATCCGACCGGCCAACCTTCGCGGCCTGTCGCCTGATAACACCCTCGTTCTGGTCAATGGCAAGCGCATGCATCGTGCTGCTGTGATCGCCTTCCTCGGCGGTGGCCTGTCGGATGGGTCTCAGGGTCCGGATATTTCAACCATTCCGGCCATTGCGCTGAAGCAGGTCGAAGTGTTGCGCGATGGTGCGTCGTCTCAGTATGGGTCTGACGCGATTGCCGGTGTGATCAACTTCATCCTGAAAGATGATAATCAGGGCGGCTCCATCGAAGCGAAGATTGGCGAAACCTATGAGGGTGACGGCGATGCATATCAAATCGCGGCCAATGTCGGTCTTGCCATCAATGAAAATGGCTTCCTCAACCTTTCTGCGGAATATCAGGAAACGGATGCGACCAGCCGCTCGGTTCAGCGCGACGATGCCGCCGCCCTGATCGCGGCGGGGAACACAGCTGTCAATGATGTCGCCCAGATCTGGGGGCAACCAAATGTCAATGGTGATCTCAAGCTGTATGCCAATTTTGGACTGGAGCTGGATGAGAAGACCGAGGTTTACGCTTTTGCCAATTATGCAGAGCGGGAAACCGAAGGCGGCTTCTTCTTCCGGAACCCAACCAATCGGGGCGCCGTCTATGCCGGTCCGCTCGTGGATCCACAGACGGGGCTCGCAGACCCGGCCGGTGTGGCGTCTGTTTTGGTTGGTGATTTGTCGGTGGAAGACACCGGCGACTGTATTGCCGGTATTCCATTGACACAGGGCGGACTGATTCCGGACCCGACTTTCCTGGCTCAGGTCCAGAATGACCCGAACTGTTTCTCCTTTGTCGAACTCGAGCCCGGTGGCTTTACCCCCCGTTTTGGTGGCGATTTGGAAGACAAGTCCTTCGCTCTGGGAGTGCGCGGTGAGCTCGATTTTGGAACGGGGCTCGGCTATGATGTGAGCTATCGTTATGGTGAAAACCAGGTCGATTTCTTCATTCGCAACACCATTAATGCGTCGCTGGGGCCGGATACACCGCGTTCCTTTAAGCCCGGTGGCTATGGTCAGATCGAGAATGTCTTCAATCTTGACTTCAGCTATGGCCTGCCGGTTTCCGGCTTTGCCTCTGACTTGAACCTGGCCTTTGGCTATGAATACCGCGAAGAACAGTTCGAAGTCCGCGAAGGCGATGGCGCGTCCTACGCCATCGGGCCACTTGCAGCCCCAAGCGCGGCCTATCCGACGGGGCAGGGCTTCTCGTCCAGCTCGAACGGATTTGGCGGCTTCACGCCAGGCAGTGCGGGTAAGTCGGACCAGTCTGCGAGCTCGTTCTATGTCGACCTCGAAGCCGACGTCACAGATGCCCTCGTCCTTCAGGCAGCGGTTCGTTATGAGGATTATGATTCCTTCGGATCGGACACCAATTACAAGATTGGGGGACTGTACCGCTTCACGGATAATTTCCGGGCTCGGGCAACCTACTCGACAGGCTTCCACGTCCCGACTGCGGGTCAGGCCAATGTGGTCAATGTCACCACCGCCTTTGTAGCTGGCGTGCTGAATGATGAGGGGACCTTCCCGCTGAACAGTGCGGCGGGTCAGGTCGTGGCCGACTATGTCGCGACCCCGGGTGGTCTGACGGCTCAGGGCGCGCCGCGCCCGACACTGGCGCCTGAGGAATCCGAGAACTTCACGGCGGGTATCGCCTTCGATGTCGGCGGTCTCGATGTCACCATCGATTACTTCAACATCGTCTTGGAAGACCGGATCTCTCGCTCATCACCGATCGACTTCCTGCCGGCTCTGACTCTGCTGGCGTCGAATAATGGTTATACGCTGACCAGCACCTCCACATCACAGGCAATCAATGAGCTTGATGCTCAGGGCATTCTCAATGCCGATGATTTTGCCGGTGCGGAAGATCTGGCGGCCTTTGCCTTCTTCAACAATGCCTTCGACACCACCACGCAGGGTATCGATGTTGTTGTCTCCGGTGATGTCGATTTCATTCCTTATGGTGAAACCGATCTTGCCGTGGCCTTTAACTGGACGGACACCACAGTGGACCGTGCAGACGACACGATCACTGCTGGCCGGATCAAGGTTCTCGAGGAAGGGCTTCCAGCCATCCGGGGGTCGGTGACCCTGACCAATAATACCGGACCCTGGCGGACGCTGGCCCGGATGAATTATTATGGCGAAGGTTTTGAAGACCACCTCGACTCCAACTTGGCGCTGCCGATCGACATCGATGCTGCTGTGACCTTTGACGCGGAAATCGGTTATTCGGTCAATGAGGCGCTGGAGGTTGTTCTCGGTGCTCAGAACCTGTTTGATCAGTATCCAAATGACAACCCTTGGGCGGGTATCGTTGGGGCGAAATACCCAGTTACCAATGCCTATGGCTTCAATGGCGGATCTTACTACCTCAAAGCCCGCTACAGCTTCTAAGGCTTGATCATCATCCTATCGGAAAGGGCGCCCAAGCGGGCGCCCTTTTTTTGTCTTGGTTCGGGGGGCTGGTCACGGCCCTGACACTGCGCCATGATCATCGTCAGACGAAAGGGTGATCACATGAAGTTGCCTCAGGAGGGACAGAGTTGGGATCTGCTTCAGGCTAGCTTGGCGGAGCGTCGCGGAGACGATGCCAAATGGCGTCATGGCCGGACTGCAGTCTATGTCTTCAATGCCGGCGAGGACATCATGGCCATTCAGAAAGAGGCTTATGCGGCCTATATGTCGGAAAACGGCCTTGGTCCTCTGGCGTTCCCGTCTTTGGCGCAAATGGAGCGGGATGTGATCGATATGGCGCTGGGGCTCCTGCATGGTCCTGACGGGGCCACGGGCGCCATGACGTCGGGCGGGACCGACTCCATCACCATGGCCATTAAGGCTGCTCGGGATTGCGCCCGTTCGCGAGGGAACTTTGCGGCAGCGGGGAATATTGTCCTGCCACAATCCGCGCACCTGGCCTTCGACAAGGCCTGCCACCTCATGGATATTGAGGTTCGGAGGATTCCTTTGCGTGAGGATGGTTCCTATCAGGCGGACGTCTCTGCCATGAACGCGGCTTGCGATTCGTCGACCCTGATGCTGGTTGGGTCCGCCCCCAATTTCCCACATGGTATTATCGACCCGATTGAAGATCTGGGCCGTTTGGCGCAGGCTCGGGGGCTCTGGTTACATATCGATGCCTGTGTCGGGGGATATTTTGCCCCCTTTGCCCGGTTGAATGGTGTTCCGGTCCCGCCTTTTGACTTCGAGGTTGAGGGTGTTTGCTCGATGAGCGCGGATCTCCACAAATATGGATATGCGGCCAAGGGAGCGTCTACAGTTCTGTTTCGTTCAGAAGACTTGTACCGTTTCATGCCATTCGACCTGACGACATGGTCGGGGGCACCGATGAAGACGCCCACTCTGGCTGGGACCCGCCCGGGTGGGGCCATCTCAGCGGCTTGGGCGGTGATGACGCATTTGGGCGCAGAAGGGTATTGCCGGTTGCAGGCCGAGGTCTGTGAGACGCGTCAGCGGGTTGAGCGAGGCGTCCGCAATCTTGGCTTTGAGGTCTTGGGTGAACCGCTTTTAGGGCTGATCGCCTTTCGACATCCAGAGCTTCACAGTTTTGCGATTTACGGCGAATTGTTCAAGCGGGGCTGGTTCACCTCGGTGACCAGGGAGCCGCCGAGCCTGCATCTGATGCTGTCGCCGCGCCACGCTGATTTCATTGATGATTATCTCGCCGATCTGCAGGCCAGTATGGAGACGGTAAAGGCTGGTGCGGCGGCGAAACCATCGGCGGTTCAGGTCCGTTACAGCTAGCGTCTGGTCTGCGCTGCAAAAAGCCTTAATCGGTATTGGACAAGACCGGAAAGCGGGGTTAAGACCCAGCTTCCCCTTCGGCCGCCCGGGTAGCTCAGGGGTAGAGCAGCGGATTGAAAATCCGCGTGTCGGTGGTTCAAATCCGCCCCCGGGCACCATTCTCCTGATCAGGTCTTCGGTCCTCGCGGAAATGCTTTGCACCCTTTTGTTCAGGTGCTCATGACCCTTGCTCAGGGCGTGACGCCCTGCCGCATGCGGGATGGGCCCCAACCTTGCAAAAATGGACAGCAGATAAATGGAAGTGCCGGTTGCGCGAGACCGGAAACCGTCTTATCGGGGCGATCAAGAAGGGATCAAGAAAATCAGGTGATGAACGATGACGGACATTGAGCGCCTTTCGCTGGAGTATTTGCCAGTCATTCTCTTCCTGGGGCTGGGCACACTGTTGTCTCTGCTCTTCAT
>Ga0213866_10003267_pt1 | contig 11099 bp, 14 predicted proteins | sample PICome_11_FD_160079 | JGI IMG/M metagenome (GOLD analysis project Ga0213866, IMG submission 160079) | Coastal seawater microbial communities near Pivers Island, North Carolina, United States - PICO284 | ecosystem: Environmental > Aquatic > Marine > Coastal | place: USA: North Carolina... | reverse complement strand
GGATACTTTGGTCGTCTGATCTTCCAGTATGCATCGTTCAACAACTCCCGTTCACTTCACTTCTTCTTGGCAGCGTGGCCAGTAGTCGGCATCTGGTTCACTGCTCTTGGTGTTAGCACCATGGCATTCAACCTCAACGGTTTCAACTTCAACCAGTCCATCGTTGAATCACAAGGTAAAGTGATCAACACTTGGGCTGATGTTCTGAACCGTGCTGGTCTTGGGCTCGAGGTAATGCACGAAAGAAATGCACATAATTTCCCTCTCGACCTCGCTGCTGCTGAGTCAACTCCTGTTGCACTTACTGCTCCAACCATCGGTTGAGTTTCCTGAAAACTGAATAATAAAGGAGAGAGGTTAAGAAACCTCTCTTTTTTTGTACCTATGTAAAAAAGAAACGAAAGTTTTATAATTTATGTGTAATTCCACACATTTTCACTATATAATGATAGAATTGGAGAATAACAAAGTGATCTGAAAACCTGACCTTTGTTATGTGCTAATTTAAGTGGAGGACATTATGCACAATCTAATTTCGCATAATCAACTTGCCGGATGGAAAGAATCTTTTCTAAGATTAAACAAAACATTAGACCAATCAATGGAGGAAGCTGACATAATTAATGATTACTATGATTGTCTAATTGAGTGTGATGATGACCAAGCAACCTGTAAGAAAGTATGTCGGGAGGTATTAAGAGATCATCCTGTTGGATGATATAAAAAATTATGTTATACTGGGGGGGTTGACACCCTCTTTTTTTATGCAAAAGATTTGGGAAATATGGAAGTATTCATTAGGAAGTTTCAGTGACGACAAAACAGCTCCTTACGATAATTACGTTGCTATCATACGCACCAGTATATTTGTTAGTTACATGGTCACTAATGCTTTTATTGTATCCGGTGTCATACGACATTGGAATGATGTAAATAGTAGTGTAGTCACGGGCACACAACCCAAGCAGGTTTCCCATGTATCGGGAACCACATCTGCAAAGAAAAAGTGATCAATGTGCAATCCTTTGGAGAGAATGGTTTGATTATAAGTATGGTTTGGAAGATGAAGAAAAAGCAAAAGAGTTGAGAAAAAAATGGGGAAAATGTGTAACAGAATTTGGTAAGATGGTTAGTGAGGAAGTCAAAACAAATCCACGATATACCTCTGTAAGGAAGTTATAGATAGTGTAGTTGCAAATACTCAATGAAGTTCTTTTTTGCACTTCTTGCTACACTCTTTCTTGCTGCACCTGCTTGGGCTGTAGATGTCCAAATGGGATCAAATGGTAACTTGATCTTTGACCCAGCAGATGTTACAATATCCGCAGGAGAGTCAGTTCACTTTGTGAATAATATGCTCCCTCCTCACAATGTTATTGTTGAGGATCACCCTGAACTCGACCACGAAGCACTTGCTATGCTTCCTGGTGAAGAGTTCGATGTCACCTTCACTGAAGCAGGTGACTACACATACTGGTGTGCTCCTCATAAGGGTGCCGGTATGATTGGACACGTACACGTAGATTGATGAAGATTTTTTTAGACACTGCCGATATTGATGAAATCAGAAAAGCAAATGAAACTGGAATGATTGAAGGGATTACGACTAATCCAACTCTGATTAAAAAGAGTGGACGTGATCCTGTAGAAGTGATTAAAGAGATTTCCGCAATCTCAACTCACTTTGAATCTGTTTCTGCAGAGGTTGTTGCCGATACTGCAGAAGAAATGATTGATCAGGCACAGGCATTCAATGATATTTGGAACGTTACAATTAAAGTTCCTTGTACCATTGAAGGATTGAAAGCATGTACTGCACTCGCTGCTACTGGAAGAAAGGTTAATGTAACTCTTATCTTCTCTGCAGCACAGGCAATTCTTGCACGTCGTGCTGGTGCCGCATACGTTTCTCCTTTTGTTGGACGTATGAATGATAACTCTGTTTCTGGAGTTGCACTTGTTCAGACTATTGCAAGTCTTTATAATCAACACTTCAGCACTACACAGGTTCTTGCTGCATCAGTTCGTGATGTTCATCAAGTTGGACGTTGCTTTGATGCCGGAGCAAATATCTGTACTATTCCTCCCAAAGTATTCTGGGGAATGTATAAGCACGTACTGACTGATCAGGGTCTTGATCTCTTCCAAAAAGATTGGGAGTCTGTTCAGGGTCGGTGATCACTTCAGAAACTCCGTATAAAATGGTCGAGATCATTCATGATACTTGGCCAAACCTTTTTAGACCACCAGCAAAAAAAGTGGGTATAACTTCTCATTGACTTTTTATGTTAAGTTCTGTAAACTAAATATGAGAAGTTAATAACGGAGTTAAATGACTACTTCATCACTTTCACCCCCCATTTCGCAGAGAGGATGGTTCGATGTACTCGATGACTGGCTTAAGAGAGATCGTTTCGTTTTTGTTGGGTGGTCTGGAATTCTACTTTTTCCCACTGCTTATCTTGCAATTGGGGGCTGGCTTACTGGTACTACTTTCGTCACGAGCTGGTATACCCACGGACTCGCTTCTTCCTATCTTGAGGGTGCAAATTTTCTTACGGCAGCAGTTTCGACTCCTGCTGACGCTATGGGTCATTCTCTTCTTCTTCTATGGGGTCCTGAGTCTCAGGGAGATTTCGTCAGGTGGTGCCAACTTGGGGGACTCTGGGCTTTTGTGGCGCTCCACGGAGCCTTTGCCCTTATAGGTTTCATGCTCCGACAGTTTGAAATTGCACGTCTAGTCGGTATTCGTCCTTACAATGCGATTGCTTTTTCGGGTCCTATTGCCGTATTTGTTAGTGTATTTCTCATCTACCCACTTGGACAATCCAGTTGGTTCTTTGCACCGTCGTTTGGCGTTGCGGCGATATTCCGTTTCCTATTATTCCTCCAGGGATTCCACAATTGGACGCTTAATCCCTTTCACATGATGGGAGTTGCTGGTATTCTTGGCGGGGCATTGCTTTCTGCGATTCATGGTGTTACAGTAGAGAATACGTTGTATCAAGATGGTGAACAAGCAAACACTTTCAAGGCATTTGACTCCACTCAAGAGGAAGAAACCTATTCAATGGTTACAGCAAACCGCTTCTGGTCTCAGATCTTTGGTATTGCATTTAGCAATAAGAGGTGGCTTCATTTCTTTATGCTCTTTGTTCCTGTTATGGGTCTTTGGACAAGTTCCATCGGTATTATTGGTCTTGCTCTCAACCTTCGTGCTTATGACTTTGTGAGTCAGGAGATTCGTGCTGCGGAGGATCCGGAATTCGAAACGTTCTATACAAAGAACGTGCTTCTTAATGAAGGCTTACGTGCTTGGATGGCACCAGTTGATCAACCACACGAAAATTTTGTACTGCCAGAGGAAGTATTGCCTCGTGGTAACGCATTGTGATAAAAATACATTACCCTGTGGTAATTCAAGAGACCTTCGGGTCTCTTTCTTTATGTTATAATACCTTCGTTGAAGTATTTATTTTTATAAATAATAGTAATAGACGAAGGTGTTATGAATTACGGTCCTAAAAAAAGTTTAGTTGGTAATACTTATGGGAGATTGACTATCTTACGAGAGTATCAATCTTCCTGTAAAAAGTATGTCCTATGTGAGTGCTCTTGCTCTTGTGGTGGAAAATCTACTAAAACCAGAAGACACGAAATAGTTTCTGGTAAAGTTCAATCTTGTGGATGCCTTCGCAAAGAAAAAGTAAATGCTAAAAATCGTGAGAGATTTGACCCCAACGCAATTTCAAAGACAACTGAATATAAAATGTTAGCAAGAGCAAAGAGTAGGGCAAAGAAAAATAATCTACCCTTCAACATTGAACTTGATGATATTATTATTCCAGAGAGATGTCCTTTACTTGGTATAAAAATTGAAAGCACGGAGGTTAGAAACTCTCCAAACAATCCTTCTCTGGATAAAATTATTCCAGAGAAAGGATACATAAAAGGTAATGTATGGGTCATCAGCAACAGAGCCAACACACTCAAAAATGATGCCACCCTACAAGAACTCAAAACACTGGTAGAAAATCTGGAAGCACTATAAACCACTTACCAAAGTGTCACAGCACTCCTTGCATGGAGTGCTTTTTTATTGTATAATGACCCTGTAACTATCCAACCGTATGAAACTTTGGATGCTTGGTAATCGTCTCACTACTGAGATGTATGAACGTAACAGATTTGTAGAAGAAGCAGATAAATATGGTATTGATTTCTCAGTAGTTTTTGCTGACGAAATCGACTTGATCGTTTCCCGAGATGACCGCAAATCCATTCGATATCGTAATGATATTGTCAGTCTCCCTGACTGTTTACTTGCTCGTACTGGGTCTGCTACTGGTTATTTTAACCTCAGTGTTCTCAGACAGTTTGAAAGACTGAATGTAATGACGATGCCAAACTCTGCTTCGATTGAGGCATCGAAGGATAAGATGTATGCTAACCAGATTATGGCACAAGCAGGACTTCCCATCCCAAAGACGATGCTGACAAGATTTCCTTGTAAAGCAGAGACTGTTCAGAAGCAAGTGGGATTTCCTTGTGTCCTAAAAGTGGTTACTGGTTCTCATGGTGCTGGTGTTTTCCTTTGTGAAGATGCTAAACAGTTTGAAGATTTGTCGGAACTTATTTCTTCTCTTGAATCAAAATCTTCTATGATTGTTCAGGAGTATGTAAAAGAATCGGAAGGAAGAGACCTTCGGGTCATTGTTATTGGTGGTAGAGTTGTTGGTGCCATGCAACGCAAGTCTACTGATGGTTCATTTAAAGCCAATATTTCCCGTGGAGGTAAAGGGGAAACATACGATGTTGATGACGAATTGGAAATGCTTAGCATTCAAGTTGCAAAAGTTCTCGATCTTGATATTGCTGGCGTTGATTTACTATTTCACAGTGATGGATACCGAATCTGTGAAGCAAACTCAGCCCCAGGATTCCAAGGATTTGAAGAAGCATTAGGAATTAATGTTCCTCAAAAAGTTTTTGATTATGTTAAACTCAGATGTGGAGGGTGAATAAAACCACTTCCACAACTGTCACAGCACTCCTTCACAGGGGTGCTTTTTTATTGTATGATGACTACAGTTAACAACCAGGCATGGCACTTCTCAAATACATTGGATCCGTCATCAACCTTGCCAACAGTTTTTCGCAAGCAACCAGACCTAAACATGTGGGTCAGATGAGTGAACTGATTCAGCAGTTTAGAGATGAATGTGACAGTCATGAAGTCGATGACTGGGAGAAGTTCTATGATGGTGATGATAAGATTGATGCTGCATCAGATAAGATCTGGGAATGTGTTCTTGCTATGAAAGAGAACCTTAACGAACTCACTAAAGAAGATGTTCGTGCATGGACCAAAGATCTTATCATCAATAAGACTCACTCGGGTTTGCAAATTCAACTTGACGTGCTAAAATTGTGTGCTGATGGTCAGTCCTATCGTCTTGCTAACGTAGAGGAAGAAGCAAAAGGTATTGATGGTTTCATTGGTGATGAACCAGTGTCAATCAAACCTAATACTTACAAGAAGACTATCAATGCTGGCAAGGAAACTATTCCTTATCGCATCATCTACTACACCAACGGATCTAAAGGAGTTAAGATTATATGAATGAAATCATCTGTTCAGATTCTCTCATTGCACTGAAAAAAATGGAAGATGAGTCTGTTGATATTGTCTTGACTTCACCTCCATACAATTATGGTATGGAGTATGATACTCATGATGACAATGGTGATGCTGATGAATACTTTGAACAAATTATGAAGGTATTTGTTGAATGTAAACGTGTTCTAAAGTCTGGTGGTAGATTTATCATTAACATCCAACCAAACTATAAACAATATTCTCCTACTCATCATAAGATTACTGAGAGAATGATCGGTGAAGGTATGATTTGGAGAGGAGAGATTATTTGGTTAAAGAACAATCTTAGAAAGCTCACAGCATGGGGTAGTTGGAAGTCACCATCATGTCCATATCTATCTTATCCGTTTGAGTTTATTGAAGTCTTTAGTAAAGATACTCTCAAGCATTCTGGAAACAAAGAAGATATTGACATCACTAAAGATGAGTTCATTAAGTATGTCAACGGCCACTGGTCTATGGCACCAGAAACTAAGATGAAAGAATATGGACACCCAGCAATGTTTCCAGAAGAACTTGTTGAACGTTGCTTGAAATTATTTTCTTATAAGGGTGATGTAGTTCTTGATCCTTTTAATGGAGCAGGAACTACTACTTATATTGCAAATAAATTTGGCAGAAAATATATTGGTATTGATATGAGTGAATTTTATTGTGAAACTGCAAGAAGAAGAATTTTGGAATTTGCACCACTTGATAAATTTCTAAAAGACTGAACCACTTCCACAACCTTCACAGCACTCCTTGCACGGGGTGCTTTTTTATTGTATAATTACAAATAAAACTATGAAAGTCAATCAACAGTATTATAAGTATTGGAAAGATGTATGGTCTTCTCAATCAGAAGAAGTGCTTGATGCAACTGCACTGATTCGTGTGATTGAATGCACCAATGGATGTGTGCAACATGCATTCAGAGATGGTGATGAACGTGCACTACCTGTTGAACAGAGTAGAGAATGTATGAAACTCTCAATGGGCACTATCAAAAGCAAAGTCTTACCACTCCCTGACGGAACAGAAGTTGTATTGCCAGAAGAGTGTCACGGCATTATGAATGCGGCACGAGACCTTTATGTGCGTGGATTTAAGCAGGGTGATGAGGAGGCACTGGAAGAGTTCTTCGCACTATCTAAGGCACACTTCGAAGTGATTGGTAGAGAAATTATTGATGAAAAGTTTAGATTTTTCGTAGAACACTTTGAGGATCTGTTCACATCATACTGGATTATGATGGGTAGAATGTACATTTATGATATGGGTGGGTTTATCTAAATAATTGTAAGACGCAATCTCTTATGCCTCTCTACAATACCTTTCAAGCCTATGTCTTTAACCTCCACACAACTTGTTCCGCAGAAGCAAAAAGATTATGGAGGCAAAAGATAAAGGAAGAATGGGATTGGGAGTGTGCCTATTGTGGGTCTGAACATCAACTCACAATAGACCACATTGTTCCGAGAGCAAAGGGTGGTACAGACTTCACCAAGAATTGTCTGTGTGCCTGCCACAAATGCAATCAAGACAAAGCATATTCTCCTATGGAAGATTGGTATCTTTCACAGGAGTTTTTTGATATTGAGCGTTATGAAAGAATTCAGAAGTGGATGGAACCCGAACCAGTAGCAAACCTTTATCGTTATGGATCAAGACGCAACAATGCGTCTTGAGTTTTTTATAAATAAATGAAAAGGACAGTATATACTGTTCTGAACCGGTACATACCGACAGAAGAATAAATGGCCACTCCGATTCGGATAAAGAGGTCAGCGGTCGCTGGCAAGAAACCAACAGATGGACAGTTACAGTTAGGTGAATTAGCTGTAAACTTTTATGATGGTAAGATTTTCCTGAAGCAGGATACTGGTGGTGTTGGTATATCAACCAGAGTCATTGCGATTAATGCAAATGAAGTAGGAAATACTTTCTTTGTTAATAAAGAAGGTGATGATGATGACACTGGATTGGCAGAAGATAGAGCATTCTTAACAATTAAAAAAGCAACAGGTATTGCAACATCAGGAGATACAATTCTTGTTTCTGCTGGTACATATGTAGAAGATAATCCACTTATCTTGGATGATAATGTAACTCTTATTGGTGCAGACCTTAGAAACTGCAATATTCAACCACAGAATTCTGCTCTTGATGTCATTCAATTGGGTCAGGCAGGTACAGTTCAAGACATTTCCTTTGTTGGTACGGCAACTAATGGTGCTGGTGTAATTGCATATCGTCCATTAGTTGGTGTTGCATCTGATAGATTCTTTGATGCTGCAAGATTGATTCGTCAGAACTTAGATTTCATTGCAAATGAAGCAGTAGGATATCTGACAAGCACGGACTACAAAAACCCTGCCTTCCAAGTTGTTGATTCTGGTGGAACTCCAACAAATCCTCAGAATTGTAGAGATGATATCAAAGATATTTACAGAGCAATCTGCCACGATATTACAAGAGGTGGTAACTCTAAATGTGTAGGTGCCGGTAAATCATATTATACTTCTGGTGGAGCACTGCAACATATTACCGGAACTGATCCAAATGGATATAGTGTAAAGGATGCAACGATTGCTGCTATTGATTATTCGGTTGGTATTGCAAGGTCCTGTATCAATAATATTACTTGGAATGGTGGATATCAGTCTATTGCAACTCAAGTAAAAGATGAAAGTATCCAGGCAGAAGGTGGTTCCTATGATGTTGGTAACTGTGCAAATGTTCACTCGGCAGTTACGACGTGTGCCGGAATCGTAACTACAATTATTGATGTTGGTCCTGCATCTGCCGGTATAACTACAACTTATCCTGGTAATGCCGGTGCCGGACAAACTGATCCAAATGCAATTCCTTCACAAGGTGTGGGTATTATAAGACAAGGACCTTACATTAGAAACTGCACCAATTTTATTAAGGATAGTATTGGATGTAAGATTGATGGATTTAATGCTGATGAGGGTGACCAATTAAATGATATCGGTGTTCAGGGTTCATTTAACGTTGATGCATTTACTCAATTTAATCAGGGTGGTATTGGAGTTTCGGTAACTAATGGTGCATACTGCCAGTTAGTTTCTATATTCTCTATCTGTAATGATACTGCAATCTATACTAGTAAAGGTGGACAGTGTGATTTGACTAACTCCAACTCTTCTTTTGGAACCAGAGGATTAGTTGCCGAAGGTATTGGTGATGAGACTTCTAAGTGTATTGATCGTTATACTGGTGAGATAACTGCAAATGCAAATCAACTTACAAATATTGTAACAGTTTCTGGTGTAGGAAATAACCGTCCTTATCAAGGGCAGGCACTATATTTTGGTAAAAAATATTTTGTTGTGAGTGATATTAAAGTTACTAATGGTGGATCTGGTTACACTTCACCACCAACAGTCACAGTTGATGCACCAACTGGACCAGGACTTGCAATTCCAGTTCAGGCAACGGCAACTATTGAGGGTGGATCGGTTACAGAAGTCACTATATTTGGTGGTGGTTCTCAGTTTGAATCTGCACCTAATGTTACATTCTCTGGTGGTGGAGGTGTTGATGCTGCTGCTACGGCAGAAATTGAGGCAATTTATTATGGAGTGCTTGAAGCAACAGAACCTGTTGCTGGAGTATCAACAATTAGTTTGATTCAAAATCTAAATAATGATGTTGGAATTGGAACAACTGTTTTCTTTGCAAGACAGAGTTTCCAAATCGTAAGTTCACATTCTTTCCAATACATTGGTGCAGGAAATACTATTGAAAGTGCATATCCTTCAAGAGGTGGAATTACAATTCAAGAAAATGAAGTTATAAAACTTGATGGTGGTGAGATTACCTATACAAGTACCGATCAGGCAGGTAATTTTAGAATTGGTGATGGTGTTGCTATTGATCAGGCAACTGGTACAGTAACCGGTGACATTTATATTAAGAGTTTATTTACACAAGTTACACCATTTATTCTCGCATTAGGAGGAGATTAATCTAATGGCCGTCGCAAGAGCAGCTGTTAATGTATTTCAAACGATTACGGCAACAGTAGGAACAAGTACAGTAGGAGTTTACACAGCACCAATTGCATATACTGGTGTTGTGTTGTTAGCACAGGTTACAAATACCGGATCTGGTACAGAAACAATTAGTTTTGGTTATCGCAGAGGAGGAGTTGATACTCCAATCGTAGAAGGATTAGCAATTTCTGCTAATGATACTGCAAACCTTCTTGCAGGTAAATTGGTCGTAGAAACTGGTGATAGTTTAGTTTTAGTTGGCAGTTCTTCGGTAAATCTAAAATATATTTCTAGTGTTCTGGAAACATCAAATCTCTAATATCTTAAAGTAAAATGGCAGCACCAATACGTTTTCTTAGCGGCAGACAGCAGCAACAAAAAATTGGTATAGAAGGAAGTACCGAAAACCAAAAGGTATTAGAGGTTATTGGTCAGGTTGGTATTGGTACTACCATTTTTGAACCATCAGAACAACTTGATGTTCGAGGGTCTGTAAGTGTTGCTGATACAATAACAGCTTCAATAATTAATGCAACAACAGTTGTTGTAACTGGTAGTGGAAACACGTTTTCGGATTTAACAGTAACTGGTATTGCTACTTTTTCTAGTGATATTGATGCTAATGGTGGATTAGATGTTGATGGACACACTGAGTTAGATGATCTTAACGTATCAGGTGTATCAACCTTTACTGGTGCTGCTGACTTTAATGGTAATGTTGATATTGATGGACAAACCGAGTTAGACGATGTTAATATAACAGGTGTTTTAACTGCAACCACTCTTAATATAACTGGTGGTGGTGCTGGATCGCAGACAAACCTCACAAATCTAAATGTATCAGGTATATCTACTTTTGTTGGATTTAGTACCTTTAATGATTATGTTAGCATTCAAGACGGATTAAATGTGTCTGGAGTATCAACCTTTACTGGTGCTGCTGACTTTAATGGTAATGTTGATATTGATGGACATACCGAGTTAGATAATCTTAATGTATCGGGTGTTTCCACTTTTGCCTCTAATGTAGATATCAATGCTTCAGTAGATATTTCTACTTCATTAACGGTTGGTTCTGCAACAACAATCACTGGTTCTGGTATTATTGCTGGTATTGTTACAGGAACACTTGATAATGATTTAACACTTGCCACTTCTGGGACTGGATTAAGTGGTTCGGCAACTTATGACAACTCTGGTGCCGCAACATTTACCGTAACAAGTAATGCGACTGATGCTAATACTGGTGGAACAATAGTTGCCAGAGATGGTTCTGGTAACTTTAGTGCAGGAACCATTAGTGCAGATTTAACTGGTGTTGCCTCTACTGCCACTCAATTAGAAACTGCAAGAGACTTCTCAATCACTGGAAGTTTTGTAACGGCTTCGGCAGTATCATTTGATGGCACTGCTAATGTTGCACTCGGAGCAACAAT
>Ga0213866_10003262_pt1 | contig 11110 bp, 14 predicted proteins | sample PICome_11_FD_160079 | JGI IMG/M metagenome (GOLD analysis project Ga0213866, IMG submission 160079) | Coastal seawater microbial communities near Pivers Island, North Carolina, United States - PICO284 | ecosystem: Environmental > Aquatic > Marine > Coastal | place: USA: North Carolina... | reverse complement strand
TCAGAGGTCAGAGAACGGACCTTTTCACTGTTAGAGGTCGGGCGATTGTTATTGTCTGACCTCTAATTAATTAAGACTTTAGAAACCATAATAAATATGATTCGGAATTTCTTTCTCTTCATTTTCATCATCACCTTTTTTGTTGTTTGCCAATCTCCAGTTGAAAAAAAAATAGAGATAACAACAACTACCACCAATCAAGAAAAAATGGAGGCAAGAGAGGACTCCATTGCCTTAATTAATGCATACGCCGCACAGGAAAAAATTGAATGGTTCATCACTCCTGATGTCGAAACTCGAATGATTCGAGCGACTTCGGAAGATGATGCGGCGGATGACCCTGCCATCTGGAAGCATCCGACCGAATCGCATAAAAGTTTAGTTTTTGGTTCAAATAAAAAAGGTGGATTGGCAACTTATAATTTATCGGGTACGGAAGTGGCTTATTATTCGATTGGGAATATTAATAATGTTGATGTATTGTACAATTTTCCATTAAACGGTAGTTTGATAACTGTTTTGGGATGTACAAATAGAACAAGTCAGGGCATTAATTTATTCAAAATAAATCCCCAAGACGGTAGTCTTGAAAATATTGCAGCAGATTCTCTATTGGTTGATCAGGATTTGATTGATGATATTTATGGATTTTGCTTTGCGAAGGATGAAACGACTCAGAAATTTTATGCTGTTATTAACGGAAAAAATGGCTTGATGCAACAGTTTGAAATGAAAGCCACAGATTCGAAAATTGCATTGAAATTGAGTCGTTCTGTTCAATTTGATTCGCAAACGGAAGGTATGACAGCCGATACAGAATCTGGTTTTTTGTATGTTGGAGAAGAGGCAAAAGGAATTTGGAAGTTATCAATTTCACCAACTAATTCGGATAAATCATTCCTCCATTTAAGTGATGATTCCAATCCGAATATTGCTTACGACATTGAAGGTTTAACGATTTTTGGAAACTATTTAATTGCGAGTAGCCAAGGTAATTTTTCTTATGCTATTTTTGAATTGGAAGGAGACAACCGGTATTTAACGTCCTTCAAAATAACTAATAACGACAATATTGACGGAGTTGAAGAGACAGACGGTTTGGATGTTATTGGTGATTCGATAAGTGTTGACTTTCCAAACGGGATGTTGGTTTTACAGGACGGTTTTAATTTTGAAAACGGGCAACAAATCCCTCAGAATTTTAAATATGTGAGGTTGGAGAAAGTACTGAATATTTTGAAGAGATAGAAAATAGGGTAATGTAAGGTGTCCATTGGTTTTCCTCTATGCGAAAAATAATATTCACCGTTGTTTGTGATGGTCTGGATTATGATACTACCGTATTAACCATGTTGTATAGCGGCGTCTCTTAAACGCTGCAAGAAGGGCGAGGCGAAGATGAATTTTTGGAGCAACTCATTATCACTCTCTAAAACTTCATCTTTGTTGCCAGTCCAAACTAATTTTCCTAAGTGGAGTAAAGCGATATTGTCTCCAATACCCATCACGGAGTTCATATCATGGGTATTGATAATCGTTGTAATATTATTTTCGACGGTAATGCTTTGAATTAGCTCATCAATTAAAAGGGCCGTTTTGGGATCAAGTCCAGAGTTCGGCTCATCACAAAAAAGGTATTTTGGTTGTAAAACGATCGCCCGAGCTATACCAACCCTTTTTTGCATACCTCCACTAGTTTCGGATGGGTATTTATCATTGGCGCCAACCAATTCGACTCTTTCTAAGCAATAGTTGACACGGTCTAACTTTTCTTTCTTAGTCCAATTCGTAAACATGTCCAGTGGAAACATTACATTTTCCTCGACAGTTAAAGAATCAAAAAGTGCCGACCCCTGAAACAACATTCCAACTTCCATTCTAATGGCTCTTTTTGCTTTTTTATCCAAAGCGAAAAAATCACGTTTATCATACCAAACATTACCAGCAGTCGGTTCAAAAAGTCCAACTAAAATCTTTAAAAGAACTGTTTTTCCCGCTCCACTTCTTCCAATAATCAAATTATTCTTTCCCTGCTCAAAAGTCATTGAAATGCCTTTGAGAACCTCAGCCTCATCGAAAGATTTGAATATATTTTCTGCTCTTATCATCTATTAAATAATCGTTTTCTTAGGAACGTGGATAGAATAAATTTACATTCTTTGAGTTGATTATGTTTTCATTTAAGGAGGCAAAAAACGCAGACGATGCAGCGCATCGGTGAGTATTTTTAACGAAATTAAATGGTAAAAGAAGCAGTCAAGAATGTAAATTTATTTTTTTCGTGTTCCTTAACCAGTCAAAAGTAATACAATTAAATAGTCTGCTAATAAAATCAAGATATTACTATAGACTACCGCATTTGTACTTGCTTTTCCTAATTCAATGCTTCCATTGCTGACATAATATCCTTGAAAACAAGAAACAGAGGTCAAAATAAAAGCAAAAGTAGCTGCCTTAACATACATCATCACAATATTGAACGGCACAAAAAAGGAACGCAACCCGCGTACATATTCCTCACTGGTCAAGTCTCCTACAGGAACCGTCGCAATATACCCGCCAATGATTGCGATATAGGCAGAAAGTGTCACCAATAATGGAATGACCACAATCGCCGCAATCAACCTCGGTAAAATCAGGTAGGCAGTAGTATTTACACCCATGATCTCCATGGCGTCAATGTGTTCTTTTTGGCGCATACCTCCGATTTCAGCCGCCATATTAGAACCGACTTTACCTGCTAAAACTAGACATGTAATCGTTGGTGCAGATTCTATAATAGCCAAGTCCCGAACGATGTATCCAATATAATATCGAGGTACTAAGGTGCCATCCAATTGATAAGCAAACTGAAGTGCAGTCACTGCACCAATGAATATGGAAATAAGCGCTACTACGATTAACGAACCTACACCGATATCATCCATCTGCCGAAGCGTTTCTTTCCAATACATAGAAAGCTTCTCCGGTTTACTAAACGCGGAGCGCATCATTATCATATAGCGACCAAAATTGTAGAAAAGATTGAAATTCATAGATTCAGGTTTGCCCAATAAGGGAAACTATTTTCGGAGGTTTAAGTTTTCTCAAAACCATGAGTTTGAAACCCCATTTTTTAATTGACCGCCAAAAATAGGGTATTTTATAAGAAAGCAAAAAATATTTGAGTTGGCAGTCTACAGTTCCTTTTTAATAGTAGGGAACTTTTAAAATTCTATTATTCCGAAAAATAGGGACTTGGGTTTAAATGATTTCTTTTCTTTGTCATAAAAAATTGATTTTATGAGTAAACTAATCGTAACAGGAGCAACTAAAGGAATTGGTAAAGCAGTCGTAGAAGCTTTTGCGGCTGAAGGTTTTGATCTGGCTTTGTGTGCTCGAACATTAAATGATTTAGAGGCTTTTAAAGCAGCGTTGAATTCGAAATATCCAGATATTCAGATTCTTATAAAAGTGGCGGATATGAGTAGCAAGGAAGATGTTTTAGCTTTTGCTGAGTTTATTAAATCGCATTGGAATGAGGTAGATGTTTTAATAAACAATGCTGGTGTATTCTTCCCAGGCGAAGTTCATAAAGAGGCTGATGGGGTTTTAGAAACAATGATGGAGACTAATTTATATAGTGCTTATTATTTGACGCGCTCTATTTTACCAATAATGTTGCCTCAAAAAAGTGGGCATATATTTAATATGTGTTCTGTCGCTAGCCTTTTTGCATACCCCAATGGAGGCGCTTATAGTATAACTAAATTTGCCCTTTTAGGATTTTCAAAAGTTTTAAGGGAGGAATTGAAAGAGAAAGGAATTCGAGTGACTTCTATTATGCCTGGTGCAACTTGGTCGAACTCTTGGGCAGGTATTGATTTGCCAAGGGAAAGATTAATGGAAGCAGCTGACATCGCTAGTGCGATTTTAAATGCTTGGAAAATGAGCCCAACTGCAGTTGTTGAGGAAATGATTATTCGACCTCAGTTAGGCGATTTGTAGATTAGAAATGAGAAATAAATAGGTTGGGCCAAGGATCTAAATATTTATTCCTCATTTCTTAAGTATTTTGAAGGATAAATTTTCCTGATTTTATGGGTTCATCGGTTTTTGAAGTAGTAAAAATATAGTAATATAAGCCTTCAGAAATATTCAACTCCGTTTGAAATCGAAGCTGATTATTATTTGAAATTTCCAAAATTTCACTAAAAACTGGCTGGTCAGCTTCAAATTTTTCAAAAGAATTTGACCAAATACTTAGATTCAATTTATTGGGAATATTTTTCCCTAATAGTGCTGCCTTTATTTTAAAGTTAAATGGGCTATTTTTTTCAATAGTAAAAACTGCATTAATTTCATTTTCGATATTGATGACAAAATCCATTTGTCGCGTTGTCAAATCTTCAAAATATAGATTTGGTTGGAATGGATCTGACTGTGCAATAGGTCGTTCTTCCGATCTTTGAGATTCTTCAGCTTTGTCTTGAATGAAATTAGCATAAAATAAATAAGCACCTCCGATAGTCACAATAGCCAAAAGTCCAATCAATAGCCAGTTGTTTCCTTGTTTGACAGATGGATTTGGATGTGTTCTTAATGTCTTGAATATCTTACGTGTCTGTTCAATTTCTTTCCTAAGTGATGGATCCATGACCATCTGAAAAGTGAAATTTTGCAATTCTTTCCCATCCATTTCTTGACGTAAGTACCGTTCTATTGTTTCTTGCTTGTTATTCATTTCATTGACTATTAGTGGGCTATTTTTTAGAAACTAATTCTTTTAGTTTTTCTAATGCTCTTTGTTTTCTTTTTCGACAGGCAGCCGCAGACAAACCTAAGTTTAAAGCGATACTTCCAAGTTCTTCTCCTTTTGAATATCGGATCAAAATATCTTGTTCTGTTGGATTTAATTGTTGAATATATTCCCGAAGCTGACTCACTGAATCTTGTTCTTGATAGGCTTCTATGGTTAATTTATATTGTATGATGGTAGAGCCATCATTGTGCAGATCATCTGTGAAATAAATCAGTCCATCTCGTTTTACACTATGATAGCCTTCCTTTAATTTGTATTCCCCAATTCGAAAAATGAGACCTCTTAAATCACCCATGTTCTTGAATTCTCCATCAGGAAAGAGCTCATAAAATCTAAATAGAGAATTGGCAAAGACCTCTTCTACAAATTCATCTGTGGCAACAATCGCCTCTTTTGGTAGATTACCATCTTTCTTAAATAACCAGGGCACTACACGGTCTCTAAACATACTCAAAAGCCATGTCCATTCGGGTTGACTGTTGAGTCTTAATTCTTTTAAAAAACGATCGAAATGCGTTTCGGGATCGTATTCAATAAGGTTTCCATATTTAGTGCTCATCTAACTTATGAATTGGAATCACCTGAATGTGACATGAGAGAATTTTTTTTTCAAATAATAAATTTGTGATCTCTCCTAAAATGGAATATAATTTTTAGGAAATCAAAAGTAATCTTTTGTAAAAGGATTAGAAGCAGCGCTATAAATAAAAAAACGTGAAAGATTTTAGGAATAATTCAATAATAAATATCCATTTGCTACTTGCTAATTTCCCCTTGTGCTATGTTAAAAAACCTCCCTGACACGCTGTGTCGCCTACGTTTTTTGCTTTGCTTAAGGAAAAACTTTCAGCGTATATAATGTACACTTATTAATATTTCATTCCTGAAAAACCTTTCACGTTTAGAACAGATAAAGTATCAATAAAATGTTATTGCTTATTCATGCTCTAGCCAAGATTTATAGTATTTCCCATCATCAATTTTTAGTGCATTCTCTGTTACCTGTAGAGGCTTAAAAGTATCAATCATTACTGCCAATTCCTCTGTTTCCGTTTGACCAACACTTCTTTCATAAGCACCGGGATGCGGTCCGTGCGGAATGCCAGCAGGATGCAACGTCATGTAACCAGGGCCAATATTATTTCGACTCATAAAGTCACCATCAACGTAATATAACAACTCATCTGAGTCAATATTAGAATGGTTGTAGGGCGCTGGAATTGCATTTGGATGATAGTCATACAAACGTGGACAGAATGAGCAAACGACAAAAGCAGAGGTTTCAAAAGTTTGGTGAACTGGTGGTGGTTGATGAACTCGACCAGTGATGGGTTCAAAATTGTGGATTGAAAACCCGTAAGGGTAATTATAGCCATCCCAACCAACAACATCGAAAGGGTGAGTCGCATAAATTAACTCATGCAATTGCCCTTGTTTTTTGATTTTCATGACGAAATCACCTTCTTCGTCATAAGTCTCTAAGTTGTCAGGTTTGATATAGTCTCGCTCACAAAACGGTGAATGTTCCAATAATTGACCAAACCAGTTTCGATAACGCTTAGGCGTATAAATAGGGTGAAAAGACTCGGCATAAAGTATTCGATTGTCTTCTGTATCAAACTCAATTTGGTAAATCATCCCTCTCGGAATCACTAAGTAATCGCCATATTCAAATGGAATACTTCCAACCAAGGTTTTTAAAGTTCCAGTGCCTTTATGAATAAAAAGCATTTCATCTGCATCGGCATTTTTATAAAAATAAGTCGTCATAGATTTGCGTGGTGCCGCCACACCAATATGAATATCAGCGTTGACTAACATGTGTTCACGACTTTCCAGGAAATCGTCTTTCGGTGCGACATTGAAGCCAATTAGCTTTCTTGAAGTGATACTTTTTTCGATAGCTACTTTTGGGCTTACATCCTTAGAACCAACGATTTCTTTGACCATGGTTGGTCGATTGACATGGTAAAGTAAAGAAGACATTCCGTCAAACCCGACCGTGCCGAAAAGTTGTTCATAATACAAATCGCCGTTAGACTTCTTGAATGTGGTGTGCCGTTTTTGAGGCACTTTTCCTAGTTTATGATAAATGGGCATAGTTTAATTATTTATATCAACACTTGTTGATGTAAAAGTAAATGATAATTTTTTTTGGTCAAAACTTTTGGCGTTATTTGTTCTTGTTGAGATGTAAATTTTAGAATAAAAACGGATATAACAGAGATGAATGTAGTCAATCTTAAGCGAAAGCGATTCTTGGAAGTCTCTTTAAAGTTAATTCACGAGAAGGGATTTAAAGGTACGACGATGCGAGACATAGCCACTCAATTGAATTGTGATGTGGCGAATGTGTATAATTATGTTGATTCAAAACAAGCATTACTAGAAGAGAAACTTTTTGAAATTTCAGGAGCATTTCATGAATCCATCAATAATATTTTGATTTCGTCTTATTCGCCAGTTGATAAATTGAAGGCTATTGTTTCTTTCCACATACAACTAACCTCTCGTCGTCCCTTTGAAGTTGCCCTTTTGGTCAATGAATGGCGAAATTTGAAGGAGCCTATACTATCAAAGTTTTTGGAAGAGAAAGGAGGATATGAGGACAAAGTACGATCGATCATAAAGGAAGGGATCAATTCTGGCGTACTCCGAGATATGGATTTGGAAATTGCCACTTTTGCTATGCTATCGAGTATTCGGTGGCTACACGATAAATATACGGATCCTGCCAAAACGGTCAATCCTATCGAATTAGAAAAGCAAATTTCTGATTTTATTTTAGAAGGTATGCGGGCATAAAAAAAGAGACTCTGATGTATCAAAGTCTCTCAAGTCCTAACCAAATAAAACCAAATTAAATTCTTTTGATTTTTGGGATTGTACAAAGGTACTCTAATGAGTGCATTAGTGTTCCTTGTGTTTTTGGAGGCTTATTATCTCAAGACGGCATAGCTGCTTTTATTTTGAATAATAATAAAAACTGAAATTTTATATTGAAATAAATGTGAATAGAGAAAATCATTCTGAAATTATTTCTAATTTTTTTAAAAATTATCTGACCCTAGTGACAAAAGTCAATGTATCTGTTGATGAACGTCACTTCTCTCCCTTCGAATCTCCTATACATTTGAATTGTATTTATCATTTAAAAATAGTCATATGAATATTCAAATTCAATCTATCCACTTCTCACCAAGTGAGGCTCTTAACAAACAAATTTCAAGAAAAGTACAGAAGTATTTTGGTAAATATCCTTTTATAAAAGGCTCAAAGGTATTTCTGAAACTACAAGAAAATGAACCTGAATTAAAGCAAATTATGGAGGTTCGATTGAAGGTTCCTCACGGAGAATTATTCGCTAAAACCAAGGATAATAACTTCTATAATGCCCTAGATAAAAATATTAACAAGCTTAGAAAACAGCTTGAAAAGTACAAACAGAAGGTATATGCAAAGCCTTAGTTAAAAAAGGTAAAGGACAATTAGCTATGTTGATTTTGTCGAAACCTTTGATCTAGTATTTGTAGGAGGAAGGTAATTTTTTCACATTTTAAAAAGCAGAGCCATGATTATCACAGATAATAAAAAATTAAAAGATATTCAAATGGAGTTTAACGACAAGTTTTCCCATTTAAAAATTGAATTTTACACTAGCGGTCATAAGGGAGGAGAAGGCTCACCTGTAGAAGAAACATTAGATCATAATTTGAGCATAGGAAAGGTTCGAAAGATTCATAATGAGGGTGATTTGAGTATTGACGGTCACCAAAAGGTCAGCACTTTTGAGCAAAATTTTTATAAAACATATGGTCTAAGCGTACAGGTTTTTAGAAAGTCTGGCGCTTTATGGATGCAAACGACTTCGACAGATGACTGGACTTTAGCGAAACAAAATCGCAAAGGTGGACATTCTGAGGAAATCGTAAATGAGGAGGTAGCTTAAGGTTGATCCTAATATTTTGTACATCTCTCACAAATAAATTATCACGTTATGAAAAGTATACTAATTCCAACTGATTTTTCTGCCTGCGCTGAAGATGCTATGCATGTCGGGATGACACTCGCTAAGAAATTTGGGGCGAAAGTTCATTTGTACAGTAAGATAGATTTGCCATGGAATTGGAAAACTATGATAGCATCAGAGCGTGATGCAAATAAAGAAGCGCAAAAAAATATTCGAAATACAGAACTATTCTTTGAGGATATTAAGAAAAGATATCAAGGTCTGACGATTGAAACACATTATTCAGGGGGTAGTTTGGTAGAGAATATAAGAGATATAGTTACCACTTTAGGTATTGATTTCATCGTAATGGGATCACATGGAAAAAGTGGAAAAAGCGAATATTTCATTGGCTCTAATACACAAAGGGTGGTGCGCTTAGTGCATTGCCCTGTTTTAGTTATCAAGGAGCCAATCGAAAATGTAAAGTTTGAAAAGGTAGTTTTTGCCTCTGCTTTTTATAAAAACGATAAAGAACCTTTCTTAAAGTTTAAAGACTTTATTAAGCATTTTATTCCTGAAATTCATTTGGTGGCTATCCAGACTACTTCTCTTTTTGGACCACCATATATTGTGCAACAAGAAGCATTAGAAGATTTTCAGAAATTAGCGAAACCATTTGAATGTAAAACACACATTTATAGAGACTTCAGTGTGGATAGGGGCGTCCGATCTTTTTCTGAAGATATTGGCGCGGATTTGATTGTCCTTTCTAACTATCATCGCCATCCAATGAAGCGCATGATAGTGGGTAGCAATGTTGAAACCTTAGTTAATCACTCCAATCTTCCTATCCTAACGATTGATTATCCTACCTCAGATTAGAGTGAGTAGCTTCATGGTTTTGAGCTTGTATTTGAAACCATGAAGCTTTTTTCTAAATCTCTCACACAAAATTCTTTCGGCTTTTTTCCTTTCCAAACTTTTCTGAATTGAACGTTGTAGATTGTCCAACTGGAATGGATAGTGATTGCCAGTCCTTTCCTTTCAAAGTTTTTCCGAGAAAAACGATTTGACCGATATGGTAACTATAATGACCTAATTGTCGGTTGAGTGCCTCTAATATGGAATGTCCCTCATTTCTGATGTACACAATTTTATTAGCCTCTTCGATCGTCAGTGGGTCGATGGCATTAAAAACGCATGCCCATCCTTTTTCCCAATATGCTAAAACTTGCTCTTTGGTCTCAAATGAATTTTGAAACTCCATCTCTCGGTTTCGACAAGGTTTTTCGCCATCCGAAGTTAGAAAATCAGTAAATCTAGAAATCATATTGCCAGAAATATGCTTGGTAATGACGGCTATGCTATTAGAATATTCATCTGCTGAATGAAAAACCTCCTGTTCGGATAATTGAGCAAAAGTCCTATCTCCAAGGCTTTTATAATACCTAAATAGCTTCTTTATGTTGTCAAAGTAGTTTTCAATAAAGGTAGTAGTTTTCATTTTTTGAAGTTTAAATAGTTGATTATTAATCGGTTAAAGCTGTTTTAAGTGAACATCAGAATTGATAAACTAGTTTTCCTTTGGTCAAGTGCCTTTACTTTTTTTGTTAAATTTTTATTAAAAATTAAAACAATGTTTGAACTTCAATGTTTAAACTCTAAAATTGCATTATCAACATTCTAATCATCCGTAAAATGACTATAGAAGAAGCCATAGAACAAAAAAGACCTTTTAGTGATGAATACCAGCGTTGTATGGTAAATCTGATATTTACGACCAATAGTGTTCAGAGTATTGTAAAAAACATTTAAAAGATTACGGCATTACGCTTCAACAATATAATGTACTTCGAATACTAAAAGGGGCGGGCAAACCAATATCGACGTCGGTTATTAGAAAAAGATTGTTGGATAAAATGTCAGATACTTCGAGAATAGTCGAGCGATTGGTTCAAAAAAATCTGGCAGATAGACTTGTTTGCTCAAAGGATAAAAGATTAGTGGATGTGAGCATTTCAATAGAAGGTTTAAAACTCTTGGATAGAATAAATCTTCAAAATATAGAGGTCAGAGATTGGTTTGGAAAACTGGGGAAAGAAGAGGTTCATTATTTGAATCAATTATTGGACAAAATTAGAATGTAAGAACCCAGTCAAAATTCTAGATATACATAATTTCATCTTGGTACTTAAGTAAGCGAGCAATATTAAGTTTAGAATAAATTTTTGAATTATTTTTTTCTCTCACAAGGCAAAAAATACAGTCATAGCTTTAGCTCTGACGAGTATTTTTAACGAAGTGAGTGGAAAAAAGAAACTAAAATTTGCTACAGATAATATTGCTCTCTTACTTAA
>Ga0213866_10003261_pt1 | contig 11110 bp, 8 predicted proteins | sample PICome_11_FD_160079 | JGI IMG/M metagenome (GOLD analysis project Ga0213866, IMG submission 160079) | Coastal seawater microbial communities near Pivers Island, North Carolina, United States - PICO284 | ecosystem: Environmental > Aquatic > Marine > Coastal | place: USA: North Carolina... | reverse complement strand
AAAGGAATTCATGAGTTTGACAATCCCATCGATGCAATTAATAAGGCTAAGGGAATTTTTACTGGAGGAGGTAATACCTTCGAATTGGTAAATCAACTGTACAAGAATAATTTAATGGATGTTTTAAAGGATGTCTTAGAAAAAGGAACTCCATATTTAGGAACGAGTGCTGGGAGTAATATATGTGGGTTAACAATGATGAATACCAATGATATGCCTATTGTGTATCCTCCTAGTTTTGAAACTCTTGGAATGATTCCTTTCAACATTAATGCCCATTATTTAGATCCAGACCCAAATTCTACTCACATGGGGGAAACTCGTGAAACCAGAATTGAAGAGTATCATGTATTTAATGATGTATCTGTATTAGGATTGAGAGAGGGGAGCTGGTTAGAAGTCTGTGGAGAAGATATTATCTTGAAAGGAAACCTTACTGCAAGATGGTTTCAAAAAGACAAATCGCCTATCGAAATTAATCCATATGAATTATTGAATGATTACAGCAGTTAGTAGCTTACATAATCTACAATTTCCAAACCATAACCAATCATTCCAACCCTTTTTGTTTGCTGAGTGTTAGTCAAAAGTCTAATTTTACTGATATTTAAATCGTGTAAGATCTGTGCTCCAATACCAAAATCTTTATTGTCCATAGGCATTCTAGGTGCTTTGATTTCACCTTTTGCTTGATTCTCTTTGAGAATATGAAGCCGTTTTAACAGATTTTGAGACTGGTTCTGCTGATTAATAAAAAGAATGGCTCCTTTACCTTCATCGTTAATGACCTTGAACATTTGGTCTAGTTTTTTATCAGCATCATTTGTAAGTGTTCCAAGAATATCATTGTTTACCAAGGTAGAATTCACTCTTGTTAAGATAGAGTTTTCATGAGTCCAATCACCTTTCGTTAATGCTAGGTGTACTTGATTATTAGTGGTTTGTTGATAAGCCCTTAATCGAAAATCTCCAAACCGAGTTTGAATAGTAAAATCTTCTTTCTTTTCAATCAGAGAATCATGCTCCATTCGATAGGCTACTAAATCTTCAATAGAAACAATTTTAATATCAAACTTTTTGGCCACTTTCATCAACTGAGGCAAACGTGCCATCGTACCATCTTCATTCATGATCTCCACAATAACACCTGCTGGTTTCAATCCTGCAAGCCTAGCAAAATCGATTGCTGCTTCTGTATGACCAGTTCTTCTTAGCACTCCTCCTTCTTTAGCTTTTAAAGGAAAAATATGTCCTGGTCTAGCCAAATCGAAAGGCTTTGTATTTGGGTCGATTAAGGCTTTAATGGTTTGTGCTCTATCTGAAGCTGAAATTCCTGTAGTAACACCTTTACCTCTTAAGTCAACAGATACCGTGAAGGCGGTCTCCATAGGATCTGTATTGTTGTTCACCATCATTTCAAGATCTAATTCTCTACAACGATTCTCAGTTAAAGGGGTACAAATTAACCCTCTACCATGAGTAGCCATGAAGTTGATCATTTCTGGAGTGGCCATTTCAGCTGCAGCTAAAAAATCACCTTCATTTTCTCTATTCTCATCATCAACGACAATAATAATTTTACCATTTCTAACATCAGCAATGGCTTCTTCGATGGTGTTTAATTGAATCAAATTTTCTTTGGTTTTTGTAGAGATCATAATGAATGAACCTTAATTCTTGTTACTCTCTTTTTTCTTAAAGAGATTGGTTATTGGTTGCAAAAATACATCAATATTAAATAACCCCATACCTTTTGAGGCCCTTCTGGTTAAGAAAAAGGCAAATGGAAACATTACAACGGTGGCTACCCAAGAGCCAACCAGAGCACTCACAGAGCTTTCTTCGGCTAAATTTCGTCCAAAGGTATTGACAAAAAAGTAAATGACATAAATAGAGATTGCCAGTACCATTGGCAATCCAAATCCCCCTTTTCGAATAATTGAACCTAAAGGAGCTCCAATAAAAAACAAGACCAAACAAGACAAAGACAAAGCGATGCGGTTGTAGTATTCAATATCGTATAAATTAAGCCACTTTCGATTTCTTTTAGCTGAATCTTTATAAGACTTAAAGCTATTGATTGAGGCTTGGACTGAGTTTACAGCTGAATTTAAGATACTCACCTTGTTATTTAAAGTGAAATTACTTAGTACTTCAGGCTCTAATTCATTTTTAGTAATACTATCATTCACAGCATGTAATTCTTCAGCTTTTACTCTAGAATATAAGACTTTGGATCTCCCTAGTATATAGTCATCGTAGCCCCTTTTCATAATAGGTAAGGTATCTTTGAGTTGTTTCAAACTCAACATACTATAGATGTTTTTATATTTTTCATCATCTAAGTCTTCATCAGTAAAAGATGAAATATCTATGTTGAAAGTATATTCTTTGAAGCTAGCTGAAGAGGCTGGCATTTTGTTTCTGTCTGCCGATGTGCGAATTTTCTTTATATGATCTTCATGGTAATAACCGTTGTAAAGTATCAAGGTCATGTATTTACTACCTTCTTCTGTAACAATTTTTCCGCTTTCGGCAGTTATAACTTTTTTATTTCCTTCACCTGAAGAAAGGTCGTAAATGAGTACTTTTTTTAATAAGTTTTTATCCTCTCCATACTTTTCATCAAATTTTATTTGATAATCAGGAATTTCAGTATTAAAGCTTCCAGGAACCAAGGCCAATGCAGGTTTTTTCTTTTTAATATTTAGTTGTAAGTTCTTTTGCTTCAACATAGCATATGGGTAAACATTGTTGGAAAAGAAGAAGTTTAAAACACTAATTAAGAAAGTCAAAACAATTAAAGGTCTCATGAAACGTAATAAAGAAATACTAGCAGATTTTGCCGCTGCAAACTCATAGTTTTCCGATAGATTACCCATGGACATGATGGAGGATAGCAAAACAGCTATGGGTAAAGCTTGTGTAGTAACCACTAAAGCTGTGTAGTAAAGAAATTTTAGAATAAAAAGAATACTGATTCCTTTCCCAGCAATTTTATCAAATGCAAACCACAGGGCTTGCATAACCAAAACAAAAAGGATGATAAAGAAAGTTGCTAAAAAAGGAACTAAAAATGATTTCAGTATGTATCGATCTAAAATTTTCATTTTTAGTCTATCAAATATCCTAGCTTTTCATATTTCACTTTGTCTAATTCAAAAGCTGCCTCTTTGATATCTTGATTAGTTTTCAGGGATTTAATTGTAAGTGTGGTTATTGCACCATTCTGTCCTGTTTGAATTAATTGATAAATATGTTTTGTATTCACATCAATCCCAAGATCCACTTTTATAATTTCAGAATCACTATCAATAGGAATTAGTTCAACAAACTGAATATCTTTTCCATTTTCTTTGAGTTTTGCTCCCATTTTGTAATTATATCCCTCTTTATAGAAACTGATCAGTTTTGAAGGGTAAATAAATCCTTCATCTTCACTTAAATCATCTTCATTAATTGAGATTTCTTTGTCATCATGATTAATAACATATAATTTTTTACCGTTAAAGATAAAAGTGTTTCTAAGGTATTCGAGGCTATATTTTTCACCTTGCAAAAGAATTTTTCCTTTCAATGGTGGTTCATCTCCTTCTTTAACACCTGCCACTTTATTAACTAACGAAGTAATAAAACTAACTTCTAGATTTGTGTAAGACTCCATTTTATTGGATACTTCATCCAACAGTAATTTTGCTTTTTCCTCTTCCTGAGCATAAAAATTATTACTAAGTAATACGATAATTAGTAACAAAATCTTTTTAATACTATCCATTTGTTTCATTTTCTAATAATTGATCTAAAGCAGCAATGTCTGCTACAAGCACTTGTCTAGCTTTACTTCCTTCAAAAGGACCTACAATTCCCGCTGCCTCTAGTTGATCTATTAATCTTCCAGCTCTGTTGTAACCTAATTTTAGTTTCCTTTGAAGCAAAGAAGCAGATCCTTGTTGCGCTATTACTATGACTTCTGCTGCTTCTCTAAATAATTTATCTCTGTCTTCAATGTCTATATCAAGACTTATGCCACCTTCTTCACCAACATATTCTGGTAACTGATAGGCCTCTGGATAAGCCCTTTGAGAACCAATAAAGTCTGTTATTTTTTCTACTTCAGGAGTGTCTACAAAAGCACATTGAATTCTGGTGATATCGTTTCCTGCAGAATATAGCAAATCACCTCTACCAATCAACTGATCAGCACCTGGAGCGTCTAAAATGGTTCTTGAATCAATTTTTGAAGTTACCCTAAAGGCAATTCGTGCTGGGAAATTCGCTTTAATAATACCAGTAATTACATTTACGGAAGGTCTTTGTGTTGCTACAATTAAATGAATTCCGATAGCTCTTGCTAACTGTGCTAGTCTGGCAATGGGTGTTTCCACTTCTTTACCAGCAGTCATAATTAAATCGGCAAACTCATCGATAACTAATACAATGTAGGGCAAGAATTGGTGTCCATCGTTAGGATTTAATTTTCGAGCCTTAAATTTTACATTGTATTCTTTAATATTGCGAACCATGGCCAACTTAAGTAGATCATAACGATTGTCCATTTCGATGCACAAGGAATTTAAGGTATTAATTACCTTTGTAGTATCTGTAATAATGGCTTCTTCAGTATCAGGTAGTTTTGCTAAGTAATGTCTTTCTATTTTATTGAAAAGTGTTAGCTCAACTTTTTTAGGGTCTACCAAAACAAATTTAATTTCAGCAGGATGTTTACGATAAAGTAGTGAGGTTAGTACTGCGTTCAATCCAACTGATTTTCCTTGTCCAGTTGCACCAGCCATTAGCAAATGTGGCATTTTAGCTAGATCTATCACCAGTGTTTCATTAGAAATCGTTTTTCCAAGAGCAATAGGGAGCTCCATTTTAGATTCTTGAAATTTCTTTGAAGCAATTACGGAATACATAGAAACAATAGTCGCTTTTTTATTAGGCACTTCTATTCCAATAGTTCCTTTTCCAGGAATTGGAGCAATAATACGAATTCCCAAGGCAGATAAAGACAAAGCAATATCGTCTTCCAAGTTTTTAATCTTGGAAATTCTTATCCCAGCATCAGGAACAATCTCATATAGGGTGATGGTAGGCCCAACGGTTGCTTTAATTTGAGCAATACCTATTTTATAATTTTTGAGTGTCTCTACTATTCTGTTTTTATTTAACTCTAGCTCTTCAGGATCTATAGAAATACTCTCGTTGTACTGTTTTAGAAGATTTAGTGTAGGAAACTTGTAATTTCCTAATTCAAGAGTTGGGTCAAACTCGCCAAAATCTTTTAAAAGTTTTTCCGACAAGTTTTCTGTTACAGATTGTTCTTCCTTTACTTTTTCAACATCAATTTGTACATCTTTTTCATCTTCAGCCTCTTGTGTAACGTTAAGAATAGGTTCTTCAATAGATTGCTCTTCTTTTGTTTCTTCATTCTCAATTCTGGTAAAACTTGAGTGATTCTCTATAGTAGGCTTTAAATTTTCGAGAGACAACTCAAATTCTGATTTTTCAGGTATATCTTTAGCCTCTTTTTCATGAAGTTCAATTTCCTCAGTAATGATTTCCTCAGTTGAGTCATGATTTTGGTTCAGTAGGTCAGATGATTCGACTACTTTTTTCTTAGTTCTAAATTTACTAATGATTAGTTCAGGTGTGACTTTAAATCGAATAATTAGATACGTTAGGAATAAGAAAAGTAATATGATGACAAGTCCTGCTTTTCCTAAAAAAGTTTGTAAATATTCGTTTAACTCATGGCCAATAGTTCCTGATAAATTCACATAAGATTTGTGAACAAAACCAAAAGAAATGGAGAACCAAAGCATAATGAGTAGACCCCAATTATACGTAACAATTAACTTGGATAATTTAGTTCTGAAAAGCCATAGAAGTCCTGTCCTGAATAACAGAAAGGGAATGATGAATGCACCAAGTCCAAAACCTTTATAAATAAAGAAATGACTTAAAGAAGCTCCAACTTTTCCTAATAAGTTATTACTTTGAACCGATTTATCCGAAAATTCACTTACAATACTCTGATCTTCTTGCCAGCTAAAGAAAAATGAAACAAAGGCTACAAAAAGAAAGAGTGAAAACAAGATTAAAAAGGAACCAATAACAGTCTGTGTTTGCCTGCTTTTTAAAAAAATAACCATAGGGTTTGGTCTTTTTTCTTTGGGTACTTTTTTTGTATTAGTTTTGTTCTTTCTTGCCATACGGAGGGTCAAATATTGAGTGAGTAAATATAAGTATTTACTTAGAAAAGTAGAGCAATTTTAGGGAGGTAAATAATTCCCGCTATAATCAGAGATAGGATAGCTACAATGGCAACTGAACCTGCTGAAATATCTTTTATAAAACCAATTTTTTTGTGATACTCAGGATGAATAAAATCTGATAACTTTTCTATTCCTGTATTCAAAGATTCTGCCATTAGTACAAGACCAATGATGGTAACTTGTATTAACCATTCAGTAGTAGAAATTTGAAAGTAAAATCCAGCAACAATACTCATTATTGCTATAAAAAGTTGGACTTTAATGCTGGCTTCTGTGGTGATCAAAAACCAAACACCCCTCATGGCATAACGAATACTTTTCAGTCTTCCTATTAAAAAATGATCATTCTTTTTTTTCAAATAAATATGTTAAATGGCTGCTAAAGCCTTTTCATAATTTGGTTCGTCAACAATTTCTTCGACTTGTTGAGTGTAAACAACAGAGCCCTCAGAATCAATTACTACGATGGCTCTAGAGTGTAAACTTTCCAAAGGTCCGTTTGTTACCTGTACACCATAATCTTTTCCAAAACTACCATTGGCAAAGTCAGATAACATAATCACATTCTCAATACCTTCGGCACCACAAAAGCGTGCTTGGGCAAATGGCAGGTCTCTAGAAATGCATAATACTTTGGTGTTGTCTAAGCTAGCAGCTTTCTTGTTGAAAGTCCTAACAGACATGGCACAGGTACCTGTGTCTATGCTAGGAAAAATATTGAGAATAAGTATGGAGCCACTAAAATCAGACAATGTCCTTTTCGATAAATCTGTTGTGACTAATTCAAAATTTGGAGCTTTAGAACCTACTTGAGGTAAATTGCCTACTGTTTGGATTGGATTTCCTTTGAGTGTGATTGATGCCATTTTGATGAAAATTTAGTGGTTCAAAAATAAAGGAATAAAACGATAGTTTTTGTTTTTAATATGTTAATTATTACCTCAAATATTATGAATACCTTCGCAAGCAGATTTCTTAAAATCAATGAATTTAACCAGCTACACAAGAGAGTTTTCATACAACTGGAAATTAGCAGCACCTGTTATGTTAGGTATGTTAGGACACACCTTTGTTAGTTTTGTTGATAACATTATGGTTGGACAGTTAGGTACCGCCGAATTAGCTGCAGTTTCTCTAGGCAATAGTTTCATGTTTATAGCCATGTCTATTGGCATTGGTTTCTCTACAGCGATCACTCCTCTAACAGCAGAAGCGGATAGTGCTGAAAATACAACAAAAGCAAAAGCAGTTTTTAAAAACGGGTTAATGCTGTGTTTGTTTCTAGGTTTTTTTCTTTTTTTATCAGTTTACCTATCAAAACCTTTGTTAAGTAGTAAAATTTTTGGTCAACCCAAAGAAGTTGTTGCATTGGCATTACCTTACTTAGATTTGGTTGCATTCTCATTAATACCACTCATCGTATTTCAAGCATTCAAGCAGTTTAGTGATGGACTCTCCTTAACGAAGTATCCTATGTACGCAACATTGATAGCCAACATTGTCAATGTACTGTTAAACTATGTGCTTATTTTTGGTTATTTTGGATTTCCTAAACTAGGAATTGTTGGAGCAGCCTATGGTACATTGTTGTCTCGCTTTATCATGGTAGGATATATTTGGTTTTTACTATGGAAAAAAGAAAAATCAAAAGCATTTGTAACCAATCTTAAATTTTTCATTTTAGATAAGTTAATGATTCGAAAAATCATAGGGTTAGGATTTCCAAGTGCCATGCAGATGTTTTTTGAAGTCGCTATTTTTACCGCAGCTATTTGGCTCAGTGGCTTGTTAGGAAAAAATCCTCAGGCAGCAAATCAAATTGCTTTGAATTTATCCTCTATGACTTTTATGGTGGCTATGGGTTTGAGTGTGGCATCAATGATCCGTGTAGGAAATCAAAAAGGATTGGAGAATTACAAAGAGTTGAGAAGAATTGCATTTTCCATCTTTTTATTGGCAGTTATTTTAGCATCTGTTTTTGCTTTGTCGTTTTTATTATTTCGACATGCATTACCAAAAATTTATGTCGACTTCGATGATGCTGTGAATTATACAGATAATCTAAAAGTAGTAACAATAGCAGCTCAATTGTTATTAGCTGCTGCAATATTTCAAATTAGTGATAGTATACAAGTAGTAGTCTTGGGAGCTCTGCGAGGTCTGCAAGACGTCAAGATCCCTACAATTATAACCTTTATAGCTTACTGGGGAATTGGTTTTCCTATCAGTTATTATTATGGTAGGGAAGCCATGTATGGAAGCTTCGGAATATGGCTAGGCTTGTTGGCAGGTTTGTCTTCTGCAGCTTTACTATTGTACATTCGTTTTAATTATTTAACTTTAAGATTAATAAAAGAAAAACAAAATACAGTCATTTTAAAAGAATGAAGTATTCGCTAGAAATGACTAAATATCATAACTATGAGCTTACCTAAATTTTTGTTAGCAGACAATAGTGACTATCCTGAGGATATTTATGTGTTGCATACCGAGTTTCCACGCTTTATAATCAACCTAAAAGACGATTCTATTGAATGGTTCGAAGATTTATCAGGTGAAAAAGAAGAGGATATCGCTAGTGAGGTTTCTACTTTAATAGAAGCTGCCTCAACTTTTTATGATGATCAGATGCAACAATATGAATCGTGAATTAAAAAGTTCAACTTTTGTTATTGAGTAAAACTTTCTAAACGCTCAATAGCATGCTCTAAGAGTTTCTTTAACTCATATCCGGAAGTAGTAATTGATTCCTCTCATATCATTGTAGTAGATATTATTACATTCTTGATGCGTCATCATGTGCATTTTAATTACGAGGATTAACAATAGACTTGTATTTTTTTGAAACTCTTGGCAGCAAATCACCCTCAATTGTAATAAAGCAGTAAAATTTTATCAAAGATTTTCGTATCCAAAAGAGTGTAACATGGAAAACTTTTGAGTATACATTCAAAAAATGAAGATTGATATTCTAATGAAGAATCATCTAAAAAGAGAATCTTGTTTCTGGTCTATTATTGATACAACTGTTTGGTTTTAAAAGAAATGAGAATGGCTGAAAAAGAAAGAGGGCCTTGAAGAATAAAGACCCTCTCAATCAAACAATACTCTAAAAACCGCTCTGCATCATAAGAAACACGCCCCCATGCGAAGAAAACAAAGAGCAAAGCAATGGGTTTAAAGTAGTGTACTAATACAATTCATAGTTTCATCAATATACTGTTACGTTAAAATTTGAACTTTTAATTAGTTTCTCGCTTTTTATGTGAGAAGTATATTGACTTGCATTCTTAGAATTTATAAGTATCTGTTACAATGATATAGAGAATTCATGATGCAACAAAAAAAACCAGGGTAGTCACTTAGGCATACATCTTGAAAAAAAAGGAATAAATATTGAAAAAACTATAACAAACTACAAAGAAACTAAATAAATAGCCATTAATTGGTAACTTGTAATTTTTACCTAATACACAAAGATTACTTCCCTTTTTCTACAAACTCTAGCTTGCTTACATCGGCTTCGGTGGTGAAGAGTCCGTAGTTGATAAAAGCCTTTTTCTTTTCAATTTTTTCAATAGTACCTACTGCATTTCCATCGAGCAAACGTACTCTGTCGTTCACTTTAAATACATAGTCAGCTTTGGCTTTGGCAATCTTTTTAGCCTCTATCTTTTTCTCTTTACGAACTTCAACTACTTTTTGTAAGACTTCCTTTTCCACTTTTTGAATGGTCGCTTTTCTCTTTTCTTCTTGTTTTTCTATTTCTTTCTTTTGTGCCTTTGTTTTAGGCATGGTAGGATTTTTCTTTAGATGCTTGGTCTTTTCAGACGCGGCCCATTTTAAGAAGTTGGTTGTGAGTTCTTTTTTATTGTTTGTTTGGAAAAACTTATTTAAAAACTCATTGGTTTTTCTACCCAAAGACAACATCCGTTGATTGCTATCGTACAATTCCTGAAAACCTTCTAGTTTTTCTTGAATCTTTTGTTCTTTTTCAAGTAAAGTATCTAATTGTTCTTGCTCTTTGGTTTGCTGTTTTTCTAAATTATCTGAAGTTTTTTGCAGTCGGTTGCGTTCTTTCTGTAATTTTGAAATGGTTTTGTCTAGACGAATTTTCTCAGTCTCTACACGCTTTTTTGCTTTGTTAATCAAACTAAAAGGAATTCCATTTTTTTGAGCGACTTCAAAGGTAAAGGAACTACCAGCTTGTCCTACATACAATTTATACAGAGGCTCCAAGCTACGCTCATCAAATTGCATGTTGGCATTGGTCACGTTTTCCAGTTCATCAGCCAACACTTTTAAATTCGCATAGTGAGTAGTGATGATACCAAAAGCTTTTTTATCATAAAATTCTTCTAGGAAAATCTCTGCTAATGCACCACCGAGTTCTGGATCACTACCGGTTCCAAACTCATCAATCAAGAATAAGGTTCTCTCATTACACTTCCGTAAGAAATAGCGCATGTTCTTCAATCGGTAACTGTAAGTACTCAGTTGATTTTCAATAGATTGATTGTCTCCAATATCCGTGAGAATTGTATTGAATAGCGTTGTTTCACTTCGCTCATCCACAGGAATTAAGAGTCCACTTTGCAACATCAATTGTAGCAAACCAATGGTCTTTAACGTGATACTTTTTCCTCCAGCATTCGGTCCAGAAATCACAATGATTTGTTGCGATTCATTCAATTCAATGGTTTGAGGGACTGTTTTAACCTTATGCTCTTCATTCTTCTTCCATAAAATGGGATGATAAGCATTCTTGAAGAAAATTTTCTTTGTTTTGCCAATTTTAGGTAACAAAGCATTGATATTGTGTGCATACTTTG
>Ga0213866_10003260_pt1 | contig 11110 bp, 8 predicted proteins | sample PICome_11_FD_160079 | JGI IMG/M metagenome (GOLD analysis project Ga0213866, IMG submission 160079) | Coastal seawater microbial communities near Pivers Island, North Carolina, United States - PICO284 | ecosystem: Environmental > Aquatic > Marine > Coastal | place: USA: North Carolina... | reverse complement strand
ATGGTTTTGTATACAAAATAGTTGACCTGTATTGAGTACCAATATCATTACCTTGTCTATTAAGTTGGGTTGGATCATGTGATTCATAGAAATGTTCAAGAAGAGACCTTAAGCTTATTACCTCCTTGTTAAAAGTTACTTTAACAACTTCAGCAAAATTATTTCTTTTATATTTGTTTGTATATTTTGTTATCTCTCTGTAAGTTGGTTTTATTCCATATCCATCAGCATATCCTGATACTGCATCTTCAACTCCTTCAAGAGCTTCATAACCCTTTTCAGCACCCCAGAAACACCCAGAACCTAAAACTATAGTCTCTAAATGAGATGTATGGTTTTCATAGGAATGAATACTTAAGCATAAAGCCATGATTGGCAGAAATATAAAAAATCTTTTCATTATGTCTTTTCTTCGTGTTTATAATTTTTACTTTTTATAAAGGCTTCTCTCTCAAAAAGCATGGATGTCCATCTAGTTATATTTGGTTTAAATGCTTCTTTAATACCAAGAGCCCCTGCTAGGTTAATTGCATAACTTACACATATATCAGCAATCGTAAATCTATTTGAGCAAAGATAAGTTTTATTTTCTAGCTCAGATTCAAGTAATTTTAAACGAGAAACAAACCATCTGCTATATCCTTCTATTGCTGCATCAGCAACGCCCGGTTCTTGAAATTTATATCTTAATACAACCGTCTGAGGAAAAGTTAATGTAGCATCTGCATGATGGAGCCAATTTAAATAATTTGGATAATCTACTTCATCGGACATTACTCTCAAATCTGTTGGACCGTATTTTTCAACTAGATACTGAGTCATTGCAACAGACTCTGTCATTTTTACATCTCCATCTACTAAATAAGGAACAGTTCCAAGCATGTTTATATTTAAATATTCTTTATGAAAAACTCTTGGTGGAAAAGGCATCATTACAAGCTCGTATTGAAGACCCATCTCTTCAGCGGTCCAAATCGGTCTCATAGCTCTAGAATTTTGTGTTCCGTATATTTTTAACATAATAGTTACTTTTTTTAATAATCATACATCTTAATATTGGTAATATTAATGCTATTATATTACCATAACAAAACTATTAACTTTTAATGCCTATGAAGACGGAAAATATTGCTCCTATATTTAAATCAAATTTAGATACTAAGTCTGAACAATATCTACAAAATAAAAAGATGATGCTCGAGAAATTAGTATTTCTTGATGAGTTATTAGATCTAGCTGAATTAGGTGGTGGGCAAAGACATCATGAAAGACTGGCTAAAAGAGGAAAAATGCCTGTTCGTGAAAGAATTATGAATGTTTTAGATCCAGATAGTCCATTTTTAGAAATACAACCTTATGCTGGCTATGGAACAAATAATTATAACGTGGGAGGTGGATGTGTTTCTGGAATAGGAATTATTTCCGGTGTTGAATGCGTAATATTTGCAAATGATCCTACTGTTAAGGCTGGTGCAATGACAGTATACGTAGGTGAAAAATGGAACAGGGCTATGGAAATATCTCGTGATAATCACATACCTTTCATAAGTTTTGTTGAATCAGCAGGAGGAGATTTGAGTGTTTCTGGCTCAGGTGGTGGTGAAAACCCTCCAGAGGCTCCCTCACTTCATCAAAATCATTTTGCCTCAACTGGAAGATTCTTTTATGACATGACCGAGCTTTCAAAATTAAGAATACCTGTAATTTCAGTTGTGTTTGGTTCCTCAACAGCAGGAGGTGCATATCAACCAGGGATGTCTGATTACAATATTTTTATTAAAGGACAATCGAAAGCTTTTCTAGCTGGGCCACCTTTAGTAAAAATGGCAACTGGTGAAGAATCTGATGATGAAACTTTGGGAGGTGCTAAAATGCATTCTGAGCAATCTGGATTATCTGATTATTTAGCTGAAGATGAAATGGATGCATTAAGAATATGTAGAGAGGTTGTTTCTCATTTAAATTGGAATAAAAAAGGTTTAGGTCCACAAAAAATTAGTACTGACCCAATATATAACTCAGAAGAACTCCTAGGAATAATAAGTGAAGATCTAAAGTCTGCTGTTGATATCAGGGAAATAATTGCAAGATTTTCTGACGGCTCAAAGTTTGAAGAGTTTAAACCTTTATATGGTCCAACAATGGTATGTGGATGGACCTCAGTTCATGGTTATCAAGTTGGTATCTTAGGTAATAACGGTCCAATCTATCCTGAAAGTGCAGAAAAAGCAGCTACCTTCATTCAGCTATGTAATAAAAGAAATATCCCATTGATATTTCTTCATAATGTCACTGGTTTTTTAGTAGGTAAAGATTTTGAAAGTCAGGGCATTATTAAAAAAGGGTCTCAATTAATAAATGCCGTATCAAACTCTACCGTACCTCATATAACATTTATAGTTGGTGCTTCTTATGGTGCTGGAACTTATGCCATGTCTGGAAAAGCTTTTAACAATAGGTTTACGTTCTTATGGCCAACAGCAAAAATTGCTGTCATGGGACCCGAACAAATGGCTGGTGTAATGTCAATTGTAAGAAAAGCCAAAGCATTAAGAGATGGAAAGGATTTTGATGAAAAAGCTGACGATGAATTAAAGAAGATGGTAATTGGTTATTTAGAAAAATTATCTAGGGGATTGGTTGCAAGCAGTATGGTTACTGACGATGGAATTATAGACCCGAGAGATACAAGAGATGTCATTGGTTTTTGTTTATCGATAATTAATAACATCCCAATTGAAGGGGCACGAGAATATGGGGTATTTAGATTATGATTTATGACTCCATACTAATTGCCAACAGAGGTGAAATAGCGTGTAGGATTATTGAAACTGCTCATGAAATGGGTATCAGATGCATTGCAATATATGTTGATGCTGACAAAAATGAACCTTTCGTACATATGTCTGATCAATCAATCAGATTACCTGATGGAGGCTATCTCGATAGCAAAGAGATTATAAAAGCTGCTAAAGAATCAGGCGCTCAAGCAATTCATCCAGGATATGGCTTCTTATCTGAGAATGCCTCTTTTGCAAGAAAAGTAATCAAAGAAGGTTTGATATGGGTTGGTCCATCGCCACACGTAATTTCTGTTATGGGAGACAAATTAAAAGCAAAGGAGCTTGCTGAAAAAGCTGGAGTCCCGACACTTCCGATGACATCAAACATTAAAAATGCAAAAAAAATTGGGTTCCCTCTCCTTATAAAAGCTGCTGCAGGTGGCGGTGGAAAAGGCATGAGAATAGTTCATAAAGAAAAAGATTTAAAAGAGTCCATTAAAAGCGCACAAAGAGAAGCTCAGTCAGGATTTGGAGATGACAGAGTTTTTATAGAAAGATATGTACAAAAATCTAGACATATAGAAATCCAAATACTTGGTGATGCTCATGGAAATGTTGTTCATCTAGGTGAGAGAGAATGCTCTATTCAAAGAAGGCATCAAAAAATTATTGAAGAATCACCCTCCTCTAGAATCTCCGAAGATGTTAGGGCCGCAATGGGTAATGCGGCAATCAAACTTGCAAAGAAAATTAAATATAAGTCAGCTGGAACTGTTGAATTTTTATTTGATGACAAAACAGAAGAATTCTGGTTTTTAGAAGTTAATACAAGATTGCAAGTTGAGCACCCTGTTACAGAAGAAGTAACTGGAATAGATCTAGTTTCAGAGCAATTAAGAATTGCTAGAGATGAGGAATTAGGGTACACCCAAGACGATATCACCTTTATGGGTCATTCTATTGAAGCAAGACTTTATGCTGAAAATCCCGATAATGATTTTCTGCCTGAAACTGGACAAATAATTGCCTTTGAAAGTGACCCTGAAAATGAAGCGAGATGGGATTCAGGCATCAGCATTGGCTCAAATATAGGAACTAATTTCGATCCTATGCTAGCAAAAATAATTTCTTATGCAGATACTAGAAATGATGCAATTTTAAAATTAATTCGCACACTAGAATCTGCTCATATTGGAGGCGTAATCACTAATCGAGAATTTTTAATTGAGTGTCTCAAAGCAAAAGAATTTTTTGATGGGAATACTACTACAGATTTTATTAACCAAGTTCAGCCTAATAAAAAACGTAAACTTACTCCAGCTGAAATAGAGCATGCTGCTTCTATAGCGGCGCTTTGGGTTCAAAGAAACAATAGAATAAAGACAGGCATTGCTGGTTTTATGCCATCGGGATGGACTAATGGGAGACTGCCTAAACAAAAAATTGATTTTGTTGTTAATGATAATGAACATAGTGTTTCATATAGATATGAGAAAAATAAGGGGTTCGTATTTGACTGGGGGAAAACTGGAATAATTCATTCAGAAGATGACTTTGGTCTTGATGTTGAATTTAATGGAAAAAGACATTATTCCAGGATAACTCTAAAAAATGAAAATATTCTCGTGCACATGCCTTTTGGTGATGTAATGCTAAAGATAAAACCAAGATTTGTTTTGCCAGGGATTGAAATTCAAGCTGGAAGTTTAACAGCGCCTATGCCTGGAAAAGTTATTGCATTGAATGTTAAAAAAGGTTCAAAAGTAAAAACTGGAGATGTTCTGGTGATACTAGAGGCAATGAAAATGGAGCATTCAATAAAGGCCTCTCATAACGGAATAGTAACTAAAGTACTTATTACTAAAGATGATCAGGTAGAAAATGGAGCTCCACTTATGATTGTAGATTCAAAATAATGCAGTATTCAGAAAATATTCATAACTCAACACTAGAACCACTAAAGCCTTTAACTAAAAAACATAAAGAGATAATTGGCACTCTTGAGAAAATGCTAGAGAAAGGCATTCCAGAATTAACTATGTCTGAGCTTGCATCTAAGTTGAAAATATCTCTAAGAACTTTATATGAAATTGCTCCAAGTAAAGATCAATTAATCACAATGACCGTGGATAATATCTTAAAGAAATTAGGTAAAAGTGCACTGGAGCAAGTATCTAAAATTGAATCGCCTATAGACAAACTTGATACATATTTAAGCATTGTCAATCAGGCTGTTGGTCCAAAGTTTGATGCATATATCAAAGGCTTGGGAAAGATAAATGGCTCGTCTGAGATGATTGATTATCATGAAGCTTTTATTACAAAGTACACTGAAAAACTCTTGGTTGAGGCCATAAGTGCTAATGAAATACAAAAAATAGATCCTAATGCATTTGCAATTTTACTTGGAGGCATTGGCAGAGAGTTTGCAAAAAGTAAAAACAGATCATCAATAAATGAATCTCCTGAAAAGTCTGCTAATTCAGTAACAAAAGTTATTTTAAAAGGAATAAGGTTGGAGAATTAATTTGGGTAATAATGTTATAAAAATAGCCAACTGTAGTGGATACTACGGCGATAAGCTTTCTGCAGCAAAAGAAATGGTGGACGGCGGTCCTATTGATGTTCTTACAGGTGATTATCTGGCTGAACTAACTATGACTATTCTTTATAGTCAAAAACTATCAAGAGGTGAGGACAAAGGATATGTTGGGACCTTTCTTAAGCAAATAAAAGAAATTGCTGAAGATTGTAAAACTAAAAATATAAAAATTGTCACTAATGCTGGTGGTTTAAACCCAAAATCAATGGCAAATGAAATTGAAAAAATTTTAAAAGAAATTTCTGTCGACTTAAAAGTTGCTTATATAGATGGTGATGATTTGATACCTAGAATTGATGAACTATCTCAACAAGGTGAGAATTTTGTCAATATGGATAAAGATAAAGCTTTAAAAGATTCTGGATTTGAGCCCTTAACTGCAAATGTCTATTTTGGGGCTTGGGGTATAAAGGAGGCTCTTGATAATGATGCAGATATTGTTGTTTGTCCAAGAGTTACTGATGCTGCGGTTGTAATTGGTCCAGCAGCATGGAAATTCAATTGGGATAGAAATAACTATGATGCTTTAGCTGGAGCATTAGCAGCAGGACATATTATTGAATGTGGGTGTCAGGCGACTGGTGGAAATTATGCTTTTTTTAAGGAAGTTCCAAGCTTTAATAATGTAGGTTATCCAATAGCAGAAATCGAAGAAAATGGTAATTTTACAATTACCAAGCACCCCAATACCGGAGGATTAGTATCTGTTGGAACGGTAACTGCTCAACTTTTATATGAAATTAGTTCTCCTTCATATATCAACCCTGATGTAATTGCTCATTTTGATACTTTAAAAATTGAAGAAATTGCAAATGATAGAGTTTATGTATCCGGATGCAGAGGTAGCTCACCTCCTCCATCACATAAGGTTTGCATTAATCTTGCTGGTGGATATAGGAACGGGATGGAAATTATACTCACCGGACTTGATATTGAAGAAAAGGCTAAAGTATTTACAGATACTTTGTTTAATTCTATTGGAGGCAAGGATCAATTTGATGAAGTGTCTATTGATTTACACCAAACTCAAAAAAATAATCCCAAAACAAATGAAGAAGCGATGGCTTCCCTTAATATATCTGTAAAATCAATGAATCCTGACTTAGTCGGAAGGCTTTTCACTGCGAAAATTGTTGAATTATCTTTATCAAATTTTCCTGGTTTCTTCGCACGAGGTGCTGCTAAACCTAATGGTCCAGTAATAGTCTATTGGCCTGCTTTAGTAGACAGCAAATATATTAAGGAAACAGTTAATATCAATGGAAAGAAAATTGAAATTCTTCCAACTAGTCAACTTGATTTTGAAGAAATTTACTATCAAAAGAAACCAATTAAAATTCCTGAGATTAAAGAAAAAGAAGAAGTATCAAAAGTTTATTTTGGAGAAATATACGGAACAAGATCAGGAGATAAAGGTGGATGTGCAAATTTAGGTGTTTGGGCTAAAGATTTATCTTCCTATGCATTTCTATATAAATTTTTAACAGTTAAAAAACTAAAAGAACTTTTGCCTGATTTAAAAAATTACAAAATAGATAGATATGAACTAGCAAATATTCATTCTCTAAACTTTTATGTGCATGATATTCTTCAAGACGGTGTTTCTTCAAATAATAAATTAGATAGCCAAGCCAAATCTCTTGGTGAGTATCTAAGGGCTAAGATGATAGAAGTGCCCTCTTCAATACTAAAAGGAAAAAACTATGAGCAATAAGAAACTTTCTTTGGATGGTCTTATTTTTGAAGCAACCAAAGTTGTTATTAAAGATAATATTTTGACAATCACCCTAAATAGGCCTGATAAGAAGAATGCTATCAATACTGTAATGATGAATGAAGTTAATTATGCTTTGGCGTATGCAAAACAAGAGAGAAAAATTAGAGTTGTTGTAATAGATGCTGAAGGGGATATTTTTTGTGCTGGTGCAGACTTAAGTAATTCAAAATCTGAATCCAATGTTCCAAAATTAGAAAATCACGATGATTTAAGCCTGTCGATTAGGCATTTGTATAAGCCTGTAATATGCAAAATTCAAGGATCTGTTCTAGCTGGAGCTCTTTTAATGGTCGCGAATGCTACTCATGCAATTGCAGTGAAGGATGCAAAATTTTCAGCACCTGAGATTAAGAGAGGATTATGGCCGTTTATGGTTATGGCTGGTTTATTTAGGGTTATGCCAAAAAGAGCTGGGTTAGATTTTATTATGAGGGGTAATTATATAGATGCCTCTAAAGCTGAGGAATGGGGATTAATTAATAAATCAGTGGAGAGGAATCAACTTGATGAGTATGTTGATAATTTAGCTAAAGAACTTTCTAGACTTGCTCCTGGCACTATGCAAATAGGATTAAAAGCATATGCACATCAGGATAATATGAGTTTTGATGAAGCTTTACCCTACCTTCAAACACAAATTACAGAATGTTTTAAAAGTGACGATGCAAAAGAAGGTATTTCTGCTTTTTTAGAAAAAAGAGATCCTAAATGGGACTAAATAATCTATGAGAATAAAACATGAATCTTAATTACGGGCCTGAATATAAAAATTTTAAAAAAGAAGTTATAAGCTTTTGTAAAAAATGGGAAGGTGTTCACTTTGTTGATGAAGCAAAATCACCATTGACTCCAATAACTAAAGTTGGTGGAAAAAAAATTACTAGAACTGAATGGCAATCAATTTTAATTAAAGAGGGTTACTTTGCGCGTTCTATACCTAAAGAATATGGTGGTTATGGTGGTGAAAGTGACGTTATTAAAAATAGAATTATTGCCTCTGAATTTTCTAATCATGGAGTGCCCTCTCCAATGAGTGGTCAAGGTATAGATATGCTTGTTCCAACTCTTCTTGAACTAGGCACTGAACAACAAAAAAAACAATATATTGAAAAAACATTACTGGGAGAAATTATATGGTGTCAGGGATACTCCGAACCTAATGCTGGAAGTGACTTGGCCAGTCTTCAAACAAAAGGAGAATTAGTAGATGGTAATTGGGTTATAAATGGTCAAAAAATATGGACTAGCACTGCTCAATATTCACAAATGATGTTCTGCCTGGTGAGAACGGAACCAGAGGCAAAAAAACATGCTGGTATAAGTTATTTATTAATTCCAATGGAAACACCTGGCATAGAAATTAGGCCCTTAGTGGACATGACCTTAAAAGCTGGCTTTAACGAAGTTTTTTTTACAAATGTGACGATACCTGAAGCAAATATTGTTGGTAAAAGAGGTGAAGGCTGGGCAGTAGCTAATGCAACACTTACTCATGAAAGAGGTTCATTAACCAATCCTAATGCAACTATGAATAGGGTTAATTCTCTTATCAACATCATGAAAAAGGAGACCATTAATGGCAAAAAATTAATTGATATTCCTGTCTATAGAGATAAATTAATGACTTTACAGGCAAAGGTCATGGCCTTTCAGTCAAACTCGTTGAGAGTATTGTCTGCAAAACTTAATCCTGGGCAAGATGTCAAAATGGCTGGAATGATTCAAAAGTATTACGGAACTGAGCTCCGACATGAATTAGAAGGTTTTGCTGTTGATGTTATGGGTGAGATTGGAACTTTGTATGAAAGCAGTCCTCATCTGAGAGATAAAGGCTCGTGGCAATTCTTATATATGTACTATCTTGGTTTAATAATTGGAGGGGGCACGAGTCAAATTCAAAAAAATATAATTGCAGAGAGGGGTTTAGGTATGCCTCGTGAGCCAAAGGTTCAGGAGGCATAAAATGTATTTTGGTTTATCAGAAGATCAAGAATTTTTTAAAGATAACGTAAGTAAATTTTTACAAGACCATGCTCCTTTAGATGTGATAAAAAAAATCATAGAAGATGATGAACACGACTTAAAAAATAATATTAAAAATGGATTAGTTAATCTTGGTATTAACTCTTTGTTGATTCCAGAAGAGTATGGAGGTCTTGGACTTGACTTACTTTTTGCTACAGCAGTATCTCAAAGCCTAGGTGAGAATATAGCACCATTTTCTTTCCTAAGTTCTTACGTGATGGCTCCAATAGCTTTAATAAATGGTGGGAACACAGAACAAAAAGAGAAATATCTCAAGGGAATTTTAGAAAATAAGTATAAGTTTGGAGTTGGTTTTTCAGAGTTTATTTCGGCTAGAAATGATTTTGGATTTATTTTTAAAGATAACAAAATCAATGGGAAATCAATCTTTGTTTTGGATGCTGATGATGTATCCCATCTTTTATTGGCAGATGAAAATGGGGTAATTGGTGTTGTAGACACAAGTGACAAAAATATTGAAATTATAAAGCTTACAACAGTAGATAAAACTAGAAGCTACTCAGAGGTTATTTTTAAAAATGCTTCAATTGATGTTCTTGAAAATTCAATTACTGATATTGAGCCAACAAAAAAATCTATCGATGCTGGAAGAATTATATTGGCTGCTGATTCGTTGGGAGCATCTGAAGCGCTAATTAGAAAAGCTGTTGCATATTCAAAGGAAAGGAAACAGTTTGGTCGTGCTATAGGTTCTTTTCAAGCAGTAAAACATATGTGTGCAGAAATGGCATCTGATTTAGAACCTTGTTACTCATTGGTATGGCATGCTGCTCATTGTTTTGATAATATTCCTGATGAATCAAGACTGATGGCTTGTCATGCAAAATCACATGTTTCGGAAGTCTCTAAAGTTATAAGCAAAAAAGCTACAGAAGTTCATGGTGGCATGGGTTTTACTGATTTGATGGGTATTCATTATTGGTTCAAAAGAATTGGAGTAAATAGACAAAACCTAGGTTCTCCTGAAACTATTAGAGAAGAAGCTGCAAAAATACAAAATTTATAACTTGTGATTAAAAATAAACTCATTTGGTCTTTCGTTTGTGTTGTCCTAATTTCATGTGGCAACTCAACTTATGAACCGCAAGAATATATATCTACTAATCTTACTGGTGAAAAAATCAATCTCAGCAAAGAGGTTTTTAAGAAGTTAAAAAAAGAACACTATATAAAGAATTTTGTTAAAGATGACTTTAACAATAAATACATAGATGCATTAATTGAAAGGCTTGATGAAAATAAATTATATTTTCTTGAATCAGAAATAAAAAACTTCAAAGAAGAATCAAGCCAATATTCAGGAAAATTTTTTGATATTGATTTAGCATACCTAATAATTAATTTATATTTTGAAAGGCTCGTAGACTTTTCTGAATTTCAAATAAAACTCATTGAAAAAGATTCATTTGATTTTACAAAAGATGAATTTATAGACATTTATTATGAAGACAACCAATGGTCTACATCTGAAGCTCTTCTAAAAAATATATGGAGAAATGAGACAAAAAATGATTTGCTTGTGGCATTGATGTCAGAAACATTGTCTGATGATCCAAATAAAGTTTTATTAAAAAGATATAAAAATAGAATTAGAAGAATTCAGCAACAAAAAGAAGAAGATATTTTTTCAATAGCTATAAATACCCTTGGTAATCAATTTGACCCACATTCATCATATTTATCTCCAAGATCAGCAGAAGATTTTGATATGAATATGAGTCTTAAGTTAGAGGGAATTGGTGCTCTATTAGGCGCTGATGATGACTACACAAAAATTGTCAGCCTGGTGCCTGGTGGTCCAGCTGAAAAATCTGGAGAAATATTACCAGAGGATAAAATAACAAGAATAAGACAGATAGATGCAGAAGATAAAGAATATGTTGATGTTGTAGGTTGGAGGAT
>Ga0213866_10003255_pt1 | contig 11114 bp, 4 predicted proteins | sample PICome_11_FD_160079 | JGI IMG/M metagenome (GOLD analysis project Ga0213866, IMG submission 160079) | Coastal seawater microbial communities near Pivers Island, North Carolina, United States - PICO284 | ecosystem: Environmental > Aquatic > Marine > Coastal | place: USA: North Carolina... | reverse complement strand
ACGGTAATAATTTTTATGGAAGTTATGGTACATTACTCTTAAATTCCAACCAAAACTATACTTCTAGCTCTCGTCCTTATATGATTACGAATGCATTAGGAGCTAATAAGTTTGCAATTATTTCTGGAACAGATGCAACTACAGATCCTACTATTGGAACTGCTGGTAATATAACCAGTGGATCAGCAAGATTAGTAATTGATAATGCTGGCAACGTTGGTATCGGCACTGCTTCTCCAGGCGCTAGATTACATGTTGATGGTACTTGGACAACTAATAGAGGTACTATTAGTGTTAATGGACCTGCGAATGGTTTAACAGGAGTAGGAATTACTTCTAATAATAATTACAGAGGCGGATTAATACATAGAGATGGTACTGCAGGTCAGTCTCTTGAGCTAACAGCATATAGTAGTGAATCATTACTTCTTAAAACAACAAATACTACTCGACTTGCTATTACTAGTGGCGGTAATGTAGGTATCGGCACTACTTCTCCGGATCAAAAACTTTCTATTAAAGGAAGAGTTTCTTCTGACCTTGCAGATAGTTACTATGGAGCTTGGTTTGAAGGCAACTCAGCAACAAATGGATACAGCTTTTTCTCAGTAGGTCCTTGGTATAATGGAGCAGGGTATTTTCAAAGAAAGCAGGGTCAAAGTTACTCTCATATCTATGAATATAATGCAAATCACAATATAATTATCCAAGCGGGGTCTGGCGCAAATGGGGAGACAGCTGGAGGAGGTAAAGTTGGTATAGGTACTACGTCTCCGCAAGCAAAACTTCAAGTCGAAGAACTCGGAATCGACACAACAACTACAGCCACAAGCGCAACAACACAGGTAGCAATCGACACAATGGCGGCAGCAACATTCCGCTCCGCAGAATTTACAATTCAAGTAACAAACAGTACAGACAGTACTTATCATTTAACAAAAGTTCTATTGATTCACGACGGCACAACTCCGGGAATCACAGAATATGGCACAGTATTTACAGGCAGTGCGGCAGAAGCTACATTTGACGCAGATATTTCTAGTGGAAATGTAAGACTTTTGGCGACACCTGCTTCAACAGACAGTATGACGTTTAAAGTTGTACGGCACTGTATTACAGTCTAATTGGTGGAGAGTGAAACCAAATGGCAACAGATCATAATTTTAAAGTAAAGAATGGACTCACCGTACAGGGAGAAACTCTTGTAGTTAATCATACAGGAGATGTTGATGGTACGCAAGTTTATATTAAGAAAAAAGACTCAAGTACCAACTTAATGCGTTGGGGAGAAGGCACGTCTGGAGTAACTACTTATAAGTGGCGAATGGACCAATTTTATGACTTTATCGGAAATAACGGTAGTGACGTTATTGTGTTAAAATCTTCTGATGGAAGTATTCAAGGACAAAGCTATAAAATAGGCTCCACAACCATCATAGACTCTAGTCGTAATCTTACAAACATTCCAAGTATAAGACTTACGAATGAAGGAGACGCTGCTTTAACTTCTACAAGCCATGCTTTTCAAGTAGGCCCTACAAGCGGCTACAATCTTATTATTGATAGTAATGAGGTAATGGCACGAAATAATGGAAGTGCGTCCACTTTATACATACAGAATGATGGAGGTACTGTACACATAGGTGCAAATGTATCTACAAATCTTCAAGTAGATGGAAACATAAAAGGTGTTACAGGAAATACTACAGGTAAGTTTGCTGTTAAGTCGACTGCGGTTCATAACAGCTATGATTTCTATAATGATGGCACAACTTATTTAAATGGAACTACTGAAGTAAACGCAGAATTTAAGATAAGTAGCTCTTCATCTTACATTACACATTTTAACTACCAAGATGGCGGAACCAATATTATTTCTCAAGCCAATGGCGGCAGTACCTCAATAAGAAACAATAATGGTAACTTATTTACGTTATCTAGTACAGGCAGTTTATCAGTTGCACAAAATGTTATAGCAGGAAGCAGTTCAAGTGCAGCAATTGTAAGAGCGCACTATAACGACGGATCCTATATGAGTCTGGAAGGTTTCGGTCTTGTTATGAATCGTGACGCATCCTATATTCGTCCAAGCACAAATAACGATAAAACTCTTTATGTTGGAGGAGCAGATGCTTCATTAAACTGGGCAAGTGTAAGATTTAGATCAGGAGGAGGATTATATTTAAGTGGTAGTCAGTTTATAGATGCGAGTCGCAACCTTACAAACATAGGCACCATCAGCTCGGGCGCTATTACTAGCAGTGGCAATCTGGTTTTCTCTGGTAACAGCAGAAGCATTACAATGGTGGGCGGCGATACTAACTCGCAGCCATCAATTGCGATTGGTGAGCAGAATCTTTACGGCTACCGCCAAAGGTGGGACAGTGGACAAAAAGTAATTTTCGAAGGCTGGTGGGCAAGCTCAACTTCAGGCGCTGTGAATCGCGACTTCGGACACCTTGACTTAAACAGCAAAAAATGGCGATTCAACGACTACGTTGGTATCAACGTAGACGCGAACACCACCTACAGACTTTATGTTAATGGGAACATTCGCGCAGACGGCAACTACTACGTCGGCGGCTTAACCGTCATTGACTCTAGCCGCAACCTAACAAACATCGGCACCATCAGCTCGGGCGCTATTACTAGTAGCGGTGTAGTAAACGCAGCCACCCACTTTAATGTGAACGGTAGTGGGAACTTACTAAAAGTAGACGTAAGTGCTTGGGATTCTACAGGTAACAATGATCAAGCTATTTTATGGAACGGATATAACAGCACTATTGGTGATCATATAGTACTAAAAGCCGCAGGTAATGGTACTGCTCACGGTGCGATTGTTATTGCTGATAATGTTTTTTCTTATGGGCGAACTACAAGTGCAATATCAACTTCCGCAAGTTTAACAAATCCTCTTTCAAATAGCACCGCTTTCACTGTTACCAGTGGCGGAAACGCGGAGTTTGCTGGAGATGTAAAAGCAGATACACACTTTACATCTTCTGATTCAAACGCAACTCTTTCAAGTTCTGGCTCGGGAGGAAATGTCTATTTAAGACCAAACGGAAAGGGCTCTGAGACAGGGCAGGTTCGTGTAGACACAACCGGTAAAGTAAGTGTCAGTGCGAGTACAAGCACATCCTCATCAAGCAGTTTAAAACTTCATGTAGGCACAATTAATAGCACTGGCTCTTCTGCAATCGCGCAGTTTGGTGGATTTATTCGTGCTGCAGACTATTATATTCTGCATGCAAGCACCGGATCTACTGATTCACTCTTTATTGACTATGTCGGCGACGACATGGATATTACCGCTGGCGAAGGTACTTATAGCGGAGTATTAAGAGCAAACGGCTACAAAGTCGGAACTACTACCGTAATTGGAACAGGCCGATTAGTACAGAACGTTGATTTAAAAGCAGGAAACAGTGGTGCTAGACTAAAAAATGATAACTGGTTTTATGATACTGCTGCAAAAGAACGAATTTATTTTCATTCGTCAAATAATTACTACAAGACCGCATCAACTAGTGGTAGCCACATTTGGCGTGTAAGCGGGGACACTCAAGTTATGTCTCTTAATTCTGGCGGCGACTTAACTATTCCTGGAGATTTTCAAGCTGAAAATGCAACTTTCACAGGAACCGGAGATGTAACTGTAAAAATTATTGCAGATACAGATAATAGTATAGAAGCAGATAATCCCACTCTTGGATTTAGCCAAGACGGAAATACAGCAGGCACTATGTTTGTAATAGGCCTTGAAGGTAATGAAAATACTGCATTTCCTGGCTCAAAAGTAAACTCTCCATATATTCATGCAAATGTAAATAGTGCAAACCACCCTCTTTCAATTGCAAACAATGGTAGTCTTGTAGCTCAATTTAACAGCACGAGTTCGCACGCAGCTCTTACTGTTACAAAGTTTAGTAATATAACAGGTACAGACGGAAGTACAATACTAAACTTGAAAAACTACATGGGCTCAAGCACAACTACAGGTGATTTGTCTCAGCAGAAAAGTTTTATTGATTTTCAGCTACTTGATTCAAATGGAAACGAAGTTCCTCAAGTGCGAATCGGAGCAGAAGTCGGAGAAGGCGGAGACGCAAATTCTCAAACTCTTGAAGGCTCAGGAGCCTTTGTAGTTTATACAAATGACGCAGACACAACAAGCGGAGATGCCGGTGCGTCTCTCACAGAAAAATTCCGAGTAGCTCACGACGGTACTTCTACTTTTACAAACAATGTAGTAATTGGTGGAAATCTTACTGTAAATGGCACTCAAACTACATTAAATACTGCGACTCTACAAGTAGAAGACAAGAATATTGTACTCAACTATGGAACAGGCGACACGTCTGGTTCTGCGAATGGTGCCGGTATTACAATTCAAGATGCTGTTAATTCTTCTACTGATGCGACAATGAATTGGAATGCTGCAGCAGACCGGTTTGACTTTAGTCACAAAATAAACGCTCAAGGCGACATAGAAGGATATAACTTTTACGGTCAAGACTACCACGTATTAAACTCAGCAGGAAATGGCTGGCATGAGTGGGCCACGCGTTCTGACGATAGAGTAAATTTAAGTGTTCACGATGTTTCAGCAAACGGAACAATTACTGTTTCAAGTGGTGCTTCTTCAAATATTACTTTTACTAACTCTAGCGATTCTAACTATAACGTAGAGCTAAGAACTGCTTATGATTACGATGGGTTCTTCCGAGTTGTTGATGGCGGAGGAGTTGTTCGATTTGCCGTTGGTAGAGATAATCATGCTTACGTAGGCGGTACGGGCTCTAGCGGTAATAAAGTTTTCCATGATGGATACCACCCTGATGCCGACAATGCGGATACAGTAGACAATCTTCATGCGAGTCAATTTTTACGAAGCGATGCTGATGATACTGCAACAGGCGCAATTAATTTCACAAACTCAGGGTTAAAATTATCTAGTCATTTTTACACAAATAGATACGATGCAAATGGTAATGTTTACTTCCATGTAGGAACTGCAGACTCCGTAGCAAATCGACTAAATATTCGTGTTTATGACGCTAGTAATAGTTATAAAGTTTTTCATCTTCGCGGTGACAATGGACAGATAAGCTGGGATAACAACACCATTTGGCACGCAGGCAATGATAGTGGGTTTTTAAAGCAAGAAGGTGCCGCTCCTTCTGACTTAGATAGCGCCGGTATGGGAGTGTTTCGAATTAACACAGGACACTCAAACCAGCCTGCAAGCACAAATTACGGTACTTTAGTAGGGTTTAATAATAACTCGGATACTGGATTTCAACTTGCATCAGACTACCAAGGCAATAGATTTTATTGGAGAGCAGGAAACTCTTCCAACTTTGGTGGTAGTGGCTCTATGTCTTCATGGCAACGAGTATTTACTGATAACTACCACCCGAATGCAGACAAATGGACAACAGCTCGCACACTGAGCTTAACCGGAGATATTACAGGGTCTGTATCTTGGGACGGATCACAAAATGTCAGTATGTCAACTACTCTTGGTTCTCTTGGTAATATTACTATAGGAACAACCACAGATAGTTCAAAAATTACTTTCCCCGATAAAAACGTATCAGATAACCCAGGAGCAGTAGGAGATAAAAGACAGCTTATCTCGATGGGCAATTCTGGCAATGGAGGTATGTGGCAAACTACAGGTCGTGGCGGTCTCATGCTTGCTTCTGCTGACGATTCTCTTATTTTAGCTTCTGGAGACGTAGGCAGAGGGCACGATCCCGATGCCGGCGGCTGGAACCCGGATCCTGATAACGAGCAAATTTATCTATTGACGGATTCTGGCGTAATATTTAGAACAAATCTTCAAACTGTTTCTGACTACAAGCAAATGTCGTTCGATGCAAATGGAGATCTAGCAGTTGCTCGCAACATTTCAGCAAGTGGAAGTTTACAAACAGCAGGCACAACACGTTTAGATTCTGTTGGAAACCTAACTAATATCGGTAGTATTACTGCTACCGGAAATATTCAGCATACTGGGTTAACCATGACTTCTGGTACTGATATTGACCAGATTTATACCGCAGCTAAAACACTTACAATCACTACTTCATACGCAGATACAGGAATAGATGCATCAGATCTTGCAACCGGAACTTATTTAGTTCAACTTCAATGCAACGACCACTCAGTTGGAGGGGCATACTCAATGATTTATAGTGGAACTATGAGCTGGGCAAACAATAATACAAATGATACTGCAGTGGATGAAATACCTCTTCATAGAGCAGGACATGCAAGTGTAGGTAAAAATTTATTTTTAAGAGTTCAATATACAGTGTCCTCAGACCCTAATAATCTTAAATTACAAATTAGAGGAAACTATAATGCCTCAGGAAGCAGTACATATACGTTTAAATTTAGGAGAATGATTTAAATGAAAGCCCATAATATAATATTAAACAATGAGCACTATCCTCTTTTAGAGGCAGAAAATAACGTAGGCAACTCTGGTCTTAAATTATCGACTGGAGACGGCTATATTATGTTTGGCCCATTAAGTACGAGTCACGCTCATATTGAAACGGATCGCAGTAATTTTTACTTTAATACAGAACTTCGAGTTAATACCGGTATTGTTGGTTCTTATGATGAAGACCTTTATCTGCGGCGTGCAAGCAATAGTAGTCACCAAATTCAGATAACTACTACAGCCGTAACTACTCCTTTGAATTTTGATGCGGCAGGATATGTGGAAGGCGGAAATTTTAAAGTCAATGCAGTTGAAGTAATTGATACAAATAGAGTCTTAAAAAACATTACTCGTGCAGATTTCGGAAACTTTACTGTAACGGGCACAAGTACTACTTCTCCAAGCTATTTACGCTACGCAAATATTGCAGCAAATACGGAAGGCTCTCATATGAGTCATCCATACTTCTTTAATGACTTAGCAAACTTCGGAGCGCGAGGCGGTACTGTTACTATTGGAGGTCTTAATACTACTCCTGCGATGACGCAGCCGTTTAAAGCAAATCCTAATTTTGCGGGCTGGGCAGCAAGTAACTATACGGGCTCTACAATGACGATTACATTGACTAGCTTACCTAAATCGTTAAATTATGGAGGCTATATTGGTATTGCTTTCGGAAATAGCGGATGGGGTCCTGCGTCTTGCAAAATTGAAGTATCTACGGACGGCGGTAGCACCTGGACTACTCGACTAAATGATTCATCGAAAAAAGAGATATACTTTACTACTATAGCTACTGGGGCAACCGGAGTTAATGCTATTAGATTTACTTTGGGACAGCCCACTTCATATCTTCGTATTACGAATATCTGGGCTTATAACTATAACTCGAACGGCATGGAAGATTACTTTTTGTCTAAAGGTGGTGGTACGGTATACGGCAATATTACTAGTAATGGAACAATCTCCTGGTCAGGAGGCTCTTCTACAAATGCGAATACAGCATATGGATGGGGTAATCATGCAAGTCAGGGGTACGCAACTCTTGCAAGCCCTGCACTTACTGGAACTCCGACTGCTCCGACTGCTTCTGCAGGCACAAATACTACTCAAATTGCAACTACTGCATTCGTTGGTACCGCAGTAAGTAACCTTGTTGACTCAGCTCCCGGTACGCTGAATACGCTAAACGAACTCGCAGCTGCCCTCGGTGATGATGCAAACTTTAGTACAACGGTAACAAACAGTATTGCAACTAAATTACCTAAAGCTGGGGGTACAATGACTGGCGCATTAGTTGGAACTACTGCTACATTTTTTAAGGATGCGACCGCAGGAACTAATGCACTTAATATATTAGGGGTAAATAATGGTAGTGGTGCGGGTATTACATTCTCTGATAATGGTACTCCTGCGGCTTCGGCCTCTGGCCAAAATGGTTATTTTACATATTATCATGGTGATGGCCAATCTTATGGTTCTGGAAATGTATTTATACTAAGCAGTAGTGAGGCCACTACAACTATTCTTGCTGATGGTAAGTTAATGTATAAAGAAGGCATCTACAGCAAACCATCTTCAGGTACGGGCGCGGGAACTCGAAAAGATGCCAACTGGGATACAGCCTACGGCTGGGGTAATCACGCAAGCCAAGGATATATTACAAACTCTAGTGCATCATTAGACGCAAGTAAAATTACGGGCGGCACGCTCAATTACGCGAGAATCCCTATTCCTGTAAATGGCGATTGGTGGAATAACGGCTATGTAAGAGTACAAACCGACGGTGTAATGGAAGTCGGCAAATATCTTGACTTCCATACTGCGGATTCTGGGGGCGGCACAGATTATGACGTTCGAGTAACAGCATCTTCCGGCGCTATAGATATTGATGGAAACCTTACTGTTGATGCTATAACTACAAGCGGAGGGATTACGTCTACGGGTACTATTAGTGGTTCCGGGGTTGTTAACGCTACTTCAGGCTATAGAGTTAATAATACAACTATATTTGATTCGTCTCGTAGAATGCAAAATGCCTCTATTGACCCTTATATTGGAGTTACTGAAAATTATGTTCACGGTAACGGTTTAACCCCTACGGAGCTAATGCACTTTTCTCCCGGAGAGGGAAGCGTTTTACAAGACACTAAAAACTTTAATGTTTTAGCGTTCAAGCCTTGTACAATGTATAGAAAAGCAAGCGGTACATGGTCAAACAATGGCACTTTCTCAAACTTAACTGACGGCAAAGTTGCTCACAAGTGGGGATCGAACATTATTGCTAGAGGTTATGACGAGTACATTTTCTATTGGGCAAATGACTTAGGTTACTCGTTCATGAGCAGTTTTTTGATTATGCACTCAACCAATGGAAACTCAATGCAGATTCATATTGAGACAGCTCCTAGTGGAACAAGTCCAACAGATGCTCCAACAACTGGAGGCTGGGTAACGGAAGTTAGTTCAGGTAATGTAGGTAGCTGGCCGGGCTCTACTACGATTAAAAAGAATATAATTGTAGGTGGAAGCTACCGTCCTTTGTTTAGAATTCGTATTGTTCCGAACTTTAGTCACGCTTCAAATGCAATCTCTCTTGGACACTTTGTAGCAAAAGCAGGATATGGGTCAGTTACTCGCTTATTTGATTGGGATGGCAGCAGAAATGTTACGTTCCCTGCTAATATAACTACGGGTCCTGGCACTCAGAGTACAAACAGCGATGCTAATATAAGTATTCGAGAGGGAAATGACTTTGCAGGTTTGGATTTTCATACTACAAGAACAGCTGGAAATATTGGAGGTTTAAGATATTACAATACTTCAAGTAATAGTGTACCAAAAGCTCAGCTTTTAGTAGAAATAGACGGGTCGTATAATTTTTACAATGGAACTAACGGAGCAGAAAAAAGAGTTAAAATTCATAGTAACGGTCGAGTAACAATCAATCAATCCACCGCACCGTACTCCGACTTAGAAGTTGGTGGTAACATGCAATCTAACCGACTGTTCTTAGTAAGTAGTGGGGATGCGGCGCTTAATTCGGTAACGCATGCGTTCCAAGTTGGTGTTGCCAGCAGTACCAACCTTATTATGGACACAAACGAGCTTATGGCGAGAAATAATGGCAGCGCCTCTCCTCTCCATTTGAATGGTGAAGGAGGCGATGTTACCTTCCGTAATAACGGGACAGGTACCACTAATTTAGTCATGAGTGGTACAACGTTTATGGACCAAAACCGTAACCTTTTAAACATAGGCAACTACGCAAATACCGATGGCCACATGACTTTGCAGCGAACTGCAAATGCCCCTCTTATTGTAGATCGCTTAGGTACTACAGGCACTAGCGGAACATTTAACGGTGAAATAATTAATTTAAAATCCGCCGGTACAAAACGAGGAGAGATTGGGTACAAAGCCTTCGCTTATGGAGATAGTCCTTATTTTGCGACTTATGACTGGGGACTTGGCTTCTTTAGCTATACTAGTGCTCGATATATCCAACCCTGTGACGCCGATGGAGCAATTAGAGACAACCAAGTTGATTTAGGTTCAACTTCAGCCCGTTTTGACGATGTATACGCGACAAACGGAACAATTCAAACTTCAGACCGAAATGAAAAACAAGATATTCAAGCACTCACAGATGCAGAGACTCGAGTAGCAACTGCATGCAAAGGCTTAATTCGAAGATATCGCTGGATTTCCTCTGTGGAGGAGAAAGGCGACGATGCTAGATATCACTTTGGAGCAATTGCTCAAGATGTAGAAGCGGCGTTTACAGCAGAGGGTCTTGATGCACGAAATTACGGTTTGTTTATTCGCACCACTTGGTGGGAACACGAAGGAGAGAATTATCCAGCAGCCGAAGTGGCACCTACAGGAGCAGTAGAGAAAACTCGACTTGGAATACGATATAATCAATTATTCGCATTCATAATTAGTGCTCTCTAGCGCGCGCAGAGAGCGAATAACCGGGCTTTAGCCCAATAACCTTTAAAGGAGAAATAAAAATGGCAATTACAAAAACAACTAGGGTACAGCGATGTGAAGTGTACCCAAAAGCAGATGCATCAGCAGAAGCAACAGTTAGTGCAGCATGGCCTACAATTATGGTAGTCTATGAAGACGTACTTGATGATAGCGAAGATGCAGATCTTCCAGTAACAGCTACTCGTGTAAAACACTTGAGCAAGTTTACTATTACGTATGGAACAGATTCAGATGGAAATCCTACTGAGTCTTCCGCAGCCACTTCAGTAAGTGGTGAAGATCAACTTGTACAAGATATTTGTGGCGCAGTCTGGTCATAAATAAAAAAGGGGGCTAATCGCCCCCTTTTCATTACTCTACTACTTCGCCTTCGGCTGGTGCCTCTGCTAGCTCCTCTCGAAGCATATCAGTAAAGCCTGTACGAGCCACTTCAATCTGGTCAAGGCGTGCACGCGTTGCGTTACCTTGCTGTGCCAAATCCTGTAGCTGACCTACTAGATATTGAGCTTTTTCGCTCAAATCTTCGATCACATAGTTGTTGTCTTCAAAAACCAATGTTGGCTTTTCTTCGGTTTGTACATCTGTCATAATAAGATCCTATTTAAATATATCCTGCCAGTTACCCGTAGTACTTGCACGTGCGTACTCGGTGGCACGA
>Ga0213866_10003253_pt1 | contig 11116 bp, 9 predicted proteins | sample PICome_11_FD_160079 | JGI IMG/M metagenome (GOLD analysis project Ga0213866, IMG submission 160079) | Coastal seawater microbial communities near Pivers Island, North Carolina, United States - PICO284 | ecosystem: Environmental > Aquatic > Marine > Coastal | place: USA: North Carolina... | reverse complement strand
GAGACACGATAAGCCTCGAGATGCGCACTCGCATCGCTCGCCGCAGCAGCGGGTAACGCCGCGGTGAGCCCGACCAACGTCGTGTCGATACCCGAGAAGATCTCCTGGCCGACATCCTCGACGCGGTTCTCCTCCAGAATGACTCCGGTAGTCCGTGGCCCGATCGGTTGCGCCGCTCCCATGTCCTGCGAGCGGTGCTGGCTTCGGCTCTCCATGGACAGCTGGAGGAGCGAACGCCCGATCAGCGGATCGTGGACACCGGTCTCGACATCGAGCGAACCGTCCTCGAGGTCCGGCATGAAGCGCCTCCACGAGGTCTGGTAGAGCTTGGACGGCTCCCACGCCTCAACGCCGAGTGCCAACTGCTCGGGGAATCGGTTGGGATCACCCGCTGCCGCGAACGCCTCGCGGGCCATGATCCCTGCCGCTTGATGTTGCCCATGACCATCCCTGGGCGTTCCGGTGAATACGGTGACGATGACGTGCGGCCGGTACGACCGGACAACCCAGACCACATCGCGGAGCAGCTCCTCGCGTGGCCAGAGTGAAAGCGCCTCGTCGGCGCTCTTCGAGAAGCCGTAGTCGAATGCACGGGTGAAGAACTGCTTCCCCCCGTCCAGACGGCGGGCGGCCATGAGTTCCCCGGTGCGGACGATTCCCAGCCCCTCCCACAGCTCCGGACCGATCAGATTCTGACCGCCGTCGCCCCGCGTCAGGGCGAGGTAGGCCGTCTCGGCACCCCACCCTCGCGACAACGTCGTGAGCAGGCTCGTGTCTTCGTCGTCGGGGTGGGCGGCGATCATAAGAACGCGCTTCACGCCGTCCATCTGACGGAGCAGAAGCCCGGTGGCGACCATCCCGGTGCCCTCCAGCAGCTGCGCCTGCAAAGTCACAGGCCCGACGAATACCATCAGGGCCGTCAGAACCAGGGCTCTCGAACGAATACTATCGGTCCACCGCATCATGCACTCCCGCCGATCGGCCGCTACCGCGGCGCTCGGATTACGAACTCTGGCGACGATGTCGAAATCGTCGAAAAATGAAGATACCCGCGCCCGAGGCTCATTCCGACTCCCAAGGGAGCGCGAGCGCGGCCGGTGCCCGGGCGCGGCCAACCCACCCGGAGAGGGCAGCCAGAGTCAGCACGTAGGGGAGCGCCAGGAAAAGCTGGTACGGAAGATCGAGACCCAGCGCCTGCAGAAAGAACTGCAGGGCCGACGCCGCGCCGAAGAAGAGGGCGGCGAAGAGAACCAGGATCGGGTTCCAGCGTCCGAGCACGACGACTGCGATCGCAATGAAGCCTTTCCCCGCACTCATCCCCTCGGCGAAGGTCCCGGCGTGGGCGAGCGTGAGGTGCGCTCCGGCCACCCCTGCCAGAATCCCGCCAGTCAGCGTCGCAAAGAATCGAATCCAGCGCACCTTCACCCCGGCGGCCTTCGCGGCGTCCGGAGCCTCGCCCACGGCGCGTAGCTCGAGACCCCACGGAGTCCTGAAGAGGAAGTACCAGAGGGCCGGTGCGAGTGCGTATGCGAGGTATGCAGTGGGCGCCTGTGCGAAGAGGGCGCTCCCAACCAGCGGAATGCGATCCAGCACCGGGATCGGTAGCGCCTGGAGCGTCGGGAGCGAGAGCTCGGTGCCCGTGGCTCCGAAGCGAGCCTGGTAGATGGCACCCGTCATCCCGAGCCCTCCGAGTGTCACCGCGGTCCCCGTGATGATCTGGTCGGCCCCTAGGCCGATCACGAAGGCCGCAAAGACCAGCGCAACGGCACAGCCGGCCATCGCCCCGGTCATCACACCCATGCCCGCACTCTGGAAAGCCAGCGCTCCGAGCGCTCCTCCGAGCGCACCCGCGATAATCGACCCCTCGAGCCCGATGTTGATGACGCCGCTCCGTTCGGAGATCGTCTCACCCAGGGCAGCAAGTGCGAGCGGGATTCCGAGCCGGACCGCCGCTTCCAGAAAGAGGGTGAACTCCGCAGCGCTCATCAGGCCCCCTCCCCGCGCAGCCGGCGGACGCGATCGAGGCCGAGAACGGCCAGAATCACGAGCGCCTCCACGACGCCGACCCATGCGGCGGGAATGCCGGCATCACGCTGCATCGCGCCTGCCCCGGCCTGAAGCGCACCGAACAGGACTCCGGTCACCAGAACCCCGAGAGGATTCAGTCCCGCCAGGAGGGCGACCGCGATCGCGGTATAGCCCCAGCCGGGGGAGAGGTTCTCGTAGAGTGCGTAGGTCAGGCCGGACACCTCCACCCCACCGGCCAGTCCGGCGATCGCTCCGGAAAGCAGAAAGGTGCCGACCAGCACACGCCTCGTGTCGATCTGCCCGGACACTCGGGCGGCAGCCTCCGAGGCTCCGACCGCACGGATCTGAAAGCCGACTCGCGATCGGGAGAGGACCATGGCCAGAGTCACGGCAAGCACGACCGCAATCGCGAAGCCGAGATGGAGCCGTGACCCGGGCAGCAACTTCGGTAGTCGAGCCGCTTCGGCGATCGCGTCCGTCTGGGGGAAGACGCCGCGTGCCTCCTGAAGTGGACCGTGCACCATATACGCGGCGAGGTAGATGCCCACGAAGTTCATGAGGATCGTGGTGATCACCTCGCCCACTCCCAGCCGCACCCGCATGACGGTCGGCACCACGGCCCACAGGCAGCCCGCACCAAGAGCAGCCAATAGCACCAGAGGCACGAGGACGACCCCCGGCAGTGCACCCCCGACGAGACCGACCCACACGGCTGCGATGGCACCCGCGTAGAGCTGGCCCTCGGCTCCGATGTTCCAGACCCCGGCCTGGAAGGCGAGCGCGACTGCGAGCCCCGCGAGAATCAGCGGGACGGATCGCACCAGTGTGATCGAGGTGAACGCGCCCCAGCTGCCAAACGCCCCTCGGAGCATGGCACCGGCGGCGGCCAGCGGATCGTACCCTCCGGCAAGGAGGAGAGCAGCGCCCGCCAGCGCCGTAACCACAACGGCGCCGATCGCGATCAGGATCGACTCCCGGGCGCGCACCCGGGGCCCGTCACGCACCTGAACCACCCAGCATCAAGGCTCCGATCCGCACCCTGGTGCGCTCTCCCTCCGGCACCGATACCAGCTGACCACCGGCGAGCACGCAGACTCGATCCGACAACCCGAGAATCTCGTCCAGATCCGTACTGACCAATGCAATCCCGACTCCCTCCGCAACGAGCCTCGCGAGTTCCTGATGGACGAATGCGGCGGCCGCTACGTCGAGTCCTCGTGTCGGGTTCTCTGCGACCAGGAAGTCGCTGGCCATCCCGATCTCACGCCCCACGATCACGCGCTGCTGATTACCACCAGAGAGTGCCTGCACGCGGGTCGAAACCGAGGGGGCCGCTACGTCGAAGCGGCTCCGGATCTCCCCCGCCGCCTCACCCAGTGCATCCCATCGGAGCCACGGACCTCGAGAGAAGCGAGCGTCTCTGTGGAGAGCCAGCGCGACGTTCTCTGTGAGGTCGAAGTCCGCCACGAGGCCTTCGATGGAGCGATCCTGCGGGATGAATCCGATCCCGCCGGGCAGGTCAGCGACGCCCTCGCTCGGCTTCTGTCGGCCAGAGAGTACGAGGGCCAGCTCACGTTGACCATTTCCCTCCACTCCGGCGATGCCGACGATCTCACCTCGACGGACTGCCAGATCGACGCCGCTGAGCCGATCCACGCTGCCGTCCTTCACCCCGACTCCGACCAGCCGGACGATCGGTTCGGTGGCCTCCTGATCGCTCACCGTCGCTCCTGGGACGGAGGCCGCGGTCGTGACATCGGGGAGCCCCAGCGCCATCGCGTCCGCGACATCCGATCCGACCATGGCGCGGACGAGTTCGTCGATGTCGTGGGCGCCGGCCGTCCCCGTCAGCACCGTCTGGCCTCCTCGCAGCACGGTGACGCGATCCGCGACTCGCAGCACCTCGTCGAGCTTATGCGCGACCAGCACGACGCCCCGCCCATCTGCGGCCACTTCACGAAGGAGCTGAAAGAGACCCTCGGTCTCCTCGGGGGTCAGTACGGCAGTCGGCTCGTCGAGCACGAGGACGCGTGGATCCCGTAGCAGAGCCTTCAAGATCTCGATGCGCTGACGGTCGCCGACCCCGAGCTCCTCGATCCGAGCGTCCAACGGCACCCTGAGGCGCGTCCGCTCCATCAGTCGTTCGGCCTCGCCACGCAGTCCGGTGCAACGGCCCCTCCCGAGGGCCAGGTTCTCCAGGGCGCTCAGACGCGGAACAAGGGTGAAGTGCTGGTGCACCAGCGCGACCCCGTGGGCCCACGCCTCGCGAGGACTTCGGAGCGCGACAGACTCACCACCGACCTGCATCGTCCCGGCGTCCGGGGCCAGCATCCCGCCGAGCACCGCGAGCAGTGTGCTCTTCCCTGCACCGTTCGCTCCAAGCACTCCGTGCACTTCTCCCTCGAAGATCTCGAGGTCCGCTCCGTCGAGCGCGACAACCGATCCGAAGCGCCGCTCGATGCCCTGGAGCCGGGCCAGCACCGGCTTCACCGAGTGCCGAGCCCGCTCACTGTCCGCCAGTCTCGCCTTCGATGAACGGCACACGGGGCACGTCCAGATCGCCCGAGCGAATGAGATTCCGCGCCTCCGCGACCCGGGCCACGATCTCCGGCGGGACCTGGTCGATGAGCTCGGGATTGAAGACGAAGTCGATGACGTCCTGACGCGTAGCGGCGTAGATCGGCTCTCCTCCGACCTCTCCGGCCTGCCACATGCGCGTCGTCTCGACGAAGGCATCCGCGATCCGGATGACCGCGCTGCCCACGATCACGTCGGGCGCCACATCGTTCTGATTGCTGTTCATACCGATCGCCCACGCGGTCCGGCCGGCCTCGCGCGCCTCCCGGACGGCCTGGAAGACGGCGAACGACCCGGCGTCCAGATTGTGGATCAGCACGTCTGCGCCCCGGCTCAACTGCGCGACCGCCGCTTCCTTCGCCGCCGCGACGTCATTCCAGTCACCGGTGAAGACCTCCAGCACCTCGATGTCCGGATCAATCGATCTGGCCCCAGCCTCGAAGGCACGGAACGTCCCGAGCGCGGGTGGGATCGCAACGCCACCCACCATGCCGATAATGCCCGACTCGCTCATCGCCGCCGCGGCCATCCCCGCGAGGTAGCTTCCTTCCTCGAGACGGAATATGAGCGGAGCCACATTTTCCGAGATCCGACCTCCACCCGATACGATGATGGTCACATCGGGGAACTGTTCGCCGGCGCGAATCGCGGCATCCTGATACTCATTGCCGTGCGCGAAGATCAGCTCGTATCCGGAGGTGGCATATGCCAGAAAGGCCTCGTCGAACTCGGCCGGCGTCGCCGTCTGCTGATGGCTCACCTGAGCCCCGAACTCCTCCTCGATACGAAGAAGCCCCTCGTAGGCGCCTGCATACCAGCCCGCATCGCTGACCGGGCCGGACGTAAGGAGTGCCACACGCGGCCCGGAAGGATCGTCCGAATCCGATTCGCCACCGCACGCCAGGCACAGTGCTACCAGAAGGCCTGCTGTGAGTCGTCGGTACGTGGAGCGCATGGAGAGCTCGATCCTGGTAGGGAGATAGGGGGTTCGCGAGAGTAAACCTCTGGCTATCGGAGGTTCAAGCCGCCCGGTATGTTCGGGCCGAAATCGTCGACCCGACGGTCGCGTATCGAATCCGTGACCCTACCGTTACCACCCTCGGAGACAGCATGACAGAGCAGCGCGGCAACTGGACGTCCAGCGCGGGCTTCGTGCTCGCAGCGACCGGCAGCGCCATCGGGCTCGGCAACCTCTGGAAATTCCCTTTCATTACGTGGGAAAACAACGGCGGCGCGTTCGTCCTGGTGTACCTCGTGTGGCTCGCCGCGGTAGGTCTCCCGATCATGATGGCCGAGCTCCTGATCGGCCGGAAGACACAGAAGAGTGCGGTCGGCGCCCTCAAGGAAGCAGTCGGCCCAGCCTGGGGCCTCGTCGGTCTCTGGGGTGTGTTGTGCGGCTTCACCCTGCTCAGCTACTACACGGTCATCGCCGGGTGGTCGCTCTTCTTCTTCTTCAAGACCGCCGGATGGATGGTCGGCGGCTTCCCCGCCGGAACGTCACTTGGTCAGGTTTTCACGGAGCAGTCGGCGAACGGCGGCCTCCAGCTCGGTCTTTCATTGTCCTTCAGCATCGCGACCGTCTCCGTCGTGTACTTCGGTGTGCAAAAGGGGATCGAAAAGATCGCCCGGCTCTTCCTGCCCGTTCTTTTCGCGATTCTGCTACTCCTCTTCATCACCTCCTTCGCGATGGAGGGATCGGGTCAGGCGCTCGCATTCATCTTCCGACCGAGTTTTGGTGAACTCGACGGCGGAAGCATTCTCGAAGCGCTCGGGCACTCATTCTTCACGCTCTCCCTCGGGATGGGCGCGATGATCACCTACGGGTCGTACATCTCGCGCGAGCAGTCGGTAGTGAAGGCCTCGGCCATCATCGTGCTCCTGGACACCGTCATCGCTCTGGTCGCGACGGTCATCATGTTCACCGTCATTTTCACTGCGGGCATGCAGGATCAGGTGAGCGAGACCGGGACCGTCGGGATGCTCTTCATCTCGCTGCCCCAGCTCTTCTTCTCCGAGGGCGTCGTCCCCGGAGGACGATTCCTGGCACCGCTCTTCTACGTTCTCGTCGCACTCGCCGCGCTCACCTCCACGGTTTCGCTGCTCGAGGTCGTAGCATCGTTCGTCATCGACGAGCTCGGGGTCGCTCGGCACAAAGCCACGGTCATGTGCGGTGGCGTCGTCTTCCTCTTCACGATCATGGCCGCGCTCTCCTTTGGCGGGGCCTCGTTTGCAACGAACCTCACCGCCGGGGGCCCGATCGGGAGTCTGTTCTTCGCCGGCAAGACCAGCTGGTTCGGAATGGCCGACCACTTCGTGTCGAACTGGATGCTCCCGACCGGCGGCCTGGCCATCACCATCGCGGCTGGCTGGTTCATGACGCGTGAAGCCTCGGAGGGAGAGCTCACCGGCCACGCGGAGCCGGGCTGGTTCAAGTACGACATCTGGCGCCTCTTCATCCGGTTCGTGGCTCCCGCCGCGATCTCGGCGATCGTGATTGCCGTTGTCTTCTTCGGAGTGGACTTCAGCTAGACGGTCGGGGACTTGCCCCGGCCCGCATGCCGGGCACCTTTCAGATCCGCGACACCCGCGGTGATGTGGATCTTCCGAGCAGACGAGCATGATCAAGGACCTTCTCGACCGGACCATCGAAAAGAGACCGACCACTCTGAAGTTCGAGGGTCGCATCCTCTACCTCCTCGACGACACGGAGCGCGTGAACGCGCAGCTCTACGACGGCGCGGACATCGAGCTCACCGACGAGCTCAAGGCCAATCTTCGGGACCAGATTTCCACCGACGAGATCACGCCGGCCTACATCTGCTTCTTCTACGACGAGACGCTCGGTGACTTCCCGTATCTGGGTCTGCGGACGACGAACCAGGCAACGGGCGATACCGACTACCCGGTGCAGCGAAACGCCGTTCGCGACGGCGGCTTCGTCTGCTCCGTTGCGGGGAAGCGTCGTGGGAAGGGGAGCAGTCGTGAGGCCAGCCCGTATGCTGAGCTACACGCCGGCATCCAGGTGGTGGTCGCGGAGAGCATCGAGCGGATCTACAACGAAAACTGTCAGAATCTCGGTGTACTGAGCACCAACGACTTTGGGATCATCGACCGGATCAAAGCCGGCGAAGAGATCCAGCTCTCCGAGTTCACCGAGGGAAAGGACGAGATCACCCGCCAGATCATCGAGTACGGCGGGCTCTTCGAGTTCAACGTGGCTCGGCTCCAGGGCAGGACGACGATCCCGGTCACGGCCGCACTGCAGCCCGAAGCTGCTTCAGATCGGCCCATGACGCTCGCCGAGAAGATCTTCGCGAAGCACCTCGTGACCGACGCGGCGAAGAACGAGATGGGGGTGCCCTGGGTGGAGCCGGGCGATGCCGGCTTCTTCCGAACGGACATCCGCTTCAGCCACGAATACGTCACGCCGATGGCGTCGATCTTCTTCGAGGACAAAGTCGGAATCGACGCCAAGGTCGTGGACAAGAACTCGATCCTCTTCTTCCGCGACCACCTCACCTTCCTCGATAAGGTCATGAGCCAGGAGCGCATCGAGCAGGGCTTGCTCGATGTAGCCAAAGAGCTCGAGGTGAAGCAGCGGATGTTCGCCGAGAAACAGGGCGTCAAGCTCTACGGCGAGCAGATGGGTAAGCAACTCGGCTCGCAGGCGATCTGCCACTCCAAGATTCTGGAGGAGTACGCGGAGCCGGGCATGCTGATCATCGGCACCGACTCACACACGCCACATGCGGGCGCGATCGGCGCCGTAGCGTTTGGCGTCGGCACGACGGCGATCTTCAACTCGTGGATCACCAAGGACGTCCGCGTGAAGGTCCCGCAGTCGTTCAAGGTCGTGGTCTCGGGCGAGCCCGCGCCGAATGTCACGGCCAAGGACTACATGCTCGAGATCCTCCGCCATCCGTACATCCGGGATGGCGAGGCCATCGGGCAGATCATCGAATACGCGGGGCCGGCAGTCGAAGCCCTGAGTGTGGACGAGCGCGCGACGATGGCGAACATGGCGGCCGAGGTCGGCGCCTTCACCGGCATCATCGCGGCCGACGAGAAGTCGGTCGAATTCATGGTCAACGAACGCGGCATGGACCGGGCTCGCGCCGAAGCGCTCGTCGAAGGAATGCAGTCCGACCCCGATGCCGAGTACGTGAAGGTCATCGAGATCGACGCCTCGGCGATCCGCCCCATGGCGGCCCTGCCGAACGACCCGGGAAACGGCGTCTTCATCGATGAACTCGGGGACGACCCGATCCGGATCGACATCGCCTACGCCGGCTCGTGCACGGCAGGTAAGAAGGAAGACATGGACATGTACGCGCGTGTGTTCGCCGAAGCAGACGCTCAGGGGCTTCGCATCCACGCCGACGTGCAGGCGTTCATCCAGTGCGGCTCGACGGAGGTACGTGAGTATTGCCGGGAGAAGGGCTACCTGGAGCTCTTCGAGCGCATGGGCGCAGAATTCATCGAGCCCGGCTGTGGCGCGTGCATCGCGGCCGGCCCGGGCGTAACGAGCTCACCCGACGAGGTCTCGATCTCGTCGCAGAACCGAAACTTCCCAGGGCGATCGGGTCCCGGGAATCTCTACCTCGGCTCACCCTACTCGGTTGCGGCCAGCGCGATTGCCGGACATGTCACGAGTTGGACGCCGGGCCAGGCCTTCGACCCGGTCAGCGCTCGAAAGCTCGCCACAGTCTGATGGTCGGGCGCCCGTGACCCGCCCGGGCGAGGTCGTTCGGGTCGAGCGACCCGCCCTGGACATCCTCGCCGACGAGGAAGTGACGACGCGAGAGAATCTCACGCGTCAACGCCAGGAGGCCATCCACCAGCGGCGGCGGTACACCCGCTGGCTGATGATGCTCGGCTTCGGCCCGGGGGCGCTCCTCGCAGTCGGGCTGGCGATGATCTCCGGTCGCCCGGAGCTGGTCTGGCCATTCGTCGGCCTGGGGGTCGGCGTACAGGTCTGGCGGATCTGGAAGACACACCGGCGGATTCGCAAACTCGAGAAGGACCTGGCCGACCCGTTCGATGGCTCCTGAGTCTACGCTTCGTCCGCGCGCCCTCTAAGCAGTCCATCAACGCTGAAGTCGCCGCCGCCGACCACGGACATCGCGAGGAAGGAGAGGCTGTACACCGCGGCCAGTTCGCCGCCGTTCTCCCAATGCCACAGGCCACCGTTGCCGACGTGCTGGTACCAGTAGGCGACAGCCATCTGGCCCGACAGGACGAACGCGACCCCACGTGTCTGGAGCCCGGCGACGATGGCCAGACCACCAGCGAACTCGAGGAGCCCGGCCAGGCCTCGTAGACTGATGAAGTCAGTCACAGCGTCACGCCCGAATCACCCGAAGAGCTTCTGCCCGCCGTGCGTGAAGAAGGTGAAGCCGAGGACAACGCGCCACGCGTTCAGCGCGACCGGGCGAAGACGATCGAGAAGCTCATTCATTTCGGTCGGGGTCGGATGCTCGAAGGAGTCCCTTGCGGCGACTCCTGAAATGCTCGTCAGTCCCTCGACACACCCGGCCCCCCTTCCGCTGTTCCCAACCGCGCTCGCGTGAAACCCACCATCGATGGTCTGCGTCGGGTCACTCGACTGCTTCTTCATCTCCCGAGGCCATGGCCGTCATCCAGACCCAGAACCTGTCGAAGCAGTATTCGTCAGGGCTCCGTACGCCCCCGACGCTCGCCGTCGACGCGATCACCTTTTCGGTCGAGCCCGGCCAGGTCTTCGGCTTCCTGGGGCCAAACGGGAGTGGAAAGACCACCACCATCGGCATGCTGCTCGGCATCATCACGCCGACCGCAGGAGTCTTCAGCCTCTTCGGGAAGTCGGGTCCGGACGAAGTGCTGGCCGCTCGCCAACGAATCGGGGCCACACTCGAGTATCCGAACTTCTATCCGTACCTCTCCTGCCGCGACAACCTCCGGCTGGTAGCTCGCGTGAAGGGCCGCGACCGGAAAGCTGTCGACGAGGCTCTGGAGATCGTGGGGCTCACCCAACGTCAGAAGACGAAGTTCTCAGCCTGCTCCATGGGCATGAAGCAGCGCCTCGCGATCGGCGCCACACTGCTGGGCGATCCGGAACTGATCGTCCTCGACGAACCCGCCAACGGGCTGGACCCAGCGGGTCAGCGAGAGATCCGAGAGGTCATCAGCGGCCTCGGAGAGAGAGGCAAGACGATCTTTCTCAGCAGCCACATCCTGCATGACGTCGAGCGGATGTGTACGCACGTCGCAATCATTGAAAAGGGCCGGCTCATCACGACTTCGGCCGTCGCGAATCTCACATCGGAAGCCCCGGTCGCCGTGCTGAGAGCCGACGGTAGTGTGGAGAAGTTGCGCGCCACAACCGCTGCATTCGAGCCCGTCCGCTCTGCCGAAGTCCGCGGGGACGAGGTCGTGGTCGTCATCGACGAGGGCGACCTGGCGGCACTCAACGAGTACCTCATGAAGCAGGGCATCCTCCTCCACCACCTCGCACTCGAGCGTCAAACGCTGG
>Ga0213866_10003252_pt1 | contig 11116 bp, 12 predicted proteins | sample PICome_11_FD_160079 | JGI IMG/M metagenome (GOLD analysis project Ga0213866, IMG submission 160079) | Coastal seawater microbial communities near Pivers Island, North Carolina, United States - PICO284 | ecosystem: Environmental > Aquatic > Marine > Coastal | place: USA: North Carolina... | reverse complement strand
TGCTCAGATGTTTATGCTTTAATTGAAAGAGGGCAAGAGTGGATACCTCAGGGAGCTGGCGGTACACCAGATGTTATACCTGAAGGTGGCGGTTTGAAAAACGTAAACTACGGCTATATTAACCAATCTGGTAGATACTATAGAGGTGCTGATATGGCAACTTCATATAGATATCTTTCTGACAACTATGGTGACTTCTCAGTAAGTCTTAGCATTGCATATGTTGATGATGAGAGACGTAAGGATACTGCAAATGATCCTTTTGTCACTATCATGAATCAAGATAGAAGGTTAAGATCAAAATCTTATTTAAGTTTTGATTGGAGAAAAGGTGACTGGGGTGCTGGAGTTAGTACTTCAAGAATAGGTTCTATGAAGTATTCTGGTTCACGAACACCTAATGGAAGTGCTGCTACAAAAATTGAGCCATATTTTGATACTAGCGCATTTGCAAGATATAGCTTTGATGTAGGACATTACGTTCAAATTAGTGTATCAAACTTATTTGATGATATACCATCTGCCAATGAGGATATGTCTTGGCCTTGGTTTGCTTACTGGTATGTATCTCCAGTTGGCAGAGAAGTATTCTTGACTTATAGATATACTTTTTAATCAATCAATATATTTAAAACCCCCTTTCAAAGGGGGTTTTTTTTGCACATAAAAATATGGTATAAACTATATATATAAAATGGAGTTATAAATGAACAAAGTTTATAAATTACTTTTAACAGTTTTAATCTCAACCAACATATCATCTCAAGAAAATATTGAAGAACCCCCATCAAGAGCAGAGCTCATTGATTCTGCTATTAAATTAGAAGCCTCTTCTTCATCAGCAGCAGCTTCAAGACAGGAAACTATAGATAATCTTGATACTCAAATAATTTTTCTTACAGGTGAAATTCAATATCTTTCTCAGCAGTTAGACCTTACAAATATTTATAACAGACAGCTTCAAGAGCTAATTGATTCTCAAAATGCTGAAATAGAATCTATCAATCAACAGATGGTTCAATTAGATGAAACAAACAGAGGGATTCTGCCTAAACTTGAAGAAATGGTAAATACTCTGTCAAAAATTATTGAAACTGATACTCCGTTCTTGATTAAAGAGAGATCTGAAAGAGTTAATGAGATCAAGAACTTATTAACACAATCTAATATATCTACTTCTGAGAAATTTAGACGTGTGTTCGAAGCATACCAAATTGAAAATGAGTACGGTAGGACTGTTGAAGCTTACAGAGATGAAATTATTGTAGATAACCAAAACTTTAATGTTGAAATTTTTAGATTAGGAAGAGTTGGTTTATATGCTAGAACTGCAGATGGAGATTTCAATGCAATGTACAGCAAATCTGAGAATAAGTGGATAGAATCAAAAGGTATTGATAATGATCTTGTGATTGCTTTGAAAATAGCTAGAAAAGAAATGCCACCAAGTTTAATTAAGCTTCCTTTGGAGAAAATATAATGAGAATGAAAAGTACTTTACCAATACTCCTAGGTATTCTTTTTACATCAAGCGTTTTTTCTCAAGAAGAGGTTGTAGATAAAGAAATTTCACCCCTTCAGGAATTAATTAATGAGATTGAAAAGGGTATAGATATAGAAAAGAGGTTCGATTTTTCAAGAGCTAATACCAAAGAAAAAAAATTAAATGAACTTAAGCGTATTAATACTAAATTAGAAAAAGATTTAGCAGATGCTGAAGCTCTCTCCAAAAAACTTACAAGTCAATTTGATAAAAATGAAAAGTTATTAGCAGAATTGGAAGAAAAACTCACATTGAAACTTGGAAATTTAGGAGAGATGTTTGGTGTAGTAAAACAAGTTTCTGGACAAACAAGAGGCGAGTTTAAAAATTCCATTACAAATGTTGATAATCCAAACAGAGATTTGTTTTTAAAAAATCTTGCTGAATCAAAAAAGCTTCCCAATTTAGAAGATATATCTGGTTTATGGGTAGAGTTATTAAAAGAAATAAGTAATGCAGAAAATGTGAAATCATTTGATACAGAAGTTTTGACAGCAGATGGTAAATTAACTAATTTAAATGTTTTGAGAATTGGAACTTTTTCTTTATCTTCAGAGGGTAAGTTTCTAAAGCACTTAATTGATACCAATCAGGTAGAGTTTTTACCATCTCAACCATCTGGGGTGTCAAAAAGGAAATTAGATAACTTGCAGTCAGCTGAAAGTGGTACATTTACAGTAGATATAGATCCAACTAGAGGCGCAATTCTAGAAAAGCTTATTCAAAAGAAAACATTCTTTCAAAGAATTGCTGATGGTGGTTTTGTTGGATATGTAATTATTCTATTAGGTCTTTTTGGTGTAGCTTTATCTGCTGAAAGAATATATGTTCTTAGAGATAAATTATCAGAAATTTATAACCAAGAAAAAGATACCGCAAATATTGGATCAAATTTATTAGGCGATCTTCTTCAAGTGGCAAAAGATAATGCTAGTGAATCAATTGAATCTCTGGAGATTATTTTAGATGAAAAAATTCAATCTATTACTCCTATGATAGAGGTTAGAGTAAAAGCTATTAAGTTAATTGCTACTGTTGCTCCTCTCTTAGGACTACTTGGAACTGTTATTGGTATGATTGAAACTTTCCAAGCTATAACTTTATTTGGTACTGGTGATCCTAAGCTTATGGCTGGTGGTATTTCTCAGGCTCTTGTAACAACTATGCTTGGTTTGATTGTTGCAGCTCCTCTTCTTTTCCTTCATTCATATGCTGAAAATTACTCTAAATCAATAATAGGATTCCTGGAAGAAAAAGCTTCTGGAATAGTTGCAATGAGCATTAAAAAATAATGTTTGATTTTTTTAGAACATTTAATAATTTTATTGATCAAGGTGGGCCAATAGTACTTGTATTATTTCTTATAAGCATTTATTTGTTTGTTTTGCTTGCAGCTAAATTTAAGTTTTTATTTTTTGAAATATCAGATGTTCAAAAATCTTTTGAAGAAGAAATAAAAAATATTAAAAAGGATGAACTCTTTCTTCTAAACTCATCGATACAAAAAGCTGATTTTAAATCAATTGTTCTCAAAGATTTTGGAACAATTCAAATACTGATAACTTTATGTCCAGTTTTGGGACTCTTGGGAACTGTTACAGGTATGATCGAAGTATTTGATGTTGTATCTTTTTTTGGTACTGGCAATGCTAGAGCTTTAGCATCCGGCATAACAAAAGCAACTTTACCAACAATGACCGGAATGGCAATTAGTATTGTAGGACTATTAACCTTTACAGTTTTAAATAGCAAATCACAATCTTTAATATCTAAGTTATGAGAAGACGTAAAAAAATATATTCAGAAGAAGCAGGATTGGATTTAACTCCAATGCTAGATATTGTTTTTATAATGCTCATTTTTTTTATTGTGACAACATCTTTTGTTAAAGAGGCCGGTATAGAAGTCAATAGGCCAAGCGCACAAACTGCAGAAAGAAATGAAAAAGGAAATATACTTGTAGCTATTTCTGAAAATAATGAAATCTATATAGACAGAAGAAAGGTTGAATTAAGAGCAATAAGACCTAATATTATAAGACTTAGGGCTGAAAATCCGGAAGGTGCAGTGATTATTCAGGCAGATAAAGCTTCTCAGACCGGTCTACTGGTTGAAGCTATGGACCAAATTAGGCTTGCCGGCGTTCTAGAGATATCAATTGCTGCTGAAAATGATTAAACAATATCAAGGTCATATATTTGGATTGATATTTGCCTTTTTATTTTTTATTACACTTGCCTACATTGTAAAACCATCAAATGAGTCCTTAAAAACAGAAAATTCATTTAGAGTTGTTGATTTTATTAGATTAAAAAAAGATTCATCACTTAGGGAGAAATCTAGAACCATTCCAGATAAACCTGAACCCCCTAAAAAACCACCTCCACCAGATTTAGTTACTCCAGAATTACAAGCGCCACCTACCTTGCCTAATTTAAATATTGAATTTCCAGATATTTCAGTACCAACTGATATGAAAGGAGCTTTCCTGGGACCACAAACAACAGGCGGAAACTCTCAATTAGTTCCTTTGGTAAGAATCAATCCACAGTACCCAAGAAATGAACTTCTTGGTGGTGTAGAGGGCTGGGTAAAAATTCAATTCGTTGTGATGCCAGATGGATCTGTGTCATCGCCAAAAGTAATTGATTCAAAACCACCTAGAGTATTTGATTCATCTGCTTTGAGAGCAATTAAAAAATGGAAGTTCAAACCTAAAGTTGTAAATGGTGTTGCTGTTGAACAAGCAGGTAGTCAAATTATAGAATTTAAATTATTCTAGATTAAGTTATGAAACAGTTATTACTTTTATTATTTGGAATATCTTCACTTAATCTGATTTCAGATGAGGTTCTAAGTGAATTTGTTTATTATGAGTTAACAAGAGCTGATACTAAGATCGAAGAAAAGAAATTTGATGAAGCTGAGAATATTTTAGAAAAGTTATACAAAAGAGGTTGGAGATCTAAATCTTATAATAAAGCTGTAATTGCCAGAACTTACGGATTCTTTTTATATCAACGCGAACGAATGCCAGAAGCGCTTGATAAACTTCAAGTAGCATATGATGAAAAAGCATTACCATTGCAAGAATCTACTTCTTTAGTTCAAGTTTTAGCTCAAATTTATAGCACTCAAAATCAACTAGATAAAGCTAAAACTCTATTACTAGATTTTATTAAAGATGCTGAAAAGCAACCAAAAATAGTACCCGGAATTCATAATATTTATGGTTTAGCTGCTTTAGTTTATGCAACTGAAAAAAATTATGAAACAGCATATACATATATTTTAAAAGCTATAAATTTATCTGGTGGATTTAGAGAAGACTGGTACCAATTAAAGTTTGCAATAGAATATCAAAAAGAAGATTTTAAAAATGCTGAAGTTTCAGCAAAAATATTGTTAGAAAATAAACCCTCAAAGAAACAGTACTATGTTCAATTGTCCGCAATATATAATATCAACGAAAAGTATGATCTTGCTCTTGGCACAATGGAAGTAAGTTATATGAAGGGTTTATTAAGCAAGCCAGAAGAATTCTCGAATTTAGCAAGCTTTTATCTTTACAAGCAAAACCCTGCGAGCTCAGCAAAAGTCCTAGAAAAAGCTCTTGATAATGATCAAATTAGCCTTGATAAAACATTCAGTAAGTTACTAGCTGATTCGTGGTTGTTTGCAAAAGAAAGAAAACGATCTCTTGACGTTGTTGAAAAAGCACTCAAATTAAATGCTGAAGATGAGGCTTTAATTAATCAGTATATTACTATCGCCTTTAGTGCCTTTGAATGGAATGAAGTTATAAAAGGCATATCTAGAGCTAAATCAGAAAATATTACTAAAGATGGCAAATATGATCTTATGTTAGGTATTGCATATTTTGAGTTGGATCAAATAAAGAATGCCGAAGTTGCTTTTAATAATGCTAAATCAAGTAAAAAGTATCAAGATCAAGGAGCTGCTTGGTTAGAATATCTTCAGGCGCTTAAGGGATAATTAATACCTTTAATTTTAGAACTTTTAGTAATAATAAATGTCTATAATAAACAACCATGATCATAGAAACTAAAAATCTAAAAAGGCATTTCCAAGTTGGATCTGAAATAGTTGAAGCTCTTAAAGGTATTGATTTATCTGTTGAAAAAGGTGAATTTCTATCCATTATGGGTCCGTCTGGATCGGGTAAAACTACTCTAATGAACATTATTGGGTGCTTAGACACACCAACTCATGGTAACTACCATCTTAATAACAAATTAGTTAATGATCTTGATGGTGATGCTCTTGCTGCAATTAGAAATAAAGAAATTGGCTTTGTCTTTCAATCTTTTCATTTATTAGCAAAAAATTCTGCCCTAAATAATGTTATGTTACCAATGAAATATGCTGGAGTTTCTGAAAGTGAAGCAATTTCTAGAGCAAAAAATGTTCTAGATAAAGTTGGTCTTTCAGACAGAGTTAGTCATGCTCCCTCAGAACTATCAGGCGGCCAGCAACAAAGAGTAGCTATTGCTAGAGCATTAGTAAATAAACCAAGCATCATCTTTGCAGATGAACCAACAGGAAACCTTGATTCACAAACAGGTGATGATGTAATGAATTTATTTAAAGAATTAAACAATCAAGGCCAAACAATTATCTTAATTACTCATGAAGAGGATATTGCAAGACAGACAAAGAGAATAATAAATATCAAAGATGGCTTAATTGAATCTGATTTAAATATATAATTAAAAGGCACACTATGAAATATAAAAATTTATTCTACATATCTTTAACAGTTTTTGTTCTAGTATCTTGTGGCTCTAAAGAGGAGCCAGCTCAGCAAACGACTTTCTATAAAAAAGAGAGTGTTTCATCAAAACAGTTAGAACTTTCGATAGAAGCTTCAGGAGTTATTGAGGCTATATCTTCAGTTGAAATTAAATCTAAGGCATCTGGTGAGATACTACTATTAGGTGCTGAGGTTGGTGATACGGTTGAAAAAGGATCAATTTTAGGGCAAATAGACCAAAGAACACCAAAAAATATATTAGATCAAGCTAAATCAGACCTAGAAGCATCCAAGGTAAGATTGGATAATGCAAAATCTCAATATGAAAGAGGTAAAGAACTCCATGAAAATGCTAGTATTTCTGATAAAGATTTTGAAGATATACAAGAGGGTTATGCTCAAGCTAAATCTACATTAGTTAGAACTGAGGTAACATATGAAAATGCAAAAATAGCTCTTGACGATACAATTGTAAGATCACCAGTACAAGGCACAATCATCTCAAGACCTGTTGAGGTTGGTCAGGTCATATCGTCACCAACATCAGCAGTAGGTGGAGGCACAGTGTTAATGACGATGGCAGACTTATCAAAAGTTAGAGTAAGAGCCTTAGTTGATGAAATTGATGTTGGTAAGGTTTCTATCGGTCAAGTTGTATCTATAAAGGTTGCAGCATATAGAGATAAAGAATTTTTTGGTGTTGTGTCTAAGATAGAACCTCAAGCAAAGATAGAACAAAATGTAACAACTTTTCCAGTTTTAATTGATATAGATAATGATGAAAACTTATTGCTTTTAGGTATGAATACTGATGTTGTAATAGAAGTGCTAAATAAAGAAGTTTCGCTTAGTGCTCCAACAATGTCGCTTAGAACAAGAAAAGATATTTATACAGCTGCCAGTATATTAAATATCTCCAAGGAAAAGATCGATACTTTTTTAATTGAGACTATAGAGGGTGAAAATTTTAATAAGTTTATAGTTATAAAAGATTCTAAAAATGGCCCACAGTTAGCTTGGGTAGAGATAGGAGTTTCAGATTTATCCAGCGTTGAAATTGTTAATGGGTTAGATAAAGAAGATTCTGTATTTATTCTTCCTAGTAAAAGCCTTTTTGATTATCAAAAAAGATTCAAAGAAAGAGTTCAAGCGTCATTTAGTTTTGGATAATGTTACTTAAAGAATCAATAATATCAGCAATGACCTCTATTAGATCAAACATAGTTAGGTCTTTTTTAACTACACTTGCAATCATAATAGGGACTGCAGCTGTCATAGCTGTTATAGGCCTTGGATCTAGTGCTAATAAAGCATTAGATGCCCAGATTGATGACTTTGGTCCAAGAACACTGACTGTTAGTCCTGGGCAAAATAGAAGAGGAGCAGTAACAAAAGGCTTTATCCCCTTAGACATACAAGACTCTTATGCTTTAGCTAAAAACCAAGATCATGATTGGATGATATCTCCATATATCTCAAGAAACAGGCAGGTGAAGTTTAATAATGCAAATATTAATCAAAGAATTAGAGGTAATTTACCTATTCATTTCAAGGTTAGGGGTTATGACATCGAATACGGCAGAATTTTTAATGAAGATGAGGATTATGGAAGAAAAAGGGTTGTAGTTCTTGGTTCTGCTATTCCTAAAGAATTGAGAACTACTCCAAGAAATATTCTGAATAAAGAAATTCTTATAGCAGGAACAGGTTATAAAGTTATTGGTATTCTTGAGGAGGAAGGTAATACGGGTTGGCAAAGCCCAGATGAAGAATTGTATGTTCCCCTTATGACTGGCGCGCAAAGACTATTTGGTACTAAGAGTGTGGATTCAATAAATGTTGGCGTTAAAAATGATGCAAATGTTGATGAAATCATGATGTCTATTGAGAGAATTCTTAGAGCACAACATGATATTGGACCAGGTGAAGATAATGACTTTAATATAAATGATTATAGTCAATTTTCAGATTTAAGAAGACAGGCAACTGGTATTTTTACTGCATTGATTGCTGGCATTGCGGGCATTAGTTTAGTTGTTGGTGGAATAGGAGTAATGAACATTATGCTCGTTTCTGTTACAGAAAGAACGCGTGAAATAGGGCTGAGAAAAGCACTGGGTGCAACACATAAAGCAATCATGTCTCAGTTCATCGTTGAGGCAATCTTGCTCTGCGTTATTGGGGGTTGTGTAGGTGTTTTTCTTGGTACGAGTGTTTTATATTTGTTAGCATCATTACAAGATTGGCCTTTTGCCATGCCATTTAGCGCAATTATTGGTTCTATAACATTTTCAGCTATGGTTGGTTTATTTTTTGGAATTTGGCCAGCACGAAAGGCTGCAAAACTTGATCCAGCAGTATCACTTCGATACGAGTAGTTCTCTATAAACCTCCATTACTTGTCTTGCTTTAGAAGTAAGAGAAAACTCCTCTGCCACATATTGATATATTGATCCTTGATTGAAGTTTGGGTTATTAACATATCTCTCTACTAGATCTTTTAACGAGGCGAGATCATTAGGTTTTGCTAGCAGTTCCGTGGGCAATATTTCACTCATATGTCCAACGTCAGTAGATATAACTGGAACCTTTAAATATAAAGCCTCTAGAGCAACACGTGGCCCACCCTCATTTCTAGATGAAATAACTAACATAGACGCGTGCTGGTAATATTCAATTAAGTCTTTTTGTGATACCTCATTAATTATCTTAACTCTATTTTCAAGCCCAAAATTAAGTATTAATTTATTTAAAGATGAATATTCTTTACCACTTCCAACAATGACTAAGTCTGATTTTATGCTTTTCCAAGATTCTATTAATAAATCAAATCCTTTAACTTTTTCAAGTCTGCCTACTGCTAAAACATATTCGTTCTTTCTATAAATCTCTTCAGGAAGAATAGGTGACCACCAATTATTAATTTTTATTGAATCTCTATCTATTAAACTTTGTATTTTTGAACTTACAGCAATTAATCTATTAGCTTTCATAAATGGTGAAGTATTCTTTTTAATACCATGAGCAGTTGCCACATGTTTGATGCTAATGAATCGTGAGATTAAGCTAATTATTCTAGAAGTTTTAGATCCATGAGTATGCACTAAATTAATATCAATTTTTTTAATCAATAAAAGTAATTTAAACAACCCCAGTGGCGAGTTTCTACTAAAATTTTTAACTACAATTATATTTGAACAATCAAATTTATCTTTGATTTGTGAATTACATATTAGTATGACTTCGCATGTTTTTTGTTGCTCAGATATTAATTCGTTTACATGTTGTTCAATGCCAGCATATACATTGCTTAATACAAGATGCGCAATCTTCATTTTACTGTATCTAATTTATTTAAAAGCTTAAAAGCAAGCTTTTCAACTTCAGCAAATATCTCATGATGAGGATTTTGTGGTTGAATTTTAATCTTATTAAGTCCATCCGCCATTAATATATTCTCTATATAACCAACTTGTTTATTTGTTAGTAATTTGTTTATTTGTTTAGTAATTTTATTTTCACTCTTATATTTCATGTTAAATAGAAATGTCTTACCTTTAGTTGAAAGACTCTCGTAAACCATGTTCATGCTGTCTTGAGTTACAAACTTAATAGATGCTCGTTTAATAATTTCGTCAAAATCCTTATGAGCAATAATTATATTTGAGAATGATTTAGATAAAATTTTAATTTTATTATTCATTAAACTTGTAGTTCTTCTGGATGAAAAAAAATACCAATTTTTATTTGGATATAAAGTTAAGACGTACTCAATTTGTTTTATTAAATCATCTTCATTAAATATGAAGTGTTTATTAACACCACCAATACCAATCAGGCCAATGTCATCATCTGGATTTTGAATAGAAACTTTAGCTAAAGAACCTTCAAAAAAGATAGTATTTTTAAACTTACTTAACTTTATTTCATCATGATTTGGAGCACAGATAAAATCAAATTCATTTTTAAAGAAGGTGGGTGTTAATAAACTTATAGCAATAATATTTTTGTTGTAGATTTTTTTTAGTGCTTTTTTTATTAAGAGTATGCGAGTATGGATATTGCTTCCAGCCCCTACCACAAGATGAATATCATTTTGATTATAGTCTTGTAAAATTTTGCATGAATCATATTTTTTAAATATATAGGATGTTGCATGATGCAATATGTCTATAGATCTTTTTAGTGAGCTTATATGGTAGTCTTCTTCATATATTTTAATATCTATGGTTTTTGAGAGTTCTTCAAGTAAGGCTTGAACTTGCTTTTCATGGCCTTTTTTACCATCTTTGATCCATAATATATTCATATAGTAATAAGTATAAATCTATTTTTATCTGATATCTCTTGATAATATCTTTTTAAGATGAAAGAAAATCTTAGACAAATAGCCATTTCATTAATTACTCAGTATGGAGACGAGGCTCAAACTATTGCGATGTTACGTGCTGCTGAATATGCAGCGATCCTGAATTCAGTTGAATGGGCAAAGTGGGAAGAAATAGCATTACTAATTGAAACAATCAATCAACAACCGCACGATGGGTGATTAAATAGTTAATATATAATTTTTTAAAAATAAGTTAATCTTAAAATATGAAAAATATATTTAATAAAAAAACTATATTAGATAATTTCTTATCTGCATTTGGTGCATTTTTATGTATTAGCTTACTTTCATATCTTCATTTTTCTGAATATGGGGATATATGGTTAATACCTCCTTTTGGAGCTAGTATGGTTTTAGTAATGGCAGTTCACAATAGTCCATTGGCAGAACCAAAGAATATTTTCTTAGG
>Ga0213866_10003251_pt1 | contig 11119 bp, 9 predicted proteins | sample PICome_11_FD_160079 | JGI IMG/M metagenome (GOLD analysis project Ga0213866, IMG submission 160079) | Coastal seawater microbial communities near Pivers Island, North Carolina, United States - PICO284 | ecosystem: Environmental > Aquatic > Marine > Coastal | place: USA: North Carolina... | reverse complement strand
CTTAGAGCATCTGCATAGCGCATAAATAAGTATCGATAAATTCCTGGGTCATAGCCCATTGGCATATCAAACAGCAAAAGAGGGGTCAAAAACTTGGCCATCAGAAGGCCAATCAAGATACCAATAACATACTTCAATTTCATGAATGTAGCATACGTGCGATTGTCTTACTCTACAATCTTCTTCGCAATGATGATCATTCTATTTGTTGTCGTGCCGACTGGATAACATGTAATAAGTTTTAAAACACTATCGTCGTATTGCTGTTCCAAAATTGATGTAACACTAGGAGACACGATCATTTTTTCCTCAACACGATACCTCACAGGGGACGCAGAGGTTGTCACTGTAATATCTTGCCCAATTTCAATATCAGGCAATCGAGCAAATACATCTCCATACGCACTATTCTCTGCATCAATTGTAGGTGGGCTACTGTGGCCAGCAATAATCAATGACCCCTTGTCTCCAGGTCCCATAGAATGCGGATATGCAACTGTTCCGTTATTGAGCCCTACTTGCATTTGTTCCTCCATAAGATCCCATGCCTGAGTAGACCAATACTTTAACGATGGAAGAAAGACAGGTGCACGAATACCAAGAGACGGCACTGCAATACTCCACGCACGCTTTAGCTCCCATTGCTCTAGCTCTGTTGGAGCTGCAGGCAATACTGGTTCTAGTACTTCTTCTGGCTCATCAGGAATAACAGGCGCAGAAATCTCCTCTTTAGCTTTTGTGATAACAGATGCAGATAGCTTTGGCTCTACTGTCTTCTCTGTAAAATGCCCCCCGAGATTTTCCACTTCAATCTGAACGATAGCAACACTTGGCTCTACCGTTTCTTGACGATGTCCCACTGTGTTTTTTATCGCTTCAAACGTTGATGTAATTTTTTCTGAAATACGTGGAAGTGGAACCAAATCAAGGTGATTGGTCCAGAATGCAAATGATGCACACAGTGCAAGTATTGCTGTAACGATAGCTATTTTTTTGTGTTTGTTCACTTGTTATATTATAACACATTTTTATATTTTTAACAATATTCATACTTCGTCAATATTGCTCATATTTACCCATTTTTATTAAATTTCTGTACTATTGCCTTATGATAATTCTCGGGATTGAAACATCGTGTGACGAAACATCTATCGCAATTGTGAAAGATGGATGTGACGTTCTCTGCAATATTATTGCGAGCACAAAAGATGTATTTGCAGATAGTGGTGGAGTTGTCCCTGAAGATGCTGCCCGTAGACAAGTTGAACTTATACTTCCTGTGCTGCATTCGGCACTATCTGATACCAATCTTTCATTTGATGATATCGATGCAATCGCAGTAACAAAAGGCCCTGGGCTCATGGGATCGCTCCTTGTAGGTACAATGACAGCGCGATCACTTTCATATATTTATCATAAACCTTTGATTGGCGTGCATCATACCCTTGGACACTTGAGCTCTGTATGGCTTAACCATTCTGATACACCACAATTCCCCTGCCTAACACTAAGTGTCTCAGGTGGACATAGTGATATATGGCTACGGCAATCACACACAAACGGATTGCTAGTTGGGAGTACACGTGATGATGCAGCAGGTGAAGCATTTGACAAAGGAGCTGCAATGCTTGGTCTCCCCTACCCTGGTGGGCCATCTATTGCAAAAGCTGCTGAAACTGGAGACATGTCAGCATTCGTTTTCCCTATCGGGTTATCACAGGAGAAAACATGCGACTTCAGTTTTTCTGGCCTCAAAAATTCTTTGAGACTCACTATTCAAAAGCACGAATCTAACCTTGAATCCTTGCAGGCAGATCTTGCTGCTTCATACCAAGAAGCAATATGTAACCAGCTTTGTAAGCGCATAGAGCACGCCCTAACACTTTATCCTGAAGTGAAAGAGGTACATGTAGTAGGTGGAGTTAGTGCAAATACTCGACTGCGTGAGATGCTGCAAAAGTCTATTTCACCACTACCCCTACGTACGACGCACTCTATATCCTTTTGTACAGACAATGCAGCAATGATTGCTGCTGCTGGATTCTTTATGCATCAAGAAAATACAGACTCTGCAACTTTAGCGTTTGTTACATCAGCCACATTATCCCCTGAGCAGACTTTTTCTTAAAGACCCGCAAATGCTGGGAGCAATGCTCCGAGTGTCAAACCGACAACAGCAAGGATAGCAAAACCGCGGACGAATGTTTTTTGACGCATGTTATTGAGTGGAAATAATAGTTTCATATGTATCAGTTGTTCCATTGATATCTTGTAGAATCAATTTCACCTTGTAATCCCTTGGTGCATCCCCCTGTTCTCCAAATGTGTGAATAACAGTATTATCAAGTAAAGGAGACTGCGAACCATCGCCAAAGTCCCATATAGCACTTACTGCAGTTCCTGTAGAACAAGACCTATCGAAGGCAACGCCCATCCCAACAGGCCCCTCTTTCCGACTCATCTTGAAGCATGCCTTAAGGAACGGTGCTCTCACCACCACTTTTTTTGTTGTTGATGCCGTCTTTCCGAGCTCTGTACTTACAGTGAGGGTGACAGTGAATTCTCCTGGATTGCGATATTCATGCTCGATACGAGCGCTACCAATTTTCCCCTCTGCTTCTTCAGTTTCACCAAAGTCCCAAATAAAACCATTAATATCATCATTTGGGTCTGCAATGAAGCTATCAGATGCATCAAACTGAACTTTCAACGGCGCAACACCTTGGCTTGGATTTACATCAAACCGTATCTGCTGTGATTTCTTCTTCACTTCAAGTACCAACGGCAGCCTTTTAACCCTGCCTTCTGCATCCTTCGCTAGCATGACAAGAGTGTATGTGCCCTCATCTCTATATATCGCTTTTAGCGTAGTGTCTGTTGATGATACCTGTGAAGCGTTTGGAGCTTCCCACCAGAAATCAACAAGGGGCATTGTTGTCTTTGGTGTTATATCTATTGCAACTGGTGCCTCTGCAGAAATTTTAGCATTATCAACAGAATGTGATCCGTCAAACGACAAATCTTCAATGCGAAGTTCTTCTACAACCCTGACTACCTTTGTGATTTTTGCAATCTGCCCCTTTTCATTTCGAGCCCTTGCAGTTACTTGGTACAAACGGCGATCCTTAAATGTATGACCAACTCTCTCCCCTTCTTCTTCTGGAGAACCGTCATCAAAATCCCATTTGATATCAACTAATGGCTCCTCTGTTTGTATGCGGAATACCACCTGGAAAGGTGATGGACTTTCGAGGAACTCGGGTGTTGTTGTAATGGATGCAATGAAGGGCTGAGGAGCAGGCTTTTGTACATTAAGTGTTCTGAAGAAGTAGCTCTGTGTCTGATTTTCAAAGACTATAGTAACTGAAACCGTGTGGTCTCCTGTGCTTAAGAATGTATGGACTGTCTCTAGCTCTTTCGTTGTTTCTTCAGGAATATTGTCATTATTAAAATCCCATCGAACCTCACGGATTTCTACTTTTTCATCTGGGATAAGATGGGCAACACTAAAGCGAATTGGCTCATCGATAGTTGGTATAACTGGACTGTATGAGAATACCGCGTTTGGAACAACAGTCCTGTACCTGAGTATTCTTGTAGAGCCATCACTTAATTTCATAGTACACGACACGTTGTACCCTCCTTGCCTATCAAAGAATGCTGTAGACAATGGAACAACTGTTTCATCATTTGGTACTCCATCCCCTGTGAAGTCCCACTGATAATTAATAACATTAAGATTTCTCCTCTTTAAAATTTCAGTTGCCACTTCCGCTGAATATGTCACAGACAAAGGGGCAACCAGGTCTGTCCCTGGTTGAGGTGACGAAATATACAACGATAATGTTGGCTCTTGGGTAATAGTGAATGGAACCGCTGCAGAGATAAGGAGACCTGGAACAATAAAGGCGGCAATGCGGAAAAAGCTACCTATTCGAACCTTATCATCTGATCCAGATGACTTCCCAATTCGGAGCACCATGTAAAGAGCAGCCATGACAAGGACTGCTGCTGCTATCATTGCAGATAACTTTCCGTAAGGAATAAGCCATTCCCACTTTCCAGATGGGTCTGGCAATACCATCAGCAAGAACAACCCCCATCCAATATATAAAGTGTATGGAATGGCAATAATTGCAAGAAGTGCAAACTTTGCTCTCGATAGGAGCTCGTCATTTGAAGGCTGCTTTTTAGTAGTCATTTTTGCGACTGGAGCAGTTGGAGCGTTTGGTGGTGTTATACCATCAACCTTTGGTGGCTCGTTATTATTCATATTAGTAAGAATCCATGCTTCGTAGTAAAGAATTTATCGCCTCTTCATCAATATCAAGATTAGGATCTAGTAGCGAATCGTCTGCAAAATCCCCCTCAGGCAGAGAAAGAAGTTCATATGGTGAAAACTCCTTCGCATTACTTGGAGGGAGAATATCTGGAGCATTATTATGATCTGTAAATGTAACAGTAAAGTTAAGATCAGCATTTCCACCAGTATTAATAGGATACCCCTTAATATTCCATTGTAGCTTATGAACGTAGAATGTTTCTGCATCAATCCATAGCTCCCCAGTTGCAGTAACATCATTAAGATCGCGAGATAGCTGTTCTTTATCAAAAGCCGTATCATCTGCTGAAGCCTTCTCCAGATATGTGAGGAGCTTTTGCCTATCGAGCTCCACATCATAGTGATAGACCTGACTGCCATTCATTTCAATAATCCCGTTATCTTTTAGGACATTCACAACCTGAGATTGTGCTTGCAACAACCGAGGGTCAGGTGATACCTGACTTGTTGCTGGCAACGAATCATCTTGTGGAAGAATCCACCACTTACTTGCAAGTTTTCCTACAAGATCTGGCCGTAACAATGGATTGGGCGGCTGTACAGTGAGTGAATGCAAATTCATAAATACTTCATTTTTTGACGCAACAATTACTTCGAGTGTTGCATCAAGCTCGTAATCATCTTCCAGAGTTGTAAATGCTGCATCTGTATCTAATTGAAATCGCATTTGCTCACCTGCATCATGCAAAATACCATCCATACGAATAGTTGCATCTGTTGACCATAGCTCACTATTATTCGCCTCAATACCTCCTGTAAGAATATACTTCGCTGACTTCAATGTATGAGTTGCCTTTGCAGCCTTTGATAACACCACATCAGAAGATAATGGCTCTACTGCACTTTGTATAGTGCACGCAGTGAGGACAAGAGAAAATGTTGCAACAAATAATCGAAATCGCATATAAGTAGGAAGGTTACCTATAGTGTGCCAGATTTTCATGTGTGTGAACAGCTTATCTCACCTAGCGAGTTCGTGCAGGAGTAGAGATGATATCACTTGGCTCTTCTATGATAAATTGAATTGTACGAGAGCGACTTGCATGTACATCACCACGTAGTCCGAACTTCAATGTTTGGTTCGCTTGTAATTGAATAGGAGGATTGAATGTAAAGACTACCTTATCACCGTCTAGTGACCTTGCGTATGAGCTAATACGTCTACTTCTAAACTCAATGTATAAATTTCTGATATCCTGATCTGTGGCCGATCCATTATTGGTAAATGTCATCGCAGAAATATTATGATCATCTCTGTTATCAGCCTCGAGAGTAAAACGAGAAAGAAGCTGCCGACTTCCATAACGCACTGACTGTGTGAGCCTCAGATACTCAACGCTAACTTGCCCGACTGTCTGTGATGCTGTTCTCTGAGTAGCCTTCACATTTCGTGTAGACCTTTCAATACGCACTGTAGATTTTCCTGCATCAATTGACCGAAGTTCGATACGGTGCTCACCTGCTGGCGAAGCATCCTCAGAATAATTTGCAACGACTGACAACTCTACAGTCTCGCAAGCGGGGATTGAAAAATCCCGAAGCTGTAGATCTACTGAGCCATCTCTTTGCGCAATACTGCGCTCTCTAGAAATACGCGATGTCCCCTTGGTAATATACAATGATTCAATATCTTCATTCGCGCCTAAGCCTCGTCGCTGAACAGAGATTGTATTGATAGAAACAGCTGACGGGCAGTCTGCAGTTATTTGAAGTGTTAACATCTCTATTCGCTGAGAGCCTGGAGCTACAGATCCACTCCGCGGAGAAAATGCCTCTACTATCACATTACCTGCAGGCTGTACTGAACGAATATATTGCTTTGATAAATCTTCACGGTGTACCGACGTTGAAGGCACAGTGAACTGATGAAGATAGTAGCCAATGAGGAATGAAGCAAACATGTAAAACACACTATATCACACCTTTTCATATTATTTTGAAAGTATACTACAAACTATTTTATGCAGTTTGTCCTCTGTTTTTGAATACAATATTTGTTCAATAAATCCGCTTCTTTAGCATTGGTATTAAAAAGTACACAAAATGATATTAGTGCCTCATACAGAATGAATGGCTACAGATACACATCTTCACAAATAATTACTAAAAGTTGTTCACAAATAGTAGTCAAGTATTACTAGACATCATCTATGAGATCCGTAAACTGCCCCAGCTTTATGATTAATCCTACAATAGAACCAGTGAAGCAATTCACACCCCGCGCTTCTCTTCCGGTTGTGGCACTCCACACCGCCCTCATCACTCTTATGAGTCTCTCAATGGTGATGAACCTTCCTACTCTTGGCTAAGGACGTAGTAAGACGAAGAGAAACAAGGCACTAGCCACTCGTAAACACATAGACACACGAGATCAACAAATCCTCCATGAGGCGTAAGGGGTTTTTAAGCTTAAAAGTCCTGAATTTCTGCATAAGAAACGTTTAGCGCTCAACGTGCTTTAGTGTTGCTTCAGCAACGTGCTCTGCAGGAGCAGGATTCCCATCGTCAGGCTCTAGAGTAACTACTACTTTGGTATAGTCGGAATAATCTGTTTCAGATTCGAAGCGCACTGCATGACGCACATCACCAAAATAATTACTAAAGTGACCTGTTGAAATAACGTCTGATCCATTAACAAGCCATCCTTCATAGAAATATCCTTCAGGTGCTGGCTCGATGTTTAGGTTTGCTGTGTGCATGAAATAGCCATCATCAAATACATGAGCTTGTGCAACGCCATTAGCCTTATAGTCACCAACACCAGCAAGTGCGCTATACGCAAACCACTTTTCATCGCCATGTCCGTCAAAGTGCATTTTGCCCTCTGGCATAGCATACTGAATTTCCTGTGTTTCAGATGATTCTATACGAGTGCTTCTATTGTCTCCGCAGCCTGTGAGGGCAAGGAGGCCAATTGGGAGGAGGAGTAATGTTTTTTTCATAGGAAGAAATAGTAAAGGCGATTTGAGAAAGTGGAAAGTGGAAAGTGGATATTTTGAAAGTAGTACTACCACAGAAAGCCTGGTGGCCGTGATTCTATCCTCTGCCTCTCTGTGAGCGCATGATGGTCAACTTTCGCTGCGAGGACTTGGTACCGTGGAGCTTCATCTGGGAAGAGGCGGGCCATAACATTTGATACAGCTATAAATTCTTCTACATTGGGTGATAGTGCTATGAAATGCGCATTTGAAAGTATTGCCTCGCTATATCGAGCAATAATAGTATCAATCTCTGGCTTCATTTTTTCGATCTCTTCTATCCTTCCCATTGATAAATTAATTTCAATAATACCGTGCAATACACTGAGATCATTCCACCTACCTCTTTGATACGCACTCATATATGCATCAAGTGCCTTCTCTTTCTCTCCTCGGAACAGTGCAATGTCTCCTAGTCTTTTCATTGCTCTGAAATCTTGGTTGTTACTTTCCATATACCTATCAATTGTTTGGCTTGCCTCTGTGAAGTTACTTTGCTGTGTTTGAATCTTTGCAGTGCTGAGCAAAAGGTCTCGCTTAAATATTTCCCCAGATGACCTGGCATACCAGATCAATGCTTTATCTTCATATCCTTGAGCTTCTGCCAATCTCCCCATCGAGCTTACAACGAGATAGCTACCCTCATATAATGCAAGGAGTAATAATCCAACTGCGATAACTATTTCTACTATACGTGCAGTTCGCATTGGGATTCTTTGAAGAGATGATATATCCATATATGACATCAGCATTCCGAAAAACAGCCAAAACGGCAGAGCTATTCCAACAAACTGAAGATTAAAATCGATCATGTTATGCAGTATCACACCGAAAAGTGCGATAAATAGCAGAATGCGAATTGAAAACGTTAATGTATCAATTTCAGTCTCTTTTGAGAGAAGAACTGCAGCAGACCTGTACACAACAATACCAATTAATACAAAGAAAAGTAGAGCTGCAAAAATACCTCTTTCAACGAGTATTTTTAAAAGAACATTGTGTGGGTGATCTGATGTAGCGAGAACAGTTTTCTGAAGTTGTGGCTGAATAAACCTAAAGCTATATGGGCCCCATCCAAGTAATGGTCTTTTGAATGCTAGGTTCAATGACTGTCCCCAGAACTGAGCACGTTCTGATACAGATGATGTCCCCTCAGATGCGGTAAATGTGACTTTCTCCTGAACATCTTGCACTTCATAATACTGCGAACGTAAGGAATTCACCGAAAGGAATGTAATAGTTGAAACAGCAGTGAGAATAACTGCGATAGGCACTATTCGCTGTATAGGGAACTCTTTTTGTACTTTTCTATACACAATGGCAGCCCATAATACGAGTTGCATAAAGAACACGATCATTGCACCTCGTGAATATGCAAGAAGGAGGCATCCAAAGACCAGACCTAAAATAGCCGAACGAACAAGAAGTTCTACGCGGCTTTTTGCATCTTTTGCATTAAATTGAAAGTCTCGTAGCATCCAGAAAAGTAAAATTGGCCACGCTAGTAGAAGGAAATCTGCCCATGCATTTGGCCAGTAATCTGTATGGAAGCGATAATCAAAGAATGACCCTGTCAATCTATTCACTGGCTGGAATATGTAAACCAAAATTCCAATAACGGATGCAACAATAACAGTGACACAAAATACTTGGAGTAATCTGTTTAAATACTGGCGCCCCTCATCTTCACTTTCACCGATACGAATAATCCACATTAACAACAAGGCGAATGATCCTGTTCGAAGGACTTCATCGAGTCCGTAGTTTTGAGTTGTACTAACAAGGAAGCTGAGCACTGTTAGCAGTGTAAAGCTCATAATGGTAACCCATAACAATAGTGGCACCTCCCTGTCACCTGTCTTTCTATCAAACGTATGTGAAATAATAGTTACTAGTCCTGCGACACCTGTAAGGAGCCATGTCATATCAAGACTTTTTCCACCTCTCCATAATACAGACAGCACAAGCAATAGGAGTACTGACCACTTAGATACCTTGCACCAATCTATCTTTTTAAATGACTCTTGGATAGGAAATTTCATGCAGGCATAGTACTGAAAACAGCTTTTTTTAACAACATTTGAATTGACTCCATGAATTAGCACTCTATAATTTCGACTGCTAATTCATTAACCACATATTGCTATGGCTGATATACCAAAACTCGCAACAAATATTGCACCACTCGGTGATCGTGTCGTTATTATGCCCCTTGAAAAGGAGCAAGTAACCGCTTCAGGTATTGTCATTCCAGATACAGCATCTGGTGATAAACCAAGTGAAGGGATGATTATTGCCCTTGGAAATGGTGGCATTGGTAAAGACACACAGAACCCACATGACTTCCTTAAGATCGGAGACAAAGTTCTCTTTGGTCGATATGCAGGAGATGACATCAAACTAAAAACAACTGAAGGAAAAGAAGTAGAAGTTAAAATCCTTCATCTCGATTCTGTTCTTGGAACAGTATCATAATTTTTACAACCTATTCCCTCTTACTATTATGGCTAAACAGATAATTTTTGGAAAAGATGCACGAGACCAGATCCTTAAAGGAGTAGAACTCCTTACTCGCGCAGTTGCAGCAACTATGGGACCGAAAGGTCGCAACGTTCTTATTGAAAAAGGATACGGCGGACCAATGGTCACTAAGGATGGTGTTACTGTTGCAAAGGAAATCGACCTTGAAGATAAGTTTGAAAATATGGGTGCTCAGCTTGTAAAAGAAGCTGCAACAAAGACAAACGATGCTGCAGGTGATGGAACAACTACAGCAACTGTTCTTGCTCATGGAATTATGACAGAAGGCCTTAAGCACCTGAAGAGTGGTGCAAACGCAATCGCTATCAAGCGAGGTATCGACAAAGCTGTCGCTGCTGTTACTGCAGAGCTTGAGACAATGAAAAAGGATGTCGATAGCCGTGACGAATACAAAGCTGTTGCAACTATCTCTGCTCAGGACGAAAGTATTGGTGACACTATTGCTGGTGTTATCGAGAAAGTTGGAAAAGAAGGTGTTGTGACTGTCGATAAAGGGCAGACTTTTGGTATCGAAATGGAGTTCGTTGAAGGAATGCAGTTTGATAACGGATACATTTCCCCGTACTTCATTACAGATACTGCACGTATGGAAGCAGTGTTTGAATCCCCTGCTGTTCTTATTACAGATAAAAAGATTGGTTCTATCCAAGAGATTCTTCCTCTACTCGAAAAACTTGCCCAGAGTGGAAAGAAAGAGATTGTTATCATTTGTGAAAACATTGAAGGCGAAGCGCTTGCAACTCTCGTTGTAAACAAGCTTCGTGGAACATTCAGTGCTCTTGCTATTAAGGCTCCTGCTTTTGGAGACCGTCGTAAGGCAATCCTTTCAGACATCGCAGCGCTCACTGGTGGACGTGTGATCTCTGAAGAAGTAGGACTTAAGCTTGAGAATGCTGATATCGAAGACCTCGGTACATGTGACCGCGTGATCTCTTCTAAGGACAACACAACAATCGTTGGCGGATCTGGAAAGACTGCAGATATCGAAATGCGCATCGCTCAGATCAAGCAAGAGATCGAAAGTACAAAATCTGACTTTGACCGCGATAAGCTCATGGAGCGACTCGCAAAACTTACCGGTGGTGTCGCTGTTATTAAAGTAGGAGCAGCTACAGAAGTTGAACAGAAGGAAAAGCAGCACCGTGTGGAAGATGCACTTTCAGCAACACGTGCAGCAGCTGAGGAAGGAATCCTTCCAGGTGGTGGAACAGCACTTGTTCGTTGTATTCCAACACTTGACGCATTGAAAGCAGACAAT
>Ga0213866_10003250_pt1 | contig 11122 bp, 6 predicted proteins | sample PICome_11_FD_160079 | JGI IMG/M metagenome (GOLD analysis project Ga0213866, IMG submission 160079) | Coastal seawater microbial communities near Pivers Island, North Carolina, United States - PICO284 | ecosystem: Environmental > Aquatic > Marine > Coastal | place: USA: North Carolina... | reverse complement strand
ATCCTCGCAGATTCGCTCGATGTGGTCTTCAAGAAAGTCGCGACGCAGGGCGAGTGTTTCCTTGTGAGCATCCTCCATTTTCAGGATTTCAACAACGGAAGGGAGATAGGGTGTTCGACCTTTGCCGTGCCTGGGAACCAAATTCTCTGTAATCTGCTGCGAAATTTTCTGTGAGTTGGTCAGCATGCTCGAGAGATGTCCGGCAGACAGGTCCTCATTGGCATAGTAGCGCACCCCGATGGTCTTCGGCAGCAGGAACGGGTTGGAAATATCCAACTTATCGAAACGCTTGCTCCCCTTCCCTTCGGAGCGCTTCTTCCCGTGGTTGATCATGGTCCGGCCCTTAAGGATCCGCTGAAATTTCGCGTTATAAATAAATTCGCTGATGAGCCAGCGACGATCCGTGGTGAAAGCCGGGAGGTCGAGGTATTCACCGGAGAACAATTTTTCATGGTCCACGTAGTTCCCGAACTCGGCCTTCTGAAGCTTCCCCTCAAGAGTCGACGCATCGTATTTGGCAAGCTCCCCAGCAAGGAAATTGAGAAGAACCTTTCGCTCCTTCTCATCAGGCTGGTCCTTCTTCTTTGGCGGCATGTGCCGGAAGTAGACCTGCTCCTGCATTCTATTCAGAAGATCCAGGCGCTTGGGATTGTCCAGCGCCGCCAGATTGTCCAAGCGAATATCACCCTTCTGGGTCTCATCGTGGCAGTCGTAACAATAATTCTCAAGAAAGCCAGCCACAGGTCCTTGAACCTCAAATCGATGACCGGAGCCGGACAGGACTCCCGGGAAAAGGGCCCACGCAAACATGCCAATGGAAAAAAAGAATCCGCGAAAACGGACATTCGGCAGAGATTTCTTAATCTCGTTCCCACAAACAGGCATTCGCAGAATACTCCGAATGATCAGTCGCCCTATCAGCACAACGCAAAGAAGGGGCGCCTTTCGAATACCCCTTCTGGAGTCGCTTGATCGGGAGAACCGGCCTCTTTTAAAAAACCTTCGCCAACTCACTTGGGTCCATCTTGCTGAGAAGGAAGAAAGTGTGCTCGGCATCAGCCCATCGGGTCACGGACCATTTATCATTTTTATCACAATAGCGGCACTTTTGACACGCGGTGTCGAGCCCATTGATGTCGTCAACATTGATCACCGCACGGTCCATCATTACCAGATGAACCACTTTGTCGTTTCTTTTGTAGCAGACCAAGGAGCCCCGATGCTTCCTCTCGCCAATCTCAAGGAGTTTACACCCGACTCCCTTTACATCCAGCAAGCCTTCTGGCAATTGCGCGGGCGTTGGAAGACCTTTCCCGTCAAGCCACTCATAAAGGGCGGCCTGTCGATCATTTTGGAGATCGAGCGAAAAGAAAGGAGACTCGAGCATCGCAATCGCGGAATACGCCACTTCCTTCGGAGTAGTTCCTTCGAGCGCATTTCCACCGGCACCGGCAAAGAATGCCCCAACTGCGACCATAATTGCGATGACGGCCGCAGCAGAAGTTGTCCAGACCGCAGCCTTGAAAAATCCGCGTTTGTAACGCGGTGGCATCTCCACCAAACTCTGTTCCACTTCCATGGCTCCCAGAATCTGATCACGAAGTCCTTCCGGAGCTCGGACGGAAGCCAATGCCCCCACGAAATCCGCATCAAATTCCGCCGGTTGATCCTGGGCACCTTCCAAAACTCCAAAAATAGCGTCACGAAGATCTTCCGGGATTTCGACATCCGCAAGCATGGCTGCGAATGCCGCATCCTGAGCCCGCTCGACTGCGAGCCATTCTCCCAGCTCACGGTCCCGGGCCGCCAGCTCCAGGGCCTCGGCGAAAGCAGGCTCATTTACGTCCTCGCCGTCGGGACGATAGCTCTGAAAGACGAATTTTGCGCGTTCCTTATCCATTGTTTCGTTGAATCGTTTCAGGTTTAAAATCAACAATGCGTGTCGGAGCACTCACCGTTTCCGATGTCATCTTCTTACGGAGCTGATCCTTCCCGCGCGAAATTCGCGACATCACTGTGCCGATCGGCACATCGAGAACCTCGGCAATCTCCTTGTAGGAATGTCGTTGCAGATAAAAAAGAGTCAGGGGTGCGCGGAAGGTTTCGTCCAATTCGCTCAAAAGCTTGACCGCTTGCTGGGCATCCAGCTTCCGGCCCGAATCCTCTTCTTCGTGAGGCAACTCATGCTCCGCCTCCGTGATCTCGGTCTCGGGATGGCGATGGGAACGACGGGCATTCCCAAGGTGCTCGCGATACAGAGTCGTAAAAAGCCAGGTTTTGGCCTTCGAGCGATCTTTGAGCTGATGACCTTTCTGGGCCCAGATCACGAAAGTCTGCTGCACGAGATCCGCCGCGCGGTCAGGATTCTTGGCCAAGGAAAAGCCAAAGCGGTAAAGCGCCTGGTAATAATGGTCCACCAAATCTTCGAATTCGTCCATCACCCTGATCTTCTGGCATTAAGAGAAGTCTGTCGCGCAATTATTCCCGCGATTTCCCTTCTTTATTTTTCATCCACCGCAGATTATTGCTGGGCCGCTATGAAATCGAGTTTCCTCCTAGTTCCCGCCCTTCTTGCCCAATCCGCGCTCGCTGGCTTTCGTCAGGAAAAAACCGACTCCTCACTGAAGCTGTTTGACGGCGACACCCTGATTACGGAATACCGCACCGACCACCACCTCCCTTATCTTTACCCGCTCGTGGGACCCACCGGAGTTGGACTGACCCGGAACTTCCCGATGAAAAAGGACGTGGAAGGCGAGCAGCCGGATCACCCCCACCACCGTTCCTTTTGGTTCACCCATGGAGATGTCAACGGCCACGATTTCTGGCACTCGAAAGATCACAATTCAAATATTGTCCACAAATCCTTCGGTGAATCCAGTGAAGGAGTATTTTCAGTCAACCTCGAGTGGCAGCAGGACAAGGTGGTGCTTCTCAAGGAAACCCGCACCTATCGTTTCAGTAAACAAGACGACCAATCGCTCTTGCTTGAGGTTCACTCAACTCTCACCGCAGCCAGCGAAGTGAAATTTGGCGACACCAAGGAAGGATCCTTCGCTCTTCGCGTCTCACCCACTCTCCGTCACGAAGGCAAGGTCGCCAAAGGCCACATCGCGAACTCCGAGGGATTGATCGACAAAAAAGCGTGGGGCCAACGCGCCCGCTGGGTCAGCTACTATGGCCCCGACAGATCGGGCCAGGACGTCACCATCACCATGATGGACCACCCGTCAAACCTCAATCATCCCACCTACTGGCATGCCCGGACTTATGGCCTCTTGACCGCAAACCCTTTTGGTGAAAAGAGCTTTACCAAAAAAGGCAATGGGGCCCATACCCTCAAAAAGGGCCATTCCCTGACTCAGAAATACGCTCTTCTCATGCAGCCCAGCACCTTTGAAAAGGACTCGGTCGAGAAAGCTTACCAGACCTTTGCAAAATAATCCCGTTGGGTCTGTCTCCCGCTCCCGGACTCCATTAACGCCCGGGAGAGCGTCACTCCTTCTCTTTTTTCGTGAGTTGGCACATTAAACGCGATGAAAGTTGCAGAACTCCTGTCATAACAGGAGAATTGCAGTGCGATGCCACTTCGAGAGAAAAAACCCGAAGACCCACCAAAGACCCGCCAGCGTTGGAAACGGCGGCTGGTTTATGGCCTCCTTGTGCTGATTGGCCTTTCGATCTGGGCAAACGGCCCCGGTATTCGCTGGGGCTTGAAGAAGGTCATTTCACAACAAATCGCCGCACAGGACCTTTCGGGAAGTTTCAAAGTTGAGGGCACCGCACTCTCCGGGATTTCCATCCGTGACATCTCGCTGAATGGGAAATCGACTATTCAAAGCGTCAAATCAAACTTGATTCAGGTTGAGTGGTCACTTGGTTCGCTCATCGATCAGGAACTTGAGGGGATCAGACTCGATCGGCTCCACCTTGTCGTCGATCCCAAAGCAACCAAGCCCGTCGCCGCCCCGTCCCCCGAGGCACCGGAAGATTCCTCCGACTCCGGCACTTCTCTCGCGGACACCTTGAATCTGGTCCGAGGCTTTATTCAACCGGCAAAACTTTCTGTCACCGATCTCAACGTCGAAATCGTCGGGGTCACCCAAGTTTCTTTGGCATCGATCAGCCACACCGCTAGCGAGGTTACCTACCTCATTTCGGAACTCCATTCATTCGATCATCTCGATCGCCCCGTTCACAACCCGCAATCAACCCTGACTTGGAATAAGGACGGCTTTGCCATCGACAAAGTCACTCTCAATCCCCGGCTCGCCATTCACGATCTTTCCTTCAAACCGGAGAGATCCGCCTCATTAATAATCTCTGTTGCCGAAAGCGAGATCCTTGTGAAATCCGACCTCGCCTCCTCACACTGGATTTCGCTCCAGTCTCCCGCACTCTCCATCCCCGATCTCATCCAGCTGGCCAAGCCCGGCATCGAAGCAACAGGCGAAATCACGCAACTCAAAATCAACACCTCGACCGGCATGGTGACTTTCGAGGGTCAAAACCTGAAGTATCAGGATCAAGAGATCTCACGTGCCTCGATCGAAGCTACAACCAAGGATCTACTCTCGCCCTTCGAGCAGCCAATCAGCCTCGAGATCGCCATTGATGAAAAACTTAAAGTCGACGGATTTGTCGAGCTGAGTCAATCAATTCTCGACTCTTCGGCTGAGCTCAACCTCGTAGTCAATTGGCCGGAAGTCCCCATCGTCAATGCTGAACTCGCCTATGACTCCCGCGAGGCCAGGATCATTGCCAACACGCTCGACGACCTCCGCGCAACGGCTCGCTTTCAAGTCGATCTGCAAACCTACCAGGCCGAGATCTTAGGAAGGATCAAAGACTCCTCCGATCTTGAAGAGCGCTTGGAAGGCCCCCTGGAATTTACCGCGACCGCTAATGGTGATTTCAAATCAGCCGAACACTCCGGAACCCTGAATCTGGAAACTCTCGGATTCCGCCAACCCGACTTCCCCGAAGGAATCGGCCGGGGAAAAATCACCTGGAATTGGCCGGAGAGCGTAAACATCGAAACGCTTGAAATAACCACGCCGGAAGCCAGCGCACAGGCCAGTCTGTCTTGGTTCAACGACAAGCTAAATATTAGCCACATCAAATTGTTAGAAGGCACCGATGAGCTCCTCATGGTCCAGGCCAGCCTCCCGGCACCTCTCGAGACACGTTCGCTGGACGATCTCTTAGAATCGCCGGAAAAGATTTCAATGGAGATCTCGTCGAAGCCCCTGACTTTTGAGCGACTCGCTTCATTTCTACCGATCCCAGAAAACCTCACCGGTGTTCTGCAACTTACGGATCTCAAACTGGCAGGCACCCTTCAAAACCCGGCTCTGGACGGTGAAATTACGCTCAAGGGTTTCAGCTCCGCCTCCACACCCGACCTTCCTCCGGCAGATCTTGATCTAGCCTTTGAAACCTCCGATGAAAGACTCAGGGTTAACCTCGACGCAAAGGATGCCGAAGGCAAACTCTTAAAGATTGATGGCGTGCTGCCCTTTCTTCCCCGCCAATGGATTGACTTTAAAACCATCCCTCTCGACACCCCAATCTCTCTTGTCGTCTTCAACAATAGCCTTGACCTGCGCCGCATTCAACCTTTCTTCCCCACCCTCCCGGGAATAAAGGGAAAGCTCGATCTCGAATTCAGCCTCTCAGGAACAATCGAAACTCCGGTCATCGGAGGAAACCTGAACCTAAGCGGATTCAACACAACATTGCAGAACAAATTGCCAGACCTTGGACTGGACGTGAAACTCGCGACAGAGAACCGGACTCTCGCCTTGTCCGGTTCGGCACAAGAAGGCCGAGATCAATTCTTCACCATTGCCGGCAGACTTCCTCTTGAATCAGGGTTTCTGACCGGACGCGCAAAAGAGCTGCCGGAAAAGCCGATCTCTCTCGACATTACCGGAGCCCGCATCGACCTGGTGCGAATCCGCCCATTCGTTCCACAGATCCAACTTATTCGCGGGGATCTCGCCGCTGACGTCTCCGTCAGCGGCACTCTCGCCAAACCTGAAATTACCGGTAACGCTCTTCTCCGCATCGAGAAGATGCGTCTCAAGGACTCACCAATCTCGGACTTCAAAGACACCCGGATCCAGGTAGATTACGACGAAGACATTGTCACCATATCCGAAGGCAAGATCGTCGCTTCCGGAGGAAAGGCTGATCTCAAGGGAACGATTGACCTTCGCAACAGGAAGCCTGAATTTGATCCTGTTTTCAACCTCAGTCTCGACGGAAAATTCATCCTGCTTTACCGGAACAAGGATTTCACCTTCCGCGGCCACCCGAATCTCAGGGTCGAAGGGCCACTCTCAAAAGCAAACGTTTCAGGCACCCTCGAAATCGCTGACAGTCTTATTTACAAGGACGTCGAAATCCTTCCACTCGGCGTTCCGCGCACCACTGAAATCCCAAGACCAAATCTTCCTTCTTTCTCGCAGAAGCCGGTCAAGAAGCAGCTAAGTATGCCTGAGACAGGGATCATGACCTGGGGCCTGCAAATCGACGTGAAAATCGAGGATCCCATCCTCATCCGCGGCAATCTCGTCAAAGGTTCGGTCACCGGACAAGACATCCGCATGCGGGGGACGGTCGGAGACCCACAAACCTCAGGTATGCTGATTGCGAAAGACCTCGAGGCAGACCTTCCTTTCAGCAAGCTAGAAGTGCAGACCGGTGTCGTCACCCTGCGTCCAGACGCGCTCACCAATCCATTTTTCGATATTCGCGGCAGCTCAGAAATCAGCTCACATCTGATTCAAGTTTACCTCTCCGGCTCCGTTCAAAATCACGACCTCGTTCTCACCTCCGACCCTCCTCTTCCGGAAAGCGAAATTTTGCTCCTTCTTGCCACCGGCTCCTCCTCGACCCAGTTGGCTGATCAACAACTTGCTTCGCAAAAGGCCCTTCAATATCTGTTCGAAACCCTCAGACGCCGAAACGGGGAAAAAGATAAATCGGTCTTCCAGCGGCTTCTCAAAAACTCCGACCAAATCGAACTCTCACTCGGTGAAACGAATCAATATTCCGGTCGTAACTTCTCCTCCGCCACCCTTGATCTGGACGATCATTTTGACTTCACCACTCAGATCGACGAACAAGGACAGACTAGGGCTCTCGTCGTCTTCTCGATCCGCTTCAAATAAGAATCATGTTTACTCGAAGCGTCTGCTTGATCCTGCTTCTCGCCACCCTTCCGGGGATAGCGGCGAAACTGGATTTCGTGGGCTTGCAGTCCTTCACAAAAAAGGGCCTTCTTAAGGCGGTTGGAGGTCGGCTCGATTATATTCTGGACCGGCCTGCAACCGACTTCCGGGCCGACGACGCTGCGTTTCTAGTTGAGTCTTACCTCCGCACCCACGGACTTGTCGATGCCATGGTTTATGGCCAGAAACTACCCGACAACAGGATTCGACTCACCGTCGAAGAAGGCGTCGCCCAATTTCTTGGTGCGATCACGGTGAAAGGCTTCGACAACGAAGCCAGCATTCAGGAGCAATTCAAGGCCCCCTTCCCCGAAACTGGGGACAGGCGGGCCTATGAAGCCGAGGCGACCGAAAAAGGGTTGGAGCGAGTCAGGGATTTATTGCACACCGATGGATATTGGGAGGGCTCCGTTACCGCCACCAAGGGAACCCGAAAGGCCAACGGAGACATTCCATTTACCCTGATCGTCAACACCGGACCGGTATTCACGCTCGATAAGCCCGAACTCAAAAGCCGGGTCCCTCCATCCCCCTCCTTGCTCAAGGATCTCATCTCAAAAAAAGGGGAAAATGCCACTGCTGAGAACATCGTTGAGATCCGCCAAAAGATCACAGATTACTTCCGGAGTCGTGGCTATCCCGACATTTTTTTAATCATGTTGAAGGAGACGAAGGACAATCGACTCACCCTCACATTCCTAATTACTCCCGGCAAAAAATTCGTGGTTCGTTCCTTCCAATCGGCCGGGCTTAAAAAGACGAAGCCGCAGAATGTCAGTAACAGATTCAAGGAGCTGATCGGGAAAAACTTCGATGACAAATTTGTTCACGAGAAGATCAAAAAACTTCTCGTCACGGGGGCGTTTTCCAGCGTGAGTCTCGAAAAAACAGAGGTCAATGAAACCGAGCTGGACCTCACCCTCCACCTCGAGGAAGCGGAAGCACGAGGCTACTCGGTCTCGACGGGTTACGGATCAATCGAAGGCTATATTGTGGGACTTCGTTACTTTGATCGTAATCTCTGGGGAAGACTTTGGAACCTCTCTGCTGGAGCGGAATTTACCGGGCTTGGAGGACTTGGGGAAATCTCACTCACCGACCCCTCTTTTCGGGACGGGGACCTCAGACTCTCCAGCCGTGCCTTCCTGATAAGCCGTGACTTCGACAACTACAATAAGTTGGAAGGTGGCCTCGGAAGCGAGCTGACGTGGAAATGGGGGAGGCATTACACAGGAACAGCGGGGCTTACCGTTTCGCAGACCTCCATCAACAGCCCAATACCCGGCAATTTAATTGGGTCCGAAGGCTACCTAGTTTCCCGGGTAAGCCTCCGTCAACTCTTTGACTGGAGAGACGATCCCGCTCTTCCTTCGAACGGCTGGTTCGCGAGCCTCAAGACCTCGATCGGTCTCTCTAGCGGAGACGAAAGCATCGGCTTCACCGAAGTGGAAGGTCAGATCAGCTACTATCGAAGCCTCGGAAAAAACACCTCCTATGCTCTCGGACTCCGGGGGGGCTTCATTTCACCATCTGTTGAAGACCAAAGACTCCCCATAGACCTGCGAAAATTCCTCGGCGGAGCCAACACCATTCGCTCCTTTCCCGAACTGGAGATGGGGCCCTCGTTAAATGGGCTCGCACTGGGGGGAACAAAGTGGTGGCTTGCGAATGCCGAATACATGCAAACTCTTGTTGGCCCGGTGAGGGGGCTCATCTTTATTGATGCAGCGGGACTCGATTCGGAAGTCGAGCTGGCCGCTGGCGTGGGGGTCCGAATCAACCTCCCAGTGGGACCGATCCGATTCGAATACGGCAGATCGCTTTCGCAGGACAGAGGCGAGCCCAGGGGCGCGTTCCACTTCGCGATCGGCACCACCTTCTGACCCGCATCACAACCCGCCCACCGCTTCCCCCTTGTTTCTTTTGGCTGATTCGTCATTCTTCCGGTATGGCCATCTCAGGTTCAGACCAACAACTTGTCGATCAGTGGAAGAGCGAACCCGCCCCGCTTCTCCCGCTGCTTCACGCCTTTCATGATCGTGACGGCTACCTTTCAGATGACGCCCTCCGTGCAGTTTCCGAAGGATTAAGCACCCCATTGTCCGACCTCTACGGCACGGTCACCTTTTACCATCACTTCTCACGCACTCCCGGCGGATTGGAAGCCCCCCGCGTCTGCACTGGAAACATCTGCTGCTTTCGAGGCGGGAACGAGATTCTCGAAACTCTGAAATCCCAAGGCCAGGACGCGACCGCAATGCCCTGCTCCGGTCGCTGTGACGCGCCTGTTCCTGTACTCACCGGCCATACCACTTTGGCCGGAAAATCGGCAGCCAATCTCACGCAAACTCCTTCCCCGCTTCCTCCCGTCAATCCCGGAGACAGTGAAGAAGCACTCTTTTCAAACATCCGTAAAGAGGGGCAAAACACCTTAAAGGGCTACCGCGAAAACGGTGGCTTCGTCGCTCTCGAGACAGCCCTCAAAAGAGAGCCTGCTTCAGTCATCGATACGGTCACCAAATCAAAACTCGCCGGGCGTGGCGGTGCCGGGTTCCCGACCGGATTGAAATGGAAAGCGGTTGCCGAGTGCGATCGCCACCCAAAATCCATCGTTTGCAATGCGGATGAAGGCGAGCCTGGATGTTTCAAGGACCGCGCCCTCATGGACTATGACCCTCTCGCCTTGATCGAAGGCATGATCATTGCCGGATTTGCCACCGGAGCTCCACGCGGATTCATCTACCTTCGCTACGAATATCCCGAGACCAATGCCCTTCTCGAAAAATGCCTTGCCGAAGCGAGGGAAGCCGCCCTTCTGGGGACCAACATTCTCGGATCCGGATTTGAGTTTCACCTTTACGTTCGCCGTGGAGCCGGGGCTTACATCTGCGGTGAGGAAGGCTCCCTGCTCAACTCGCTGGAAGGAAAGCACCCGTTCCCTCGCAACAAGCCACCCTTTCCCGTCACTCACGGATTCGAGGACAAGCCAACCGCGGTCAACAATGTCGAGACCCTTTGTGCCATTCCGCACATCATCAACAAAGGACCGGAATGGTACCAATCTCTCGGCATGGGCGGGCTCGCCGGAACCAAACTCATCTCGCTTTCCGGCGACATCAAACATCCGGGCAACTACGAGATTCCCATCGGCCTTCCTCTAAAAACCCTCCTTTACGATTGGGCGGGTGGGCCACCTGAGGGGCGCTCAATTCAAGCCGTCACCATGGCTGGCCTTTCCGGAGGGTTCCTCGGTCATCAAATCCTCGATGACCTCACACTCGACGACCCCTGCATTCGCTCGCACGGTTCCTTCCTCGGAGCTGGCGGCATCATGGTCTTCGACGACTCACGCAATATGGTAAAGGCTGCCCACGATGCCATGGCCTTCTTCGCACATGAATCCTGCGGCAAGTGTTTCCCGTGTCGCATCGGCACCCAACGACTCACCGAACGCTTGAATGGAGAAGCCAACCAACTCGACCTAACAGCCTGGACCAAGGAAGTGAACGACATCAACGAGGCCATGAAAGCAACCTCGGCTTGTGGACTCGGTATGGCCGCACCACACGTCACGGAATCACTAATGAAGTATTTCCCGGAGCAGGTGGAAGCCGCTACCAATTCAAGTTCGTAAATCAGCAAAACACGGTAAACACAGGTAACACCACGCAAGTAGTTTGGATTATCAAAACAAGACAAAAATCTTTTCAAACTTTTGCTGTCATCGGTCGGAGTTTTTTGTCTGGATGTACGGGCTCGGGACAATAGCACGGCCTGTTCTTCAATGCGTCCCGGGCAGTCCTCCCTTTCCGCAGGCAGTTCGTCCGGGACGCCCTTTAAAAAAAACTAGGCGAAAGCCTCTTTAAAGGTTTCCACGACAAAGT
>Ga0213866_10003248_pt1 | contig 11128 bp, 11 predicted proteins | sample PICome_11_FD_160079 | JGI IMG/M metagenome (GOLD analysis project Ga0213866, IMG submission 160079) | Coastal seawater microbial communities near Pivers Island, North Carolina, United States - PICO284 | ecosystem: Environmental > Aquatic > Marine > Coastal | place: USA: North Carolina... | reverse complement strand
GCAGCCTCATCCGCGTCCCTCGCCCCGATTCGCATGACCGCTCCGACCGCCTCGCGTATCCCGCTCGTCACGCTGTGCTCGTTCTTCCTTACCGCGTGCGCCGGCGCACAGGAACCCGGATCGGTTCCGGGCCCGGCCGCGGTGGATGCCACTGTGCCCGTATTCGCCGATGGTCAGGCTCAGATCGTAGAGGGCTTCGCGGATCCTCAGTCGTGGATCCGCCATGACCTGTGGGTCGAGACGGACTTCGATTCCGATGGCGACGGCCGCCCCGATCGGGTGCACGTCGACGTATCCCGTCCGGCTCAGACCGATACCGAGGACCTCCGGCTTCCGGTGATTTACGAGTCGTCTCCGTACTACTCGGGGACAGGCACCGCGCAGTCCGAGTTCTTCTGGAACGTACGGCAGGAACTCGGTGAGGAGCCGCCACCGCGCGGAGAGATGCCGTCGATCCAGCATCAGAGTCGTCGGCCGATCATCTCGAATTCCCACGTAGGCACCTGGGTACCGAGAGGATTCGCCGTCGTCCACTCGCAATCCCCGGGGACCGGACTCTCGCAAGGCTGCCCGACGGTGGGTGGTACGAACGAGTCGCTGGCGCCGAAAGCCGTGATCGACTGGCTCAACGGGCGCGCGCGCGGCTTCACGGAGGCCGAGGGTGGGGAAGAGGTCTCGGCGTACTGGTCCACGGGCAAAGTCGGGATGACCGGAACCTCCTACAACGGCACGCTGCCCCTCGCGGCGGCCACAACGGGAGTCGAGGGCCTGGAGGCGATCATCCCGGTCGCCCCGAATACATCGTACTACCACTACTACCGTTCCAACGGGTTGGTACGATCTCCGGGGGGCTACCTGGGTGAGGACGTCGACGTCCTGTACGACTTCATCAATTCCGGTGATCCGGCCGGGCGCGCGTATTGCGACTCGACGGTTCGTGACGGTGAGATGGCGGCAGGGCAGGATCGAGTGACGGGGGACTACAACGACTTCTGGTCTGGTCGGGACTATCTCAACGCAATCGACGGTGTTCGGGCGGCTACACTCATGGCGCACGCGTTCAACGACTGGAATGTGATGCCCGAGCACAGCTTCCGGATCTCTCAGGCGCTCGAAGAGCGTGGGGTGCCGGTCCAGGTCTACTACCACCAGGGTGGCCACGGCGGCCAACCTCCACTCGAGCGGATGAACCGCTGGTTCACGCGCTACCTCTACGACATCGACAACGGAGTCGAAGAGGACCCACGGTCGTGGATCGTACGGGTCGGGGACACGGATCCCACCCCGTACGACGACTATCCGCACCCGGAATCCGAAGGGGTGAGGCTGTACCCGCAGCCAGGCGGGAACGGTGTGGGGTTGCTCTCGGCGGATGGCGAAAGTCGAGCCGGCGTCGAGAAGCTCACCGACGATGTAGCACAAAGCGGCGGCTCCCTTGCTGGTGCCGCGCAGTCGATGAATCGGCTCCTCTACGCGACTCCGGAGCTGACTCGGGATGTGCATCTGTCCGGTGTAGCTACCGTCACCGTGAAGGTGGCTGCGAATGCTACCGCGGCGAATCTGTCGGTGTGGCTCGTCGCGCTTCCGTGGACCGAGGGTGGTGCGATCACAGACAACGTCATCACGCGGGGTTGGGCCGATCCTCAGAACGCGACCTCGCTCCGCGAGAGCACGCCACTGACGCCCGGCGAGTTCAGAGAGATCACCTTCGATCTTCAGCCGGACGACCAGATCATTCCCGCTGGCCAGCAGATCGGAGTCATGATCTTTTCGAGTGACCCTGAGTTCACCCTTTGGCCCGAGCCGGGTACCGAGCTCAGCGTGGATCTGGCGGGCACTTCGATCACGTTGCCGGTGGTCGGCGGGCGTGAGGCACTCGGACGGCCGATCAGCTAGTTGCCGGGCGGGTCGCGTCCGGCCACCCTGGTAGGGTGGTGAGCCTCCTACGGAGATGACGATGAGTGACGGTGGGACGACGAAGAAGGCCGGGCAGATTTTTCTCTGGGTTGTGACGGTAGCCCTCGGGGCGCTCATGCTCCTCGCCGGCACGTCGAAGTTCATGCAGCCCGAGATGTGGGTGACCAAGTTCGAGGGCTGGGGATACCCGGGTGTGTTCGCGTACGTGGTCGGAACTCTCGAGGTCGCTGGCGCTCTGGCGTTCTTCGTACCTCGATTGGCGACCTATGCCGGGGTGCTGATCGCCGTGATCATGTGCGGCGCGGCCGCCACCCTCATCATGAATCCGGGCCCGTTGGGGCCACCGACCATTCCGCTGATCAACGTGATCAGCTTCGCGGGGGTCGCGTATGCTCGCCGCGGCCAGCGGTGGATGCCGTAGCTCGGGTCGACTCATGACTGACTTCACCGTCAACGGAACTCTCCGGACGGTAGTGGGTCGCGACGACCATCCTCTGCTTTGGGCTCTGAGAGAAGAGCTACAGCTGCTCGGGACCAAATTCGGATGTGGTATCGGTCAGTGTGGGGCGTGCACGGTGCTGATGAACGGGCAGGCGATTCGCTCGTGTCAGATCTCGGTCGCCCAGGTCGGCGGGACCGAAGTCACGACGATCGAAGGTCTCGCCGGGCCCGAGGTTCACCCGGTCCAGCGAGCCTGGATCGAAGAGCAGGTGCCACAGTGCGGGTACTGTCAGTCGGGCCAGATCATGTCGGCGTCCGCGTTACTCGCTCGGAATCCCGATCCAACAGATGAGGACATCGACACGGCGATGTCGGGCAACGTGTGTCGGTGCGGCGCGTACAACGCGATCCGAAGTGCCATTCATCGAGCGGCAGACCTCCGGCGTGAAGACGAACAGGGGGATCCCCGATGACCCCCGGCGTATCGCGTCGCACCTTCGTGAAGATCGGCGTAGTGGCCGGCGGCGGGCTCACACTCGGGATCGTATGGCGGTCGCGACGAGGGCCGGGATTGCCGGAGACCGACGCGACGTTCGCGCCGAACGCCTACGTCCGCATCGACCCGGACGGCTCCATCACCGTCATGGTCGATCGTTCAGAGATGGGGCAGGGGGTGTCGACCGCACTTCCACAGCTGGTGGCTGAAGAACTCGACGTCGCCTGGGACCAGGTTGCTTTCGCCTTCGCGCCTGCTCACGGTGCGTACGGAGCGGGCGGCACGCAGGTGACGGGTGGGAGCACGAGCGTCATGCAGTCCTGGGGACCGCTGCGCCGAGCGGGTGCCACGGCGCGCTGGATGCTCCGGGAGGCCGCCGCTCGCCAATGGGGAGTATCCGCTCAGGAGCTGACCACCCGTGACGGCCTGGTCGTGGCCGCGGATGGTTCCACACTGACGTACGGGTCGTTGGCGAGCGCCGCGGCGACCCTGGAGGTGCCAGAGGAAGAGGTCGTGACGCTCAAGGACGCGGCCGACTTCACCCTCATCGGCCGTTCGGCGCCGCGTCTCGACATTCCTGCGAAGGTCACGGGGCAGGCGGTGTTCGGGATCGATGCCGGCCCCGCCGAGGCTCGGATCGCCATGGTTGCCCGCCCGCCGGTGTTCGGAGGGCGCGTGCGCTCATTCGATCCCGCTCCGGCGCTCGCGGTACCAGGTGTGGACGAGGTCGTGGAGCTCGACAGCGGGGTGGCGGTGGTGGCGAGTGGGTATGTCGCGGCCAAGGCGGGCCGCGATGCACTGACGATCGAATGGGACGACGGATCTGATCCGCTTCTCGACGACGCGATGATTGCAGGCATTCTGCGTGACGCGACGCGCGCGGGTGGCCGTGAGGTTCGGGCCGACGGAGACGCGGACGCGGCCCTCGCGGCGGGAGCGGATCTCGAGGTTACGTATTCGCTTCCGTACCTGTCTCACGCCCCGATGGAGCCGATGAACTGCACGGCATGGGTCCGGGATGACGTCTGCACCGTGTGGGCGCCCACGCAGTTCCAGAATAGCCCGTCGGTCATCGGACTCGGTGCTCGCCAGATCGCCGAAAAGGCGTCGGGCGCAGGCGAGGCCGAAGTTGTTACGACGTATCTGGGCGGCGGCTTCGGTCGGCGCTCGGAGAGTGACTTCGTGCACGAGGCGGCACAGCTGGCGGGGCTGGTGGACGGCCCGGTCAAGGTGATCTGGTCGCGCGAGGACGACATCCAGCACGATTTCTACCGACCCGCGTCGTACCACGAGCTGTCCGCGACGCTCGATGCCGAGGGTCACCCCTCGGCGTGGCGTCATCGGATGGCTTCACAGTCGATCCTCGAACGCCTCGTTCCGAGCTGGGTCCCGAACGTCGCTGCGCGCTTCGCCGGGAAGCGTGATCCGACGTCGACGGAGGGGGCGTCGAATCAGCCGTACCGCGTGCCAAACGTGCGGATGACATACGCCAAGGTCGATCTCCCGATCCCGGTAGGCTTCTGGCGCTCTGTGGGCCATACGCACACGGGCTTCGTGGTGGAGTCCTTCATCGACGAACTCGCTCACTTCGCGGGTGTCGATCCGTACACGTACCGCCGGGATCTTCTGACGGATCATCCCAGGCAGCGGGCGGTGCTGGAAGCTGTCGCGACCGCTGCGGACTGGGGTGCCCCACTTCCCGAGGGACGGGCTCGTGGGATCGCGGTGGTCGAATCTTTCGGCTCGTATGTCGCCCAAGTCGCCGAAATTTCGGTGAACAATGAACGTCTGCGGGTCCACCGCGTCTGGTGCGCCGTCGACTGTGGCACGGTGGTGAATCCGAGGATCGTGGACGCGCAGATGCGCAGCGGAATCATCTTCGGGCTTACCGCGACGCTCTACGGACGCATCAGTATCGCGGGCGGTCGTGTGGTTCAGAGCAACTTCCACGACTACCAGATGGTGCGCATGAACGAGGCACCCGAGATCGAGGTCGTGCTCGTACCGAGCGGGGACGCACCCGGCGGGGTGGGTGAGCCCGGGGTACCGCCGATCGCCCCTGCAGTGACGAACGCGCTCTATGCCCTTACCGGTCAGCGTGTCCGAGAGCTTCCGATCGAACTCGCCTGACGGCTACTGCATCGTGGGCCCGCTGAGGTTCCGCCCTACCGACTCCACAGCAGAATGGCGCCCCCTGCCGCGTTTTGACCGTACATGGCGGTGGCCTCGCTCGGTGTGAGCACGGCCATGGCACCCATCTCATCGAGTCGAAGATCGAGCGCGACGTGCGGAGGCAGCGGCGCGCCGTCGAGCATGATCATGGCGCACCCCGTTCCACGCCGGAACTGCAGGCATAGTGCGTGCGAGTCATCGGGGAAGGAGGCGCCGGCGATACCTCGGTTCCGGAGTGCTGCACTCAGCGGCGGGAGGCCCGGCATCGCTTCGATGGCCTCGCGATCCATCCAGCGGGTCCCGAGTGCCGACGGCGTAAGACCGAGTGATCCCAGCTCTCGCTGGGCTTCCCTTTCGACGGACACGTCGAGGCCTTGCAGATCGACCGGCGCCGGTGCGACCTCGAGGTCGAGCAGTGCACTTCCTTCGGCTTCCAGGGCGATCAACGGGCTCCGCATCGTAGTGTATCCGAACTGGGTCACTTCGATGACGTAGTCACCCTTCTCCGGGGGCCGAATGCGGTAGCGACCGACCGAATCTGCCATCGCCGACGCCTTCTGCTCACCGGCCCGATCGAGGAGGACCACCACCGCACCCGGGACCGGAATATCTCTGCCCTCTTCGACGATGCGGCCGGCGAGCATCTGCCCCTGCACCTCAGTGGATGGATACAGAACCGCGAAGAGGAGAGCGGCACGCGCCACCCTCGTGATCATCGGAGACAGGTCCTGAGTTCAGCGTGATACCAGCTGATGGCCAGGGCACAGTCGTAGGCGACAGAGGCGCCGATAATTGCGAAGCCCAGCCCTTCGGGATCCCAGCCGCCGAAGACAGGGGACTCGACGACCTGGGCGGGCTGGTCTGACCAGCTGCCGTATCCCATCCGGAAGGAAGACACGGTGCCGTCGCTGATCGTGGAGCCGAGGGGTGCGTTGACGTCGAACCCGGGCTTGGTGAGGTCGATCAGCCCGCCGACCAGCTTGCCGCCGAAGTCGACGTCGGCGCGCATCAGGACGTCGTGAAAGACCTGGATCGGAGTGGGTCCGGACAAGCTGATCCCGGCCCAGCGCACGGCGCGGCCGATCGGCTTGAGGACCAGCCGTTCGTTCGGGGCATCGATGAGGATGTCATATCCATTCAATGTGGCCCCACCCAGCACGCCGACGGCGTCAGTACCTGGCAGGTAGCTGTTGGGCACGGTCCTCGAGCCCTCGGTTTGAACCGGAACGCCCGCGAGCGTGAGTGCGTTGACGTCCTCGCCGACGCGGGCAGATCCCGACTCGGTGAAGAGTGTGGCACCGAGGCCGAGAACGAAGTCGTACTCGGTCCCGCTCGTGTTCACGGCGGTGACGATCAGTCGACCGTCCTCCACTCGGAGAGGTACTTCTACGGCTTCGGGTCGTTCTCCGTCGCGCAGCGAACGCGTGAGATGGCGATCCGCCTCGCGATCGGGGCCGAGCGACGCCAGGTCCTGGCCGGAGTCACCCGCGACGGCATGCGTCCCGCGCTCATCGGACTCGGGGTAGGCGTCGTGCTCGCCCTGCTCGTGTCACGACTGCTGTCCGGGGTCCTCGTGGGGGTCGGCCCCATGGATCCGATCGCGTTCGGGGGCGGTGCGATGCTGCTGGCTGTGACCGCCTTCCTCGCGAGCCTGGTCCCCGCGTTACGCACGCTTGGGATTCAGCCGATGACGACACTCAGGGACGAGTAGGGCCTGCTGCCTCTGCGCGCCTAGCGCGCCTTGTCCATCCGCACGCGAATTCGCTTGCCCTTCAGCTTTCCGGCGCGAAGAGAGTGCAGCACATGCTGGGCTACGTCTTCGGAAACCTCGACGATGCTGAACTTCTGTGAGATCTGAATCGAGCCGATCTGGTTGCCACGAATCCCGGCCTCCCCGGTGATCGCCCCGACCAGATCCTTCGGACGGACCGAGTCCGAGCGCCCGGCTCCGATGTAGAGGCGTTCAACGTTGGCGAGGCGAGCCTTGCCCCGCACAGTACCCTCCTGCGCCGCGCCCTGACTATGACTGCGCTTCCCCGCGCCGGACTTCTTGCCCTTCGAACGTTCCTGATAGGGCTGCTCGACGGGGATCTCTTCCTCCTCGCCTTCTTCGACCGTCATCGTAGCGGCGTGTCCCATCTTCACCGCGCCGAGCGCGATGTCGAAAAGGTCGAATTCGTCTGACAGCGACTCGACGACTACGCGGAACCTGTCCAGGTCACCCTCGAGGATCGACTCCCGTACCGACGCTCGGGTCAGCTCGAGACGGCGAGTTCGGAGATCGGCGACCGTCGGCAAGGACGCCACTTCGATCTTCTGCTTCGTGAGCCGCTCGATATTGCGCAGCTGGGAGTGTTCGCGGGGCTCCGCGAGGGTGATCGCAACGCCCTCACGGCCGGCTCGTCCGACGCGTCCGATACGGTGCACGTACGACTTCGGCGCGGATGGCACGTCGTAGTTCACGACGTGCGTGAGATGAGCGATGTCGAGGCCTCGCGCGGCGACATCGGTGGCGACCAGAAGGTCCACGGAGTTGCTCCGCAGCTTCTTCATCACCCGCTCGCGTTCCTCCTGCGACATCCCACCATGCATGGATTCGGCGCGGTAGCCTCGACCGTTGAGTGCCTCGACCAGTTCGTCGACATCGTTTCGGGTGCGGCAAAAGACCAGCGCAGCCTCGGGGACTTCGAGATCGAGAATTCGTCCGAGGGCGGCGAGCTTGTGTGGGCGCCGGACCAGATACGCGGTCTGCCGAACGAGCGGGATATCACTCTCGGCGTCCGGGGCGATTCTGACCTCCACCGGGTCCTTCAGGTACTTCCTGGCGATCGAGCCGATGCGCGGAGCGAGGGTGGCAGAGAAGAGGAGCGTTTGCCGCGAATCGGGGACCTCCTCCATGATGGCGTCGAGGTCCTCGGCGAAGCCCATGTCGAGCATCTCGTCGGCCTCGTCCAGCACCAGCGCCTCCAGAGCGCCGAGTGCGAGGGTGCCACGCCGGATGTGGTCGAGCGCACGTCCGGGTGTCGCCACCACGACGTCCACACCGCGCTTGAGCACCTTGAGCTGTTGGCTGAACGACTGCCCCCCGTAGATGGGTAGGACGTTCACGCCCATGCTCATTCCGTAGCGATGGACCGCGCGGGCGACCTGCACCGCGAGTTCCCGCGTCGGCACGAGAATCAGCGCGACCGGGAATGGTCCCCCTGTCTCCATGCGCTCCAGAATCGGGAGCGCAAACGCCGCCGTCTTCCCTGTTCCTGTGGCGGCCAGACCGAGCAGGTCTCGCCCCGCAATGAGGTGGGGGATCGCCTCACGCTGAATCGGCGTGGGCTCTTCGTACCCAAGGGAGTCGAGTGCCTTGAGAAGTTCCGGTCCGAGGCCGAGTTCGGCGAAGGCGCGATTCGCCTCGGGTGATGTCGTTGGTGCCATTAAGAAAGGTAGCCAACGATGGGCTCGAGACCCGAAAGCGCTGCTCCTCGGACCAAGTCCGGGCCCTGCGAGCCTCAGCTCAACGGGACTGGGTAGAGGTGTCGGCCTCTCCGAGCCGCGCATTAATCAGTTCCACGAGTCGGGCCTCGAGAACCAGCTTCGACGTACACGGCAGGTCGTTGCCCGAGACGTTGCGAGGCCGAGCGAATCCGTTCAGGAGTGTCGCGACCCTGGTGCCCCCACTTGGATCGCGCAGTAGCTGCACCATGAAGGTCACCCAGACCTCGTGCTGATCGGCGTACGGCCCCCCGTGGTCTCGGCCACACTCGAGATAGGTGGAGAGACGTTCGCCCTCGATACGCCCCGGCTTGAAGCGAGGATTGCCGATGATTCGCTGCTGCTCCTTCACCTCGGTGACTTCGACTCCGAGCTCATCGAAGATCGCCGGCAGGTGGGGCCAGATCTCGGATTCTGGAGCATCGACGACCTGCTCGGACTCCTCAACCTGCCGATACGTCTCGACCTCTCCGTCGCCTATCGCCATCTGGCTCACGGCGGCGCGACCGGAGGCGCCTGATCCCGAGGAGGCACACCCTGAAGTGCCGAGCAGCGCCGCGAGGGAAAAGACGAGTCCGAGCGTCGATGTCGGTGTGGACTTCAGCGTGGACATCATTGTTCGTCACTCCAGAGGCCTGTGGGCGTTACTCCCTGTACGTAGCCAGGGCTGATTAGTTGCGAATCCTGCGGGCATGTGTCGCTCCTGATGGCCGATGGCGCTCGGTCATGTGCGACCCGTGACCCATTGTGGTTCGTACCGGAGGGGCTGGTGCTTAATGCGCAGTCGCTGTGAGATTGTCGGGCGCGAAAGCGTACGACTCGGTAGCTCAGTTGGTAGAGCAACTGACTTTTAATCAGTAGGTCCTGGGTTCGAGCCCCAGCCGGGTCATTAGGCCGGGAGGCCAGTAGCGATATGGACTTCCGGCTTTTCTGTATCCGGCCAATTTGTCCGAAAAGTGTCCGTTGACGCCCCAACGCACGCCCCAAAAACTCCGGTTGCCTCCAGATCAGTCAGGAGAACTGGGTGGGACTCAGCGGAGCAGCTCGCTCCCCTTGGGTACGAATCGCTTGCCCACCCTGCCGGGGTCGCTCGCAGCCTTACCGATCCGCCTGCGGTGACGATCCCGAGTCCGGGTCCGGTCGGGAAGACAGCGATCCTTGGGACCCTTCAGGGGCGAACGAAGGGCGCGCTCGCCGGATAAGTGCCTAGGTCGCTACCCCGTTGCTCGTTCCTCACGGCGTTCTCCAGGTAGCGGAAAGCTGCGGAGGGACCCTACTTAAAGGGAGTTAGAGAGCAGCTTGTGGCTCAAGGTAGAACTGGCCGGTCACTTCACCGTGTCCAAGATCGCCCGAGGGTGTCGAGCCGCGACTCGGAGCAGAACTCGAGCTGGTCCCTGAGGGTGCCGGCGGCCTTGTTCCCAGTTCTGCAGGGTTCGAACGCTGATCCCCAGCATGGCTGCGAACTTCGTTTGGGAGAGGCCGTATTCGGCCCGGATCGCTCCGACTTCGGGCTCTTCGAACGCGGTCTCGCGGCTTGCCTTGGCATCGCCACGTAGAACGGCGCCCCCTTCCTTCACGCTTTCTACCAGCTCGCTGAACAGGTCGTCTCTCATTTGAACTCCTCGTTGACCAGCGCCGCGAGCACCTTCTTCTGCTCCGGCGAGAGGTCGTCTCTCTCGTTCTTGGGGTAGGCGAGGAGCATCAGCAGCACATCGTTCTTGGTCGCCCAATAGTAGATGGCCCGGATTCCTCCACGCTTCCCACGCCCCGAGCCCTGCCAACGGATCTTCCGTAGTCCACCCGTTCCCGGGATCAGCGCACCGGCCTCAGGATCTGCGACGAGTCTCAGCTGCAACAACCGATAGGACTCCGCATCGAGAAGTTGCTTCACCTGTTTGGTGAACACCGTCGTTTCCTTGAAGACCATGCCAGATGCTACGCCAATGACGTATATACGTCAACGGCGGATGGAGTGTTCCGATCGCTGCTCTCTAACAAGCCATTGCTACTGGCGCGGTATCAGGGTGGTCAGCGCTCTGCGCTGGTGTAACGGGTAGCCGCGCAGCAGAATGGCGAGACGTTAGAAAGCGCCCAATGAATTCGGCTTGGGGGCATCGAGCCGGTAGATTGGAGCCGTTGCTGTTCCCTCCGTCGCGGTGAGTTGGCTTGCTTCAGTTTGATTGGGATCCGAACAAGGCCGCGTCGAATGAGAAGAAGCATGGCGTCGGCTTCCCCGAGGCCGCGACTGCCTTCGGGGACCCGCTGTCGCTTACCATCTCGGACGCTGAGCATTCCGAGGACGAGGCGCGATTCATACTCGTGGGGTTAACTTATCGGGGTCGACTTGTCGTTGTGGCGCACCTTGAGTTGAACGAACACGTCCGCATCATCAGCGCCCGCTTGGCCACAAATGCTGAGCGCAGATTCTATGAGCAAGAATAGCGATCGAGACGCGCCCGAGATGCGCGAGGAATACGACTTCAGCAAAGGCGTCCGCGGAAAATACGCGGGCCGCTTCGCCAAGGGCAGCAACGTCATTGTGCTTGATCCTGACGTTGCCGAGGTCTTCCACGACCCGAAAGCGGTGAACGGGGCCCTGCGCCTGCTCGCTGAATC
>Ga0213866_10003242_pt1 | contig 11135 bp, 19 predicted proteins | sample PICome_11_FD_160079 | JGI IMG/M metagenome (GOLD analysis project Ga0213866, IMG submission 160079) | Coastal seawater microbial communities near Pivers Island, North Carolina, United States - PICO284 | ecosystem: Environmental > Aquatic > Marine > Coastal | place: USA: North Carolina... | reverse complement strand
AGTCTTCGCTGGTCCTTTTGCCACCAGCCCCACTACTACCCCGCGATTGTTGACGTTGACCCAGTCTGAGTCGTCGCCGTTGATCACAGGTCTTCCCATAAACGTCGATGGGAAATTCTTATTCCTGAACACGACTGCCATTGGTGCGTCGCTGTAGGATTTGAGGAAGCTTCGCACCTGATTCTGATACGTTTGCTTACCACTGTAACTGAACATCAGCTTGTAATTACTAGGCTGTCGCTGTCCGTGAAATCGGTATGCCTTCTTGGTGTAGTCATAGAACTGCAACTCAGGGAACGACTGCGGGATCATATGTTCTTCCCAACATACATCGCTCATGACGTTGAGACGCACAACACCCTGTACACTCTGCTTTGCACATAGCTTGGCGAAGTTACGTAGCTCGTGATTAAGCTGTATGAGGAACGCTTCCTGATCGTCGTGCCAGTAGTCAGTACGAGCCTGTCGTGCCTTGTTGATCGACTCGTACACTTCGGCTAGCCCAGCGCCGACTAAACAGTCTTCCATACAGCCAGCAGCTTTGGCACCAGCGCAGACCACATTGTCGGGGTGCATTGTCAACGTCGCCATGCGTATGGACTCGTCGCGGTTAGTCTTGCGGGCCTTGGTGTTGCCAAGTGTTTTGCTCGTGTCAAGTAGTTTCATGATGGAAATCCTCTCAAGTCGTAGGTTATGGTGTGGTCTATCTCGTACTCTTCATAGGCGAGGAGTATTGCTCGAAACGCTCTCTTGATTTCTTCGGCGCTGTCACTTGAGTACATGATCTTGCCGTCGCGCAGTACCAAGTAGAACTGTGCATATACCCCGTCGCCTTTCTTAAGCGTCATGTGTCGTGTCATTTACATGTCCTCCCAGTAGTTGATGTCGTCTTCGGTGATCTCAATGCGTAGCCATCCCAGCGATAGAATGTATGACGCACACCAGTCGTCACTAGTTCTTGGTGAGTAGAAAGTACCCACCAGAAACTTTGTCGATATGTACAGATCGATCAAATGGTCGTCGGTTGTGATAACGATACCGCTACCTTCGCCGTACCATTTCCGTGCAGTTGTGATTTTCATCGCTTTTTCCTCGCTTTTTTATAGATTAGGCATTGACATTTGATAAGTCAATAGCTTTTACAACTATATTATTTCTAACATGTTAGCTTTTGAACATTTCCGTCGCCATTTCGAGCATAAACTCGATGTCTTCAGGGCTTTCCCACTCGTCAGGGTAGTCTGACATGTCTTGCACCATCGCAATATTAAACATCATATCGCGGTCGTATATCGGAGCAAGTGTACAGTGCTTAGGTTTCGTCGTCAGCCCAGCGCGTTCGCGTAAACGCCCAGTATCTGGCTTGAATGCGTTACAGCCTAGCTCTTTAAATCGCTTGACAGCCTGTTTGTAAGACATGTCGTCGCCTGTCCAACTTTCCATTTCGTGCAGTTCGTCGTGATCCCACGGTTCGCCGCAGTGCCTGCAATGTATATCCATTTTTTACTCTCCTTTGTAATTAAATGAAACGTGACTACCGTCAGAAAAGCGTACGCACGTCAGCGTTGAGTAGTAACCACACTCATCGAAAGGATCTGCTTTGTGCTCCCAGATCTCCGCGTCGGCGTCGAAATCTTTCACGATGTCGTCGTGGTATTCGCGCTTAAAATCTCTGCGATTGTCGGCGCACCAGTAAAAAAACTTTTCAGCTAAATCCATCATTTATTCCCCTTTGCAATTGTCAAACATATCTTCACGTTTTGCCCACTCGCATAGATCCACGTCTAAACCTAACGATCGCAACTCTGCGCCGATCTCTTGGATCTGACTGATGGTGAAGTTTCGACGCTCGATAAGCTTCCTGTGTGTGTCACTGTACGAGTCAAAGCTATCTTTCCATTCGTCGCTTGCGTAGTACTGCGACAATTCCTCTAGCACCTCTGTCCAGTCGCTATAGTAGATCGCGTACATGGTAACAGCGTCAGATAGAGTGCGGTGACTGCCTTCGATGGTCTCGTGTAGACCGTAGTTAATTTGCTTAATCATCGTTCATTCCCCTTCGTTAGTGAGAGCGTACAGTACAAAACCGACGCCTGTCGTGGTTAGTAGTAGGACAACGTCCCACCATGGTTGCCATTGTTCAAACATACTGCCTCCGGTTGATTTCTAACATGTTAGCTTTTTAGATTTCTAACATGTTAGCTTTTTGGTTGCTTGGTTGTGAATACTCGAACGAATACGCACAAGCAAACAAGCGCCCCATAGAGAGGCGCACAAGATTGCTACGGGTTGGACGGGTTTAGGCTGAGTACTTTCGCAACTCTTCCGCAATCATTTCCAATACATGGTCGGGAATGTCGGGATTAGAGTCTAACGTGCGGGCCAGCGTGGTAATGATGTCGCGCTTCTCTTCTCCCTCTTCTGACTCTTCCTTGATCTCGAAAGTGCAAATCCCGTCTTTAACCTTGAATGTAACCTTGATACCGATACCGCCTTTTTCAGGTTCGCGCTTTGATTCACGGTTTAACGTGGTGCGGATAGTGTCCAGAGTCTTTTTGTACTTGTCAGACTTAGGCTGCGCGCTGTCCGCTTCATCGATAGCTTTGTTACGTGCGAGTTCGTCCTTTCGCTTCGCTGATAGCTGCTCGATGGCGTCTCTTAGTGCATCTGCTCCGGCCATTGTTCCAAGATTTAGCGTTTGTAGTTCGGTTTTGATGTACTCCGCTAGGTTAACTGCGCCGCTTGCCGCGTTGATGATCTGTCGTGCTGTTACTGTGGTGTTTGTCATGTCGTTTATCCTTTCTAACATGTTAGCTTTAACGCACCATTTTGGTGCATGGGTAGACTGTTCTTCAGCCCTACCAAATATGTTGCATTATCCATGCCAGCGATAAAAAACCTTTATAAATCAATAGCTTACACGTGCCAGATTCTGGAATGTCACCTAAAACATGCACTAATTTGGTGCAATGTAACACTCGGTAACACTTTTGAGGTGACACTATTGTTACCGGTAACACTGAGGTAACACATTCATGCTGCTTATAGGTAACACGATCCAGATTCATATGCTGAATAACATCGCCAGATGTGGCAACTATGCAGACCAGTGATGTTAACGGTGTTTACATTCACGCCTTGAATGGTCCCGCCTAGACTCTCACATGCACCTATTTAGATATGCGAATATAAAGATATCTGCATATGCAACTGAGAATCATTAGCGTTTACGAATGAGAATCATTACCAAATGCGAATGAGAATCATTACGCCGTTTCGGGACGGGGGAGGGGCTATGCTGACGACTGTGTTGTTAGATCCTACCTAGACACAAAAAAGAGTAAAATTAGAACTTAATATAGCCAATAGTTCTAAACAGGTAAACTCTATAGAAAACAAGGACTTAGCAGTGCAGAATCTGGACCGTGACTGTACAGTTTAAAGGACAGTATGTTTTCTTTAAAAATAATGCTTGACAAATCATTAAAAATATGGTACAATAAATAGTATATTATGTCTTTAAAGATACTTTACCGTGACGGTAATGATGAATTAATAAATATATTATTAAAAGTTTACGGTAATGTACGGTAATGTAACTTTAAAGAGTCTTTAAAGAGGTATGTATGTCAGATGTTGATAATCCTCCTCGCCGAAAGCGTGGAAGACCGCGTAAAAGTGACGTAGCTGCATCAAAAAAAGGTAATCGCAACGCTGTTGGTCGCCCGAAGGGTGACGCTGCCGTCATTAACGAATACAAAGCAAGGATGTTAGCGTCTCCAAAGTCCCGAAAGGTGCTTGATACTATCTTTGAAGCGGCTCTTGACCATGATCATAAGAATCAAGCAGCAGCATGGAAGCTTGTTATGGACAGAATACTGCCTGTTGCAGCGTTTGAGAAGGATATTGTTAAGGATGGTGGACGTAATGCCATTCAGATTAACATTAGTGGTGTAGGAGCTGTGGACATTCCCGAACCTACAACGATAGAAGGCGAGATTGTTGATGAGTCTTAAGCACTTTACACGAGAAGAGTTTGACTGTCAGGTATCTGGCACCAACAACATGGAAATGGACTTCCTAGAAAAGCTTGACGAGTTGCGAGCGTACTGTGGTTTCCCTTTTGTTATAACAAGTGGGTATCGACATCCTACGATGCACCCTATAGAAAGAAAAAAAGAAGTACCCGGTACACACGCCCAAGGGATCGCGGCAGACATAAAAATAACAAATGCCGCTGATCGCCTTAAGCTTGTCAATGCTGCTCTTAAACTAGGTTTTACAGGCATAGGTGTTGCTTCTGACTTTATCCACGTTGACACCCGTGGCACAACACCAGTTATGTGGACGTATTAGTGGATCTTAATATAGAACTACTGCCGTGGCAACAAGAAGTCTGGGCAGACGACACAAGATTTAAAATAGTAGCTGCTGGGCGACGAACGGGTAAGTCTAGGTTAGCAGCATGGATGTTAATTGTTAACGCACTACAGGCGGACAGAGGACATGTATTTTACGTCGCACCTACTCAGGGACAAGCCAGAGACATTATGTGGTCCACCCTGCTGGAACTGGGCCACCCCGTTATTAGTGGTAGTCACATTAATAATTTGCAAATTAAGCTTGTCAACGGTGCTACCATTAGCCTAAAAGGCGCTGACCGACCAGAGACAATGCGAGGTGTTAGCCTTAAGTTCCTAGTTATGGACGAGTATGCTGACATGAAGCCAGAGGTGTTTGAGCAGATCCTGAGACCTGCACTGGCTGACCAAAAAGGGTGTGCTATGTTCATAGGCACACCAATGGGAAGGAACCACTTCTACGAACTTTACAAATATGCGGAACTAGATGATGACCCTACGTACAAAGCTTGGCATTTTACATCTTACGATAACCCTTTATTGGACCCGTCAGAAATTGATATTGCTAAACGCAGTATGTCCAGTTATGCGTTCCGTCAAGAATTTATGGCGTCGTTTGAAGCTCGTGGGTCGGAAATGTTTAAAGAGGACTGGGTCTCTTTTGACGATGAAGAACCTGAAGTAGGAGATTATTACATTGCCGTTGACTTGGCGGGCTTTGAAGAAGTCAACAAAAAGAAGACAAAAAGTTCTAAGCTTGACGAGACAGCGATTGCCGTGGTTAAGGTCAGTGAGCATGGTTGGTATGTTGACAATATCATATACGGTAGATGGACACTTGACGAAACAGCAGCTAAGATATTTCAGGCCGTTAGAGATTACCGTCCCTTGTCGGTTGGAATCGAAAGAGGTATTGCTAAACAGGCTGTAATGTCTCCTTTACTGGATATGCAAAAGCGTTACGGTATGTTTTTTAGAGTAGAAGAACTTACACATGGTAACAAAAAGAAAACAGATCGTGTTATGTGGGCATTACAAGGACGATTTGAAAACGGATACATTACATTAAACAAAGGTGAATGGAATAGCCGATTCTTAGATCAACTGTTTCAGTTTCCTGACCCTTTAACTCATGATGATTTAGTTGATGCACTAGCGTATGTTGATCAGTTAGCTAATGTTCCTTACGGTATTGCTGACTTAGATTTTGATGAGCCTGAAATTTTAGATATTGTAGCAGGATACTGATATGAGTGATTTATACGAACAAGACCCGTTAATGATTCAAGAGTCTATTGAAGAATGGGTAATGACTAAATGTGAAGATTGGAGGGATTATTACGAAAGTAACTATGAAGAAAAGTTTGACGAATACTATAGATTATGGCGTGGTATATGGGACCCTGCTGACAGTGAGCGTAGGTCTGAGCGTTCCCGTATTATTTCTCCTGCACTTCAACAGGCAGTTGAGTCTAATGTAGCGGAACTAGAAGAAGCCACGTTTGGTCGTGGTAAGTGGTTTGATGTTAGTGACAACATGGGTGATACTGACAAGCAAGACGTATTGTTTTTACGTAACAAGCTTACGGAAGATTTTGAAAACACAATGGTACGTAAGGCTGTTGCTGAATGTCTTATTAACGCTGCTGTCTTTGGTACAGGCGTTGGTGAAATTGTAATAGAAGAAGAAAAAGAAATGGCTCCTGCTACTCAGCCTGTTATGGGTGGAGACTTACAAGCAGTAGGAGTAAACATTACCGAACGAGTAAAAGTAAAACTTAAACCTGTACTTCCTCAGAATTTCTTAATTGATCCTGTTGCTACTTCTGTTGATGATGCTATGGGTGTTGCTGTAGATGAGTTTGTCAGCCGACATCAAGTAGAACTACTACAAGAACAAGGAGTATATAATGACGTGTATGTTGGTTCTGCCGCTCCTGATACTGACTTGGAACCTGATCAAGACTTAACCATATACAACGACGATAAGGTTCGTCTTACTAAATACTATGGACTAGTACCAAGAGAACTACTAAAAGACGAAGACCTAGAAGATGACAAAAGCATGTACGTAGAAGCCGTTGTAGTGATCGCTAACGGCGGTACATTGCTAAAGGCTGAGGCTAACCCTTACATGATGCAAGATCGTCCTGTAGTAGCGTTTCCTTGGGACGTAGTACCCGGTCGTTTTTGGGGTCGTGGTGTATGTGAAAAAGGTTACAACAGCCAGAAAGCACTTGACACTGAACTACGCGCTCGTATTGACGCACTAAGCTTAACCATTCATCCTATGATGGCGTTGGACGCTACTCGTATGCCACGAGGTGCCAAGCCAGAAGTACGTCCCGGTAAGATGATTCTAACTAACGGAGATCCTCGTGAAGTACTTCAACCATTTAACTTTGGTCAAGTTAGCCAGATTACTTTTGCTCAGGCCGGAGCCTTGCAGCAGATGGTACAGCAAGCCACCGGAGCAGTTGACTCAGCAGGAATCGCTGGTAGTGTTAACGGCGAGGCTACTGCCGCTGGTATTAGTATGTCTCTTGGCGCTATTATCAAACGTCACAAGCGTACACTAATCAACTTCCAACAGTCTTTCTTGATTCCATTTGTTAAGAAGGCTGCTTATCGTTACATGCAGTTTGATCCTGAGTCGTACCCTGTAGCTGACTACAAGTTTAATGCAAGCAGTACGCTAGGTATTATTGCTCGTGAATATGAAGTTACTCAGCTTGTACAGTTGTTGCAAACTATGGATCGACAGTCACCGCTGTACAATACATTGATTCAAAGCATCATTGACAACATGAACTTGTCTAACCGTGAAGAACTTATCGCAGCAATGCAAAAAGCTATGCAGCCTAACCCAGAAGCACAACAGATGGCTCAGGCAGCGCAACAAGCACAGCTACAGTTCCAGCAGTCACAAACAGCGGCACTGTCTGCTCAGGCTCAGGAGTCACAAGCACGTGCTACTAAGTTGGTTGCTGAAGCTCAAGCAGTTCCTCAAGAACTTGAGATTGATAAGATTAATGCTATCACCCGAAACCTTCGTGAAGGTGATGCTGAAGATAAAGAGTTTGAACGACGTATGCGCGTTGCTGAGACTCTCCTTAAAGAAAAAGCAATAGAAGGTAAAAACAATGTTAATGACGCAACAAGAGATGCAGAAGCTTCTCGATCAAATCAACAACAACTTCAAGAAACACTTCGACCGTCTGGACCAGTTGGAACAGGAAGTCAAGGGTTTGGGAGTCAAGGTGGAGGAACTCAGTAATGCCAAAGTCCAAGGACCCAAAACTGGCACGGGCAGGGGTAAGCGGGTACAACAAACCAAAACGGACGCCAAGTCATCCGACTAAAAAGTTTGTAGTAGTAGCTAAAGAAGGTGACAAGACTAAGACTATTCGTTTTGGTGACGCCAAGATGACTATTAAGAAAGACCAGCCTGCGCGACGAAAGTCGTTTAGAGCGCGTCACAAGTGTGACACAAACCCACCTAGTAAACTAACAGCACGATACTGGTCGTGTAAAAAATGGTAAGGAGCTAACTATGCCAATGGTAAACGGTAAGAAGTACGCATATACAGCAGCAGGTAAGAAAAAAGCTAAGGCCGCTGCAAAGAAAGCAGGTAAGAAGGTTAGCTATGCCAAAAGCAAAAAGTAGTCCTAAACCTAAAAACAAAGCTTTGTATGCTCGTGTTAAAGCAGAAGCTAAGCGTAAGTATAAGGTTTGGCCCAGTGCCTACGCTTCAGGCTGGTTAACAAAAGAGTACAAGAAACGCGGTGGTACTTATGACTAAGACCAAAGGCGGGTTAACTAAGTGGTTTAAAGAAGACTGGGTAGACGTTAAGACAGGCAAACCATGTGGTCGTAAGTCTGCTACTAAGTCTAAGCGTCCCTATCCTTCTTGTAGACCTAAAGCCATTGCAGCAAAGATGACCGCAGCAGAAAAAAAGTCATCAGCTAAGCGCAAAACAGGGCCTGCTAAAATTAAGCATGCTGTCACAGCTTCAGGACGTAGAAGAAAAACTACAAAAAAAGCTTGACAACAGAACTTTTTTATGTTATAATATTAATGTATAGTAAACAAAAGAGATACTATGAACTCAGAGCTTGAAACTTATTTTGATAATTTTAATCAATTATTCAATAACGAAGGCTTCAAACAACTCTTAGAAGAAATATCTGTTACTACTAAACAGTTATCTGATGTACAAACTGTTAAAGACGTAGAAGAACTTTTCTTCCGCAAAGGTCAACTTGCTGCGTTTGCTACTATTGTTAACTTGCAAGCTACGATAGAAGCGACCAGAGAACAAGCTGAAGCTGAAGAACAAGAAGACATCTATGTATAAGGTATATGATTTTAGATGTGACAACGGTCACGTCACTGAAGAATTTGTAGAGTCTACCGTTACAACCAGTAGGTGCGGTTGCGGCGCTAACTCTACAAGGATGGTATCTGCCCCGTCCTTTCACCTCAATGGGTCCGATGGTTCATTCCCCGGTGCTCATATGAAGTGGGTGAAGGAGCACGAAAAAGCAGGTCGTAAACAATAACATCTCCATAATGATAACGATCACGGAGTTTAATAATGTCAAGAGCAATGATTGTAGATTCACAACCTGAAGAGGACAATGTGGACGAAATCGAAACCAACGAAGTTAACGAGATTCAACAAGAAGAAGTTGAGCAACCTCCAGAACAACCTAGCTTACCAGACAAGTATCAAGGTAAGTCTTTAGAAGAAGTAGTACAGATGCACCAAGAGGCTGAAAAGCTCCTAGGTCGTCAATCTTCTGAAGTAGGCGAACTTCGTAAAGTCGTGGATGATTACATTAGTAGTCAAACACAATCAGCACCTCAACCACAACATGTTGAGCCTGAAGACGATATAGACTATTTTACAGATCCTCAAGCCGCTGTCAATAGGGCAATTGAGAATCATCCTAAGATTAAAGAAGCAGAACAGTACTCTTCGCAGTACAAGCAACAAGCTGCTTTAGCAACGCTTAATAACAAGCACCCAGACATGCAAGAGATCTTAGCTGATCCCAAGTTTGCTGAGTGGATTAAAGCGTCTAAGATTAGGACTCAATTGTTTGTAGCCGCTGACCAACAGTATGATGCTGACTCTGCTGACGAACTCTTCTCACTCTGGAAAGAACGGAAGCAAGTAGTAAAGCAGACCGCTAATGTTGAAAAACAAGAGCGTAAGCAACAACTCAAGGCAGCTAGTACAGGCAACGCCAGAGGCAGTGGCGAAGGGGGACGTAAGAAAGTATATCGAAGGGCCGACATTATTAAACTAATGAGAACTGACCCAGACCGCTATACAGCATTAGCCGATGAAATCATGGCAGCGTATGCGGAGGGTCGTGTCAAATAATCTATTAGGAGATTAACATGGCTAACTTAACCCCCGCTAGTGACAATACAGTTACTTTAGCAAACGCAGCTACATTTATTCCAGAAATCTGGAGTGATGAAATTATTGCTGCTTATCAGAAGAACCTCAAGATGGCTCCGCTTGTCAAGAAGATTTCTATGACAGGCAAGAAGGGTGACCGTATTCACATCCCTAAGCCAACTCGTGGTGCTGCTAGTGAGAAGACTGCTGCTGACACTGTAACTATTCAGCAGACTGCTAACACTGAACTCTTAATTGACGTTGATCGTCACTTCGAGTACTCACGTCTGATCGAAGACATCGTAGAAGTACAAGCACTTAACAGCCTCCGTCAGTTCTACACTGAAGACGCTGGTTATGCGCTTGCTCTTAAGGTTGACACTGACCTTATGAATGCTGCTACTGGCTTTGGTGATGGTACTCTTGACCTTGCTGCTCCTTCTGGCGCTGACTGGGAAAACAGTAACTCTTACTTCTTTGATGCTGCTTCAACTGGCGGTACTCCATTAAGTTTGTTTGATGCTGCTGGTGGTCACAGCGTAGCTGCTGGTGATAACTTTACTGACGCTGGTTTCCGTCAAGCTATTCAGCTTATGGACGACGCTGACGTACCAATGGACGGACGTTGCATTATTGTTCCTCCAGTAGTACGTAATACTATTATGGGTGAGCCTCGCTTCTCGTCTTCTGACTTCGTATCAGGACAGCCTGTCAACACTGGTTTGATTGGTAATCTTTACGGTGTAGACGTATACGTTTCATCTAACTGCCCAACGCTTCAGACTAACGTCCGTGGTTGTGTCTTCATGCACAAGGACGCTATTGTTCACGCAGAGCAAATGGCTGTACGTTCACAGACTCAGTACAAGCAAGAGTACCTCTCGACTCTGTACACTGCTGACACTCTCTATGGTGTTCAGGTGTACCGTCCAGAAGCTGGCTTCGTACTTGCTGTCTACGACGCATAATAGCACTACACAGGGGTCAGCAATGGCCCCTTCACTTTCTGACTCAGGAGAACATCCATGTCACGTTTAGCAAGAGATTCAGGCGCACAGCCTATTCAATGCCTCCGTCCCGGAGTTACTCAGACAGTATCCGTATCAGGCTCTGCTGCTTCTTCAACTGCTATTACTCAACGAGTAACACGTATTGTTGCCACTGTAGACGTACACATTAGCGTCTCAGGCACAGCTACTACTAGCGACTACTACATCCCCTCTAACACTGTAGAGTTTATCCACACTTACAACGGAGACACCATTAGCTTTATCACCGACGGTACATCGGGCACAGCTTACGTATCGGAGATGATCTAATGTTATTCGGGTCTAGGCTTAATAAACTAGCCACGTCTAT
>Ga0213866_10003241_pt1 | contig 11137 bp, 15 predicted proteins | sample PICome_11_FD_160079 | JGI IMG/M metagenome (GOLD analysis project Ga0213866, IMG submission 160079) | Coastal seawater microbial communities near Pivers Island, North Carolina, United States - PICO284 | ecosystem: Environmental > Aquatic > Marine > Coastal | place: USA: North Carolina... | reverse complement strand
GGGAGGTTGACATTAGAATGCTCAAAGAATGCAGGCATCCGCGCACTTCTGGTGGCAGAAAGTTCAGGCGCTTTGCCCTCATACATTAGCCGATCACTAGAATCCAGCCAAAATTTTTTATCTAAAAATTTATCGGATGATTCACCAAGAGGTTGCATCACCCAGTTGATAGTTGCCTTGCGGAGTTTATCAAGACTAGGAGAGATACCAAGCCCCAACTCGCTACAAACAAGGCTATTGGTTGCAACATGAATTTGTTCATCACGGCTTATGTCCGCTGAGGTCGTACGCATTGCAGCGTCACCGTTAAATCTAAAGAACGGGAGTAGAACGAAGAAAATCGCACGCTCCGCCACCATGGCTTTGAGCACAGTGTGATCAGGATGGTCAATCCACGCCTTTTGTAGCGCCATCGCCTCCCTCTCAGCTTTTTCATCAACGCCGTAAGCATCGGCAATGTAACCGAGAGCCAGGTCGTGGTTCTCTTCATCCCGTACATTAGATACGAGCAACTCCCGCGCTGCACTCGGAATATCGGTGGAAAGTGCATCAGTAATAAAATCTCCTACGGGTAGTTCCATGTGTCGTAAGGCGAGAGCACGGTAGATTGTTTCTTCTGCTCCTTCCTTGCAGACACCAGCAGTAGGTTTCACTGGTGTCCACTTGCGCTTACGCGCCATCAATTTATCGTATGGTGTCATTATTCTTGGCAATCACATTGTGGTTCATTTAAAATTTCTGACAGGTAGTCATCAACATCCACATCCTTCAGAGCTGCATATGCATCACTCTTATCCTGCACATCGCCCATCACTTGCAGGGAATAATACAGAGAAGTCTGAGGAGATTTCAACCACTCTTCGATAAACGACTCATCCATGATAGCCAGGTCTGACCACCAGTTATAAGAGTATCCATGAAGAAGACCTGTGGAGGAGTACAGCTTCATGATGCCATCAGCAACTTGCTTATAGACATCCCAGCCAACCTCCGAGGCAATCTCTACATCACCATATTCATAGGTCTGTACACCAAAGGTGCCAGAGTCCCGATCAACACTCTTCGCAATAGGAGGAGCGATTTCAGGGGTACACGTGAAGCCATCGAGATCTTTTGATCGGTAGCTACACGATGCAGTAGGTGCAATAGCAAAGGCACGTACCATGTTGTTGGCACGAGCAATCTGTGCTGCTGCTTTGATACCAGAGTTCAGTTGTCGTACGAGTTCGTAGGCAGCAGTTGCTCTAGTCTCTCCTGCGTGGAAGTGGTCCAGTGCTCGACCGAACTGTGCGTAAGTGACCCCATATCTCCGCAGGAGGTTTGCGAGACCCAGCACTCCAAGTCCAACCTGTCGATCATCGGTAGGACTGAGGTACTCTCCAGTCTCTCCAACACCTGTTGAAGAATGGAGTGAGCAAAGTTGTGACATCCCTTCAGTGAAAGCACGCGGTATATCTTCGAACTCGCAGGCTCCAAGATTAACGTGTTGAAGCAGACATGTTCCTCTTGAGGGCAGGTACACCTCAAGACAGACGTTTCCACGGATGCGCTTTGTTCCTTCATATTTAACTTTGTTGAGCCAAATGTCACCGGCTTTGATTCCTTTGATTAGTTTTTGGCGGGTAATGACGTCCATCTCTTCCCACCAGTCATCTGTGATGTTGACGCACCGCTTGACCCATGCGAGTGACTCTCTTGGAGCAGTGATGAACTCATCAATGTCAGGGTGACTAGCATCAAGATGTAGAACGATAGCACCGTTCTTATACTTACCGCCGCGTCGGAGGATTTCATTTAGAGTAGAATAGATTTTCCCGAATGAGACAGGACCACTGGCAAGTAACCCTTTGCCATTATCGTGTCCTTTTGGGCGGAGTCGGGAGAGATGTACTGCACACCCTGCTCCATTGCGGAGGGCATGTGAGGCGAATCGCCAGGAGGCTTCAATGCCTTCGGGTCCTTCCATTGTGTCATCGACAACAAATACCGTGCACGACACGGGTAGACGTCCATCCGGGTCATCAAGCCAGGATTGAACACGTCCAGTTCTAGAGATTAGTTCAGCCATTGATCAGATCAGTCAGTGTTGGTGGTTGATAGTTTGGTCCCTTAAGGACCTTGCCGTCAGCACGGCGGATGGGTTTACCATCTAGACCGAGCTTAGACATGTTTGATTTATGGACTCGATCAAGAGCTTCTTCTAGATCCCATTCCATATTTTCTGCGTATTGGAAGCAGACATACACAAGGTCTGCTAGTTCCTTCAATTCATTCTCGTATGGTTCAGATGATATCGCTGCTTTCAGCTCCGCGAATTCCTCCGAGATTAAATCCAGTTGCATACTCCGGTTCTCCTTCCCATTCTGGATCCCATAGGCTGAACGGAACTGTATGGCTTGGTCGGATAGGCTCGTCGTCCTGCAGTGCTGAGTATTCGAGTTCATTTTCAAGATAGTGGATAGCCTTTTGTAAGTCTTGCGTGCGAGAACCTTTGTGATCGGCTCTGCAAATATATTTAATAGCATTGCCAAGGTGGAAGCTAAGTTGTTGGGAACGGATAAAGTCTCCTACTTCCCAGTTGTTGCCGTAGTGGTCGGGTGATTCTACCATTTCATTACAAGTTGTTTGACGTTGTTAGATAGAACATAAACTTGCTCTTGTAGTGCCATGAAGACTGTGATAATGTCTTCTCGTGATGCCTCTTCTAATAGTCCTTCAATCCTCTTCAGTTGAAACTTCTGTTCTAATGTCAGTTCTGTAATCGGCGGCGGTGGGACACCATGCGACAAATCGTTTGTTGATGAAGTCATAATCAGATGCGTGGAGAATTTTTGCAAGTCTAGCATTTAGTAAAGCGTCGTCATGGGTCATTCCTTTGGATTTGAAAGCTTCTACTACCGTGTCCCAGTAGTATCCTTTTTCTTCAAAGAGTTTGGTAGCGGTCTTAACACCGTATCCAGGCACTCCAGCGTAGCCATCAGTTTGGTCGCCTGCAAGTGTTTGAATAAAGTGCCATTGATGTGCAGCTTTTGGCGTAATAGTCGTAACGTCTTTAAGGTCATAGAGTTTACCAGGGATTTGACGCATGTCCTTGTCAGGAGAGACAATCACATTACCAGGGTTAGCCGTTGCATAAATACCTAGAGCATCATCTGCCTCTAGTGTCTCCATGATGATGACCTCATGTTCTAAACTCAGTGCATTGATAGCACGTTTGTATCCACAAGGTTTCTTACGGTTACGGTGACCCTTGTAATCAGGGTATAATTTTTTTCTGAAATTTTCATGGTGACTGAAGAACAGGATGAGTGTGGAATCGAAGAACTCTTTCTTGATCTTATCCAGTTCTCGGTTGATGGTTTTCATTACATCAGAGAAGTTGCTTGTGACAACGATTAGATCCTCACCAAAGTCAATTTCAGTTTCTGCAGAGGCGCAGGACTTATAGACGATGTAATCGGCGTCGATTAGCAGCTTCATCCTTGTCCCCTTTTCAGCTTCTTATTGTGACGTGGTTTACTCAGGGAGCTGTTACCCTGTGCTGTCTTCTTTTTAGTTGACTTGATGTCAATCTTCTTCTTTTTGTTGTAGAGCATTAGTGAGTTTCACTCCAGTTGTTTCCAATGGTTGCTTCCGCGTCGATGCGGCAGCGGATGTTGTAGTACTCGCCAGCTTCTGTAGCTGAGAGTACCAGGGATGAACATAAGTCTTGTGCATGTGTTGGGTCGACTTCAAATTGTAATTCATCGTGCACGAATGCTAGCTGAGAGGCACATAGATTCAGTTCTTTCATGTGCTCTTGGTTTATAACCATCCACCTCTTCGCGACTACACCGGCTCCTGACTGGAGCAGGTAGTTCAACGCTTTGTGAGGCGAATCAACTTTAATTTTTCTACCGTCGATAGACTTGATGAACCCCTTTTCCGCAGCCTTAGCAATAGCGGCAATGAGATCACCCAATCCGTCAACCGCAGAAACGTACGCGCTACGGATTTCTTTGCCTTTTCGCTTAGCGGCGGATGATGAAAGTTGTGCATCGTATGAATGACCAATTTTTTCGTCACCTGCACCGTAGAGGAAGGCATAGGTTACTGTTTTTACTTGTTTACGGCTAATGCCTATTTTGTCAGCATTAACTTGATGAATGTCTCCGTTGAGGAGGATGTCTGCATATCTTCCACCGTCCCATCTCGCAAGATAGTGAGATAACATCCGAAGCTCAATCCCACTAAGATCAGCGCCGCATAGAACCAGACCTTCAGATGGTATGAAAAGTTGTCTAAATCGTTCATCTGATGGGACTTGAGCTAAGTTCGGGTTTCGGTGTGCGCATCTGTGTGTGTTAGTAGCAACGGAACAGTGGTGATGGATTCTATTAGCAGTCGTAGCAAGTTTCAGCCAGGCGTTCTCGCCTTCGCTGATCATTCCAAGCATCTTCGTTATCGTCAAAATCCGCAGGAACATCGTCGCTACTTCCGTCCCTATCTCCTTCAGAATCACTTCGTCGATGATAGGCTTCCCAGTAGGTGTCGTTTGCTGCGGCTTCCAGCCATGAAATGTTTGCAGGATCCATGATATGTGATCGCGAGAGGAACAATTTAATTCTTTCAGTCGAGTAAAGGGTGCACCCTTGACATATCCTTGACGGCTGTTATCTCGTTTAGGAGTGAATTCTGATCCTCGAACGAAAGGGTGTCGCCTGCGTAGTAACGCTTCAGTTTCTCGTAGCTCTCCGGCGAGAGTCGATGCAAGTTTCCATGCAGAGCTCTGATCAAACGACCATCCATGGAGCTCTTGGGATGTGAGGATTCGTTGTACGTCATGTTCTAGCGTGACCCATTCAGGTAAGGTTGAAAGTGGTGCCATAGTTTGGTCGTAACGTGTACGTCTTGAATGCAATAGTCTTCCATCTCTTGTGACCAGTCTTGCCAATCAGAAGTGGAACCATAACTACCTTTAAGTTCATTCAGGCGGTACCCGTAAGATTCTAGTGAGTGTTTTCCATATAATTTAAGTGGCATCCCTTCCCAGAGATGCTTTTTATCTAGGCTCATCATGTCTGCATGGTAGAGTCTACTGAGAAGTAGAGTATCAACCACAAGAGCAGGGCTATCGAACCAACTATAAAGTTTGCGAATAACAGGCAGATCGTAGCTAATGATGTTGTGACCAATAATGCTGTCCGCGTCCTGGAGTCTTTGCAAGCCTCTTGAAATCGGCTCTTGACTTCCCGTGTCGTTGTATGCAATCGTCTCTTTAGTTTCGAGATCGTGGATAGCCAGGCAGTGGATGGTAGTAACATTGTAGAGTAATCCGTCTGTCTCAATATCAAAGATTAAGTTCATCGACCATTCCACTTGTACGTCTTATCGACGAACTGTGCTTTCTTAATCATCTCCTCAGTAGGAGGGTTAGGTTTAGAAATCGGTCGTTGGGTCGAACTCTGGGGTGAATTCTGTTTCATTGAATTTACAAGTGTCAAGGTCATACTGTAGCTCACAGGCTACACCAGTTTCGCCAGAATATCTATTCTTAAGGACTCGCACAGTCGTAGAGCCTCGTTTAGATCCGTCCTGCTGATCTCGCTCGAGCGCAATGCAAGCATCGCTGAGTTGAGCAATAGAAGCGGATCCTCGAAGCTGTCCGAGCGTGACTCGAGCTCCCTCTTCATGGTTGACATCAGATGAAGTTCTCCGTAAGTGTGAAACAAGGAACATGGCAATACCAGTTCGTTCAACCAATGACCGTAGTTTAGTCATGGTTGTGTCGATCATTCGTCGCTCGTCTCCATCCAGTCCACTGAGGAGGATTGAGAGGTGGTCGAGGAAGATGATCTTAGTGTCGAGACCTGAAGCCAGATACTCGATCCTATTATAAATAACATCAGGATCATAGCTGCCGAAACCATCATACAGCTGGAGGTTCCAATTAGCCATAGTAGCATCGAACGCTTCCACGAGTTCTTCCCTTTCATGTTCTCCGATGTGTAGTGGTTTACCTACCGCTGAAGACATGAGTCCCAAGGCAGTCCGTCGGTTCGACTCTTCAAGTGCAATGTAACCGACCCGCTCTCCGTTTTGTAGAAAACTAGTTGCAAGCTCCCTGCAAAAGCTGGACTTGCCAATACCACTTCCTGCAGTGATTGTGACAAGTTCTCCATATCTAACTCCGTGCAGAATTCTTTGGAGACCAGCATATGGGTAGTCATGGTTAGAAGGTGGTTGTGGTGAGGTAACAAGGTCAAGCAAGGTTCTGCCATCAACAATACCATCAGGTCGGTATGGTTTAGCGTCCCAATAGGCACGTGTCAGAGCGTCGTAATCGTTCGCCTGGAGCGCGTCAGATGCGTCCTTGTAGTCGTTTAGGCGTGCAATATACACCTTACCTGGTGGAAGCACCGTAGCAGCGTTCTTAGCGGCTTCTATTCCAGCTTCATCGTTGTCAAAGAAAAGGACGATTTGGTCATAGCCCTGAAGAAATTGTAGATTCTTCTGAATCGACTTCTTTGCTGAAGCTGCGCCAGTGGGAAGCGATACCACTGCCCAAGTTGGTGCGATCTCAAGGCATGACGCCGCATCAAGCTCGCCTTCAGTAATTGTAATTCGCTTACCTTCAGGTCGCCATAGATGTTGACCGAAAAAAGATCCATCAGTTTCGCCTTCATAGCTGAATACCTTTGATTTAGAACGTGTCTTAGCGCCGATACATTGACCATCAGAATTGTGATAGTGGAATCGTAACGTGTCACCGTCTCGGTAGATCTTGAACTTTTCGCATGTCTTCTCTGATATGTTGCGCTTGTTCAAGCGGACTGCAGAGCCGACGTAATTCATAGTCATTCTGTTGTGTTGCTTGGGTGGTGAACCATTTCCTGGTGTCCATGCGTGGCATACGAAACAATAAGTGTGCTCGTCTGTGTAGACTGCGAGTCCATCAGAGGACCCACAGTCGGGACAAGCGTCGTGGTGTGAGAATTCAGATGAGCCATTTGAGTGGGATATTTGCATAGCTGCACCATTTTATTCCGTGTTTGTCGCACCATTGTGCATAGGTGGTTTTAGATTTCTTACTGATTTTATTGAAGGGTGCCTGAAATACCATACGCAAGTCAATCTCTGGATGTTGTTCAATGACAGCCTTGATCTTGCGTCGATCCTCAGGTTCCCATAATCCTTTACATTCTAGATAGACTCCATTTGGCAAAACGAAGTCAGGCGTGTAGTTGAATTGAATCTCATAAGGAACCTTAGTTGATTCGTACTCATACTTCACACCTAACTCCACCATAAGATCAGCGACCTTTTCTTCAAGTCCTGATCGGAATGCCATCAGTCCTCCAGTGCTTTCTCAATGAGTTCATCTACGATCTCATTGACAGCACGCTGCATTTCATATCGGAAGTCATCACGAGACTTCTTCCATTTGGTGACACTAATGGGAGGAAGCTCCACTGTCATGTCGCATCGGTAAAGACCGAGCATCTCATCAACGGTAATCTTAGCGTCAACCATCAGAAATCATCCTCCTCATCAGTTTTGGGTGTAATAACAGGGTCAGAAGCTTTGAAGCCTTCTGTTGTGCCAAACATAGCAGCGACATCTTCCACTGGCATGTCACCAGTATCAACGCCAGCCTTGGCATTCAGTGCCACAACCTGGATGGCTTGACACTTGAGCGAGGTGCCGTACGTGACACCGTCCTTAAGGATATAAGGTTTCTGATAGAACGCGAGCTTAACTTGTGCTCCGCTGTAGATAGGTAGATTAACATCAGTGACAGGAGTGCCTTCAGTGTCCACCACTGGCGGCTTGAGATCTTCATTCCATGAGAACTTGATTTTATACTGACCATCAGCAACCTCTTCCCAGGGTTCAGGTTTGCAGACGCTGCGCTTCGGGTTCTTCAGTTTTGATTCACACCATTTCAGTGTTTCAATACGATCCTCTTCAAGCTTGTCAATCATGTCCTGATCAATCAGAGCAGACATGGAGTATCCAAACTTGGAGGGTTTCATTACAGCCTGGTATCCTTCGAGGACAACAGGGCGTTCGGTGACAAATGTGGTTCTAGCCATTAGCAAAAGAAGTAAGTGGATTCAATCACGGATTCTGGTTTCAGATCTCCAATGATCGGTGGTTCAGTCTCTGCACCTATCTGTTTGGCAAAGTCCTTGAGGTAGTCATGCTCTGCAAAGAGATGCATGTATACTTCACGAACAATGGATGATAGAGCAGACATGTCAGTAGCACGACATAAAACCGAGTCGTGTATGAGGGAAATAGGGGCGTCGAATCGTAACGAAGCCAGGTGAAGTAGTGAGGCGTCGAGTGAGTGGATGACATTGGGAGCGGTTGCGGCTTTGTGTCTTGATATGGATGGTTTGTCGGTTTCACCAACTGACACCCTGATCTTAACACGACCTAGTAACTGTAACTCAACATCTTTGTACTCAGCCTTCATTATCTTCTGAGTGACAACAAATCCTGATGGTGTGCACCATTGGATCTGAGTCTCTCCTCTCTTGATAGCTTTAGCTACCTCTGATTCAAACCAAGCCATGACAGCCATGGGACCAGGCACGATGACATCCATAGAGGCTTTGACTGCCTTCTGTGTAGCATCTAGTTCAGGGTAATCAATCTCATACCCTTGTTCTTTTAATGCTTGCCTGATGTATGTGCGATTGCTTGACGCTTTCGCATTGTAAGGGATAGTCATGACAACACGCTTGACCGTGCTCCTATTCATGTAAGGTTTTACATTGTCAGGGACGTTTGGTTTAGCGTGCTCGGCGACGGTGCGGTAGGCGTCTGCGGGTCGCTCTCCTGGCAGGACATTGACAAGACTTGCAGTGCTTGCGTCTCGGCATAGTCCGGCGAGTATCTGTAGACCACTGCAGGTGGCATCAACTGCAACTGGCAGAGCAGTGTAATCTCGATCACGTTTAATACAGCAATGGTAATATTCATCACATGCAGCAAGGAATAACCATGGCTCCTCAGCTGACTCCCATTCAGGAAGACAACCAATAGGATCTTCAGCTATTCTTGTGATGAGATGATGATTGTTGGCTGTCCATTCAAGTCGGTCCTTGATTGTGGCTTTATCTAGACCATAAGTAGTCGCAACCTGGAATGACAACCATTCTTCAGCATCAGCTGTTAGCTTAGCTGCTTCATAAAACTTCAATAATGATTTACCGAAGTCAGTATCCTGCATAGACAAGAACGCAGGGATTGGGTAGATCCTCCCTCTATAATCAAATGAATGAGGGATAAAGAACTTATCCTTGTTCTTGAATAGCTTTACAGCATCCATAGTCATCCGAGTCCTACAAGACCTTCGGAAACTATCAGCTTGTAGATTGTACCTTTCAGCAGCATCTCGCTTGTACGCTTGACGTGCTTCTTTATTGGTATCAATATCCACAGGCTTAGGTGGCATTGGATAATCAACAATAGGGATAAACTTACCTACTTCAATACCCTTTTCAAACAGTTGCTCAGCAACCGTCGTAACGAAAGGATTAATAGTGTAGGCTACCTTCTGCGCCTTGTTCAGAGCGGCTAGCGGTGTTTCTCCCTGTATAGGTGTGGGATCTCCTCTACGCACGAGATCGTGACACATCCGTATCTCATTTAGCAGGTAACCACCATGCCTGTCATTGGTCCAGTCATTAGGCTCAATGAGCATTGGGTAGGCGATCGGTGAGAATAGCTCAGCTTGAGCCATGATCTCGTCCTTGATCTTGAGGAACTCAGGAGTCGGGATGACATAGTTGGTAGTCTTCTGACCCTCACGTTTCATGTGCCGTGTAAACCACCCAGAAGCCTCCATGATGCACGAGAGCAGCCAGTTGCCTAGCTTGACCCTTACATCGGCACTCCAAGTCTTCCAGGGCGTTACATCGCTCCTGTTGATAAGGGTGCGGACAACCACCAATTTCTGATGTGTACCACATGCACGGTGCCAGTAGTTATCCTTGATGATCTTGAGCAAACCAGGGCAGACACGCTCATAGTATTGCATCTGACACTCTTGCTCAACTGCTTGACCAATGCCTTCAGTAACCTTGACTAATTGATTAGATGCATCCTTGGTGCTGAATACACGATCAAACGTGATCTTCAAGGCGATACCTGCCGCAGCCAGTGGTTCTACATCACGTAGATACTCGTGGATGTGCTTGAATGATACGCCATTTTTACCACGCTTGACTTGATACTCAACTGTTTCTTCTATTCGTTTAACTACCAGAGGAAGAAGCATTTCCATACTAGCAGCACCATAAGTAGTAGCGCTAGCATACTGTTTGTCTTCTAAGTCCTTGGTATTCTTCCGTAATTTATCGAGACCACAACGAATTGCGTCTCGCTCAAAGCGTACTTGTTCTTCAATCTGTGCAGGTGTCGCCAATAATGTCTTCTCCGAATGCGTACTTGGTATCGAAATCGTAACGTAATTCTAAAGCGTAGAACTGCTCCATCTCAGGATATTGTTCTACAAATTCAGGAAATTGATCAATCGAAATCAGACTCATTAGCTTGTTTAATTAGGTGAATAGAATAGTTGTCACATAGGACAATCTCATTGTTAGCATCCTCACATTCTTTCATGAGACGCTTGCGTGCCATGTCCTCACGCTTGTATGCATACTCGCGGACTTTATTGGTCTCACGATTATACACACGCATTAGGAATGCATGGCTAGATGGTAACTGCCAAATAGACATACCAGTCATGAACTCTTCAAAGGTGCAAGTCTCGAAGTCATCATCATGTGCACCCTGAATCTCTTCCCAATTGTTAGGAAACTCTTTACCACTCATCACACATCCTCACATCTTTAAGGGTACAATTGCGTTGGCTGGATAACTCCAGAGCCTGCCAAGCAGCACGCTCAACATCTGGAGCTAAGACATACTCTACACGTACATCTCCAACGTCATTCATCATACGAACTTCATATTCGTCATAATGGATTTTACCGAGTAACGCCATACTTTACCTTGAGGTGTTTGAGTTGTTGTTTGGATTGTTGAATTAATCGTGGTTTACGTTTACCACGGAGTGGTTTTCCACTGTTGTGTTGCCAATTAGGTGTTGTCATGAAATGCGTCCTTGAGGAATAATCGT
>Ga0213866_10003234_pt1 | contig 11153 bp, 21 predicted proteins | sample PICome_11_FD_160079 | JGI IMG/M metagenome (GOLD analysis project Ga0213866, IMG submission 160079) | Coastal seawater microbial communities near Pivers Island, North Carolina, United States - PICO284 | ecosystem: Environmental > Aquatic > Marine > Coastal | place: USA: North Carolina... | reverse complement strand
TGAAATGCAGTATGCTGGCGTCGTGCCAATTACAACACCCGTTGCCGCGCTTGCAGAAACAGTAAATTCTGGAATAATTTTGCCAGATAATAAACAAAAGTGGACTGAGTTCATAAAAATAATAAATAGTAACTCTAGGTCTCTCAATAGGATGGTAACTAAATCCAATAAGAGCTTTGCAAAAACAAAGACGTGGGACCAAAGAGCATATGAATGGAAAAATATAATTAGCAACGAATGAAAATAGACAAGATATACGTAATATCTTTAGACCATTCGAAAGAGAGACTAGATAATATAAAGTCTAGAATGGCAGAGTTGAATATTCCTGGAACACCTTTTTTAATTACAAGGGCATTTGATGGTAGGTTTAATCCAGTCCCTGACGAATACAGCGTATACGATGGCTGGAAAATCGATGTTTCAGAAAATAATTGGTGGAATCGAGAAGTTCTTCCAGGTGAGGTTGGATGCACGGTTTCTCATATTAATGTATGGAGAGACATCATAGAAAATGACCACCAAAGAGTACTTATTCTAGAAGAAGACTTTAAGTGCATAAAGTCTCTTTCTGAATTATCAGATAAAGAACTTGCAAAAGAAGATTGGGATCTTTGTTATCTTGGTAGAAATAGAGTAAGTAAGTTCTATGAAGAAGTTTCTATTTCAGATAACCTAGTTAAACCCGAAGCTTCGTATAATTCACATGCATATTTACTAACTAGAGAAGGTGCTGAAAAACTTTTAGCTGGTGGAATTCAGCAAAATATTATTCCAGTTGATGAATATTTAACTGCGATGTTTGGAAAGGAAACCAGGATTGATCTAATTAATATTTTTAATCAAAACTTAAAAGCAATTGCAACAAATCAAGATTGGGTTAAACAAACCTCTAATCCACAAACAAGCACTATTGGACATGGGAATCCAGATGGAGAATACTTTGAAATCCTAGATACTTCTGACTGGGATGCATGGTGCTCAAAATACGTAAATCAAACTATTCGTAAAGGAGAATGGGATCTAATAGTCGATGAGATTGGAGATACAAATATCCTTGAGTTTCCTCTCTTTACTCCTAAATTTTGCCGAGAAGCAATTGCTCTTGCCGATGCAAAAGATAAATGGACTATTGATCGCCATGAATTTTATCCAACGAATGATGTTCTCCTACCAGAAATTGGGCTAGATGAAATATACAATCGAGTAATTCATGAAGTTGTTAGACCTCTTTGTATTTACTGGTGGCATCTTGAAGGAAAAGGATGGAAAAAGTTAAAGAATGAAAACTTTATGGCAAGATACACAATGGATCGACAGTCTCACCTTTCCTTACATCATGATTTTAGCCATGTTACAATGGTCGTTAAATTAAACGATGAATTCGATGGTGGAGGTACTTGGTTCCCTAAATACAAAACCCTTTCAAATCCTGAAATGGTAGGTACTGCAACACTTCACCCTGGAATGATTACACATCAACACGGAGCAAGGCCAATTACTGCCGGAAAAAGATTTATTGCCGTTTCATTTATGAGACAGGGCGAATAAAATAATATATAAAACTAATTTGAATTAAAAATGGGAAAACCTGACATGAAATGCATGTACATTAATATTTGGGTACATCATATGCAAATAGACGAGCTGTTTGACTTTCTAAATGGAAGAATTGACGAGGCACCGCCATACTGGCTAAACGAGCATAAGGTCCCGTATTCTGTTTCCGGAGGATACGTGATGGTTTCACTCCCATATAATTCATACTCAGACCTGAGGTTTAGCAGGAGCTGGGATCAAAAATAAAATAACAGATGAAACAAAAACATAAAAAGTTCTTATTGAACGTAGATGGCAAAAAGTATCGAGCGGATAATTTATTTGCCCTAATCGTAAAATACCTAAAGAAGGAGAACGATTGAAACTAATCAAACTAACCCCATATAATAAGCGTCTAACTTTATGTTAGGCGCTTTTAAGTTTTATAAGGTATGTACGAAGTTAGTGAATTAAAACAAATGGTCTTTATTGATATTGAGACCACGACTGGTAAAAAGACATATGACGAGGTCATTCAAGAAAATCCTGAATTGGATCAGTATTGGCAATTGAAATATAAGCAAATCAAGTCAAGTGAACCCGTAAACTTCGAGAATGTCGATACAGCTGCTGAAATGTACCCACAAATGGCTGCTCTCTATCCCGAATGGGGCAAGATTATTTGTATCTCTATTGGTCAGTTGAAATTTGATGAGGACGGAAATCCTGTCGATTTCAGCGCCAAATCATACTATGGAGATGATGAAAAAGAATTGCTTGAAGAATTCAATGAAGTAGCCCGTAAAATTATGAATAAGTACCCAAACATGCAATGGGTAGGCCATAACATCAAAGGGTTTGACTTACCATATATTCTTAAGAGGTCAATCATTCATGGAATAAAGGTCCCAAAGGCATTTCACCTACACAAGCAAAAACCATGGGAAAACTGCCTGCTAGATACACAAGAAGTATGGAAGTTTGGTGGATGGAACAGCGGAAAGCTTGGTCTTTTGACTGAAATCCTGGGAATTCCAAGTCCAAAAGAGGATCTTGAAGGTATCATGGTTTCAGGAGTCTATTGGGAAGGTGGTAATCTTGAGAGAATTAAGGACTATTGTGAAAGGGACATCTTAGCAACCGCAAACTTAATGCTTAAAATATCATATCTTCCAATTGTAGTTGACGTTCCTTTTTAATGACAAGATGTCACATTGATAGTCTCTTTCATGACTATTTGTCTTAATTGTTTTTCCTGATAGGTCAATTTGTCATGTTTTTGAAACTGGCATTATTTTTGATCTATTATTATATGTCCGCTATTGGACAAACAACTAAAAAACAAAAAGAAAATTATGTACACTAAAGATTTGTTTAATCTATTTGACGACGCAGTTTTCGGTCTAAATAGAAACTTTAAATTTCAAACGTTTAACGGCAAGACTTATGAGATTGCCCTTCCTGGATTCTCAAAAGAGGATCTAAACATCGAGGTCGATGGAAGAATCTTAATCATTTCAGCTGATGTTGATGAGGAAGATGAGACCCGTTGGAGACACTCGTTCCACAAAAGATTTAGTCTTCCAAATGGAGTAGATGTTGAAGGAATCGAGGCAAAGATGGAGAATGGGATTCTACAACTTACATTTGGCAAAGAGGTAGAGGCTAAGAAGGTTACTATCCTCTAAAAAAACTTTGAAAAAAAATGAGCCGGCATTTTTTTATGTCGGCTTTTTTGTTTATATTAGTACTATAATTAAAAAACAACAAAGATTATGTTTTGGGTATTAGATAAATTAGAGAGAGATATCAAACAAAATATCTATAATTTAAAAAAAGCAGGTTTTAAGGATAATGCATATATGATTAAGCAATTAAAAGAGCTTAAAAAAGAGGTTGAGTCTTATACAAAAGCTAAATAAACAACGAGATATGAATAGTATTTTTAATGATAATGTATCGATTTTGTATTATAATACATTGGATGCAGAAAATAGGATTTTGGTTACCGTTGGAGTTGACAAACCATACGGCATTATAATACCTAAGAGAATGGTACTGGAATCTAATATATGGATTCATGACGGCAAACTTATTAAGTGTAGATTTCCAGAAAATCAGATTCCTTCTCCTAGCGAAATTATTGAACTCCTTAAAAAAGGACAAAATGTTATAATATGATGAAAGAACCAGGTAAGATCAAAGATTATAAAAAGAAGGCAAAAGTTCTTCTTGAAAATGGCTGGACCGATCTATGGCACCCAGATAATTGGGTAAAAGAAGAATGGAGAAATCATCCAACAATTGATATAGACAGAGCCGGGGTTCCAACTGATATAGCATACCGAACTGTAGTTCCATTTGAGCTTACTAGGGATGATTTAAATGAGTTGCACGATTTAGTTCTTTTCGTAACGAATGATCTTTTGGGAGAACCAAAATATATGAATGATGAAGAACTCAGGGAGCTTTGGAAATACCTACCGAGGGACATAAGAGAGATTGGTATGGATCTTGGATTATCAGACGATTCATTTAGAAAAAGATGTAATAAATTTTTGAAAAAAGCAATAAAATTAGCAAATGAAACCAAGTAACTTAGAATACCGTATGTATGGCATGGTTCCATACAACATTAGTGACATTCAAAAAGGCATCCAATTCGGACATGCTGTTGTTGAATACTCAAATGAACACAGTAACACTGAAGCCTATAAGAAGTGGGCTAGACATGATAAGACTTTTATCATATTGAATGGTGGTACAACAAATTCAAAGATACAGGATGATGGGCTACCGTTTGGTACCTTGAATCAATATGATCTTAAACTCTTAGCCGCAGTTCCAGAAATGCCGGTTGGTAGATTTTGTGAACCAGATTTGGGAGATCAATTAACCGCAATCTGCTTCTTAGTTGATGAGCGGGTTTGGGACTTTGAAAAATACCCAGACTTTGAATATGATGATGATGAGAGAAGATTTGTTGGAAGGCAAAGATCTTATCAAACCCAGTATTATGAATGGAAGATGCAATTCAGTGATAGTGAAACTGGTGCAGATCACATTGTTTGGTTACGTGATTTTTTAAGAACATTTAAACTAGCATAAAGAAATATGTGAAAATAATTGAGCCGAGATTTTTTAGTTTCAGCTTTTTTGTTTATATTTGTATAGTAATTAAACCTAATAGATATAATATGCAAATTAATGATTGGGTAGTTCCACGAGGAAAGAAGCTGATAGTGCAGGTTGAAGCTCTGGAGCAACATGACGACGTGACAGTTGTTTATACATCAGACAGATCTGCATATCCTAAAAGTGCTCTGATGACCTTACATGAAGCACACAAATTAGAAGCTCAAAAAGTAAAATAATTATGATGGACGACGATTTTAACTTCGACGATTTTATGGAGGAAAGCGAAAACCAATTCAATGCTAAACTCGAGGAATGGAAAGAGCGCATGATGATTGATGCAATTGAAACTAACTATCAAAAGTTAGAAGAGAATGGCATAAGCGAATGGCATCTCAGAAACATGGAAACTAATGAGATAGAGAATCTTTGCAATACTTTGAAAATTATGTTAGATCACTTCGAGGATCTAGAAGAATATGAAAAGTGTAAAGTAGTCTTCGATTGCATGAAAAAGGTCGAACAAGTATTTGTATAAATATAACATAGTGGGTGCTATCTAGCCTGCTATGGCCCCCGTCTAAGAGGATCCATTCGGATCCTCTTTTTTTGTGATATATAAAAGAAAAGACTAGATTATGGCTTGTAAAAACTGCAAATGCGAAAATTGTAAATGTAACGAATCTTGCACAACTAACGGATGTCAATGTGATTGTAAGTGCGAAACTTGTAGTAGCGGGTGCTGTTATGGATCATGAAACATCTAAAATTATTTGAGGAGTTTGTTCTTCAAAATCTAGAGCAAGAACATGATATTCAATTAGAGCTTTGGGATAATGGAGACTATCTTGAACTAGGTAAGATTATTATTCCAAAAGAGAAAAGAGATTCTGGACTGGGATCTCAAGTTATGCAAAGGATAGTAGACCACGCTGACGAAATTGGAAAAGATATAAGGCTAACACCATCAACTGATTTTGGTGCAACCTCAACTAATAGACTTAAGAAGTTTTATAGTAGGTTTGACTTTGTAAAAAATAAGGACCATAAATATAAAGACTCTCTAGTTAGATATGCAAAATAAAATGAAACACGTAAAACTATTTAAAGATTTTATTACAGAATCAGTAAATATTGACAAGGTAGAAAAATATGCCGATAAGGTAATGGATCCTATTGATGTTGAGTTTACAAAGCACTTCTATGACCAATTGACAAGGGTTGAGCATACAAAAGAGATAACAGACGCTGAACTTATTGGATTCTTTAAGAGACTCGCGAAAAAGAAGAAAGATTTCGATAAGTTTAAAAAAGAATATGATCAGTTTGTTGTCAAGGACGAGAGAAGCGATATTAACATACCTTTTAAGAAGCGAGTAGATCAGATCATTGCAAAGACAGTAATGCGTAAATCTGACTTTAAGACCTCAAATGCAAAATATACATTTGAGAGCCTTGTTGAAGGCCTAGCCGAGTTAGAAATAACAAGCTTTAGGTCTCTGTTTGATAAAATGCCAAAAGAACTTCAAAAAAGAGTTTACAATTTAAAGGGGTTCGATCAAAGAGCAGATAAACATCCAGAAGGAAATGTACTAAAACATACTATTACAGTAGTTGATAGGTCCTTAAAAGATGATGACATTGATATTGCGATTGCTGCAATGTTCCATGATATTGGAAAGGACGAAACCGCAGGAATTCATCCTAAGAAAGGACACATAACGCACTTTGGGCATGAAAAGGTTTCTGCTAAACTTGCAAAAGATTATAAGGACTGGATTGAAAGTGTTGGTGGTAATGCTGCAAATGTCTATTATATCGTTAAGAACCACATGAGATATAAGCAACTTTCAGACATGAGGCCTGAAAAACAAAAAAGATTACAATCGTTTAGAGCATTTGATAAATTGGGTAAGTTTTCAAAGCACGATCGCGGAGGTTTAAAATAAATAAGATATGAAACACGTAAAATTATTCGAGCAATTTATCAATGAATCAACTACAGATGGCACTATTGAATCTTTGATAGACGCTACTAAGTTATCAATGAAGATGGATATATTCAACGATGAACTCCTAAATGACGTTAAGGTTAATTTTATCGAAGGCATCAAAGGTTCATTAAAATCTGAAACTAATAAACTACCCGCCAATAAACGTAAAGAGTTTCAAGGATACGTTAATATGTTAATCGGACCTCTTGAAAAGGCTAATACTATGGGTAAGTTTCTTGGTGCTATGCTTTCAGTTTCTAATGCAAAGAATAATATTATGGATAGGCTTTCAATAGAAGAGGCTCTTCAAGAATCTAAAGTGCTGGATTGGTTGAAATCTATTAAGAATAAAGCAGCTGACTGGTGGGATGATAACAAATACACAATCGTTACTACAATACTTGAGATGTTAGCCCAGCTATTAGTTAATATTTTATTTGCTATCTTAGGTGCACTCTTAAAATCAGATGACTTAGAAGCTCCAAAAATTAAATTTGGAGGCGGTAAATTTGGAGGCGGTGGAGCTTCTAGTAAATGGTAAGAATTATATTATGAAACACATAAAACTATTTGAGCAATTCATTAACGAGAGAATCAAGGCATCAGATGCTTATGATACGAAGAATGGTGTACAGACTGTAATAGATGGCAAGAGAGATTTAGCCTTTATTTCAACAATGGACAACCCAATCTATCGACCAAATAATGAAAAAGAATTGGCTGCAATGGAATACGGCCTAGAGAATGGCCTAAAGGCAATTGAGGTTAAAGGTAAAAAAGAGGGTAGAGCTTGGGTAATGTATAAAAAGAATAAGAAGGCTGCTCAAAAGCTGGCTGATTATGCTGAGAGTAAAGAGGGTTATTTAAGTGACAGTACTCCAGAAGAGGCTAAATATGTTGGTGATCTTTTAGGATACGATAAAAAAGACATCAAAGATTTTATTAAGAGGGTCTATAAGGTAGACGAGTCTATCTTTAATGCTATCAACGAGAGTCTCGAGAAATGGACGGTTCGTAAGTCTGTCAACCTAATGCTTAAATCTTCAGATTCACATCCATACTACGGAAAACTTAGAGAAAAAGATAACATCGAAGCGGCAATAGAATTAGCTAAACTATGCCTTGAATTTGCAGAAAGGGGTCAAATGGCCGAGGCAATGAACCTTGATACAGAGCACTGGAAAGAGGTGATCGAAGAACTAGAGCAAAAGAGAGAAGCCTTAACCGAGGCTGAAGATCGAGCAGATCTAAAAGACGAGGATAAAACCTTAATGAAGATTCGTCATTTTCAAGGCTCAGTCCAGGACCTTGATGATTGGCTAAGATCTAAGATTGGTGAAACAAACCCATATAAAGACACTATAATGATAAATGGCCCACACCAAGGAGAGAAAGATAAATCATTACCCTATCAAGATTTCCAAAATGGAGAATCGGACCTAGTAAAGAATCGATATGGAAGAAAAGACAGCTAAAGAATTAGTAAAGCAACTAACGAGAATTGCAAATGCACTTGAGAAATCAAATGTAATTGAAGAGGTTCGTGAGAAGAGACGTATAAAGCTAGAAAAGCTTGAAGAAAAGAACCTAAGGGCAAACCTAAAAGAAAATATAAAGGTTGACCCTGACAGGGTAATAAAGAGTACAGACTTTAGAGACACGCCAACTTTTGAAAAGTAATGAGTTACTATGAAACGCTAGGCGTTGATAAATCTGCGTCGCAAGACGAAATTAAGAAAGCTTACCGAAAACTAAGTAAGCAACACCATCCTGATGTTAGTGGAGGAGATGATGCCAGATTCAAAGAAATAGCAGAGGCATACGATACCCTAGGAGATCCCCAAAAGAGACAACAATATGATTTGCGAGGATCTGGACATGACTTTTTTAGTCAGTTTAGAAACTCTAACCAGAACATGGGCGATATTTTCGACCAGTTTTTTGGTGGCCAGTTCAGGCAACAACAAGCACAAAAGGGACCAGATTTTAGAGTTGATCTACATGTAACATTTGATGAGGCCTATAGCGGAACTTCAAAATTATTTTCAGTAAATGGCCAAGAACTTTCAATGAACTTTAGACCAGGTCTGAAAACAGGTCAGAAGTTTAGAATTAGAGGAAAGGGAGGAGAACACCCATATAATTCTAATCTACCAAAGGGAGACGTGATAGTAAATATTCACGTAATAAATGATGGCCGGTTTATTTTACAAGGAAATGACATTTGGGTCGAGCACTCCCTTCCATGGTGGGACATAATGCTTGGAACAAAAATAGGAGTATGGACTCCTGAAGGGCTTATTAATATTAATGTTCCCGAAAAGACAAGACCTTCTGGAACACTTAGAATAAAAGGAAAGGGATTTCCGATATATAATACAGATCAATATGGAGATCTCTTGTGTCGGGTAAATGCAACCTATCCAGAATTAACCGAGAATCAAATTGATCTAATAAAACAAATAAGAGATGATGGATAATTTATTCTTTGGTGGCTTTATAAACCCAGATAATTATAAGTGGGGTTTTTCTGCAGTCCTTAATGGACTAACTGATAAAGATACGACGTTTAATATCGTCTATGAAGCCGTCATTAATAATCCATCATTCGTTATTCTTTCTGAGGGAGACACCGAAAAGAAATTAAGAATACTTGGAAAGATGATAAAACACTTTGAAGGTTTAGAAGAATATGAAAAGTGTTTTAAGTTATTAAATGTAAAGAGGGCAGTCGAAGAATGTTAATCGTAAAGGTAAACCATAGAAAAGGTGGAATCGAAAAAGCCCTTAAGCAATATAAGTCTAAAGTTATTAAGACTAGACAGCTTAAAGAACTACGCGATAGACAACAGCACGAGAAACCATCCGCTAAAAAGCGCAAAAAGTTTGCTAAAGCCAAGTATATTCAGCAGAAATTTGGCAATCAGTAATCTAATATTTTCATAATACTTTTTACCTTTTATTTTCTTCCGTCTAAATATATAATTTAACGGCGAAATTGCTGATCAAAATGATCGGTGTTTATGAAAAAGACCAAAATAAAAATGAGCGGATTTGTATCGAATTCAGACAAGGACAGTCTGATGAGGGCTTCTTATTACCAAATCACTAGAAACTTTACTAAGACAGTAAATCGCTTCATTGTATTTAAAGATAACGATCGCCTGATTGAGATTCCACATGGCATTAGCCAGAGATCTCGTTTCATAGATTTAATGATAGACTACTTTGAAAAACTAGAAGAGTATGAGAAGTGTAATAAGCTACTTAAACTTAAAGAACTTGTCATAATGGCAGGTGACTAATTAACCTAAAATCAATTTTATAATATATGGCTAGAGGCAACAAAGGAACGCCGCGTCAAGAAGACAAACTTAAAAAAGTACAATTAAGACAATCACAGCATAAATATTTAAACCAAATTGAAAAGAACGAAATAACATTTTGTTACGGACCAGCAGGAACTTCAAAGACATTTACTGCATGTTTTGCTGGGCTAAAATTACTTAAAGAAAAAAAGATTAAGCAGATTATTCTTTGTAAGCCAATTCAAGAGGCTGGAGAAAAGCTGGGATTTCTTCCAGGGGATAAAGACGAGAAAGTTGACCCATATATGAAGTCCTATAAGTCGAATATTGAAAAGATTATTGGACATGAGCAGACTAAACTTCTATTCGATAAGAACATTATTAAATTTGAACCTCTTGCATATATGAGAGGAGATACGTTTGATGACTCGCTAATGATTTTAGACGAGGCCCAGAATGCTACGTTCAAACAATTAATGTTATTTGTTACAAGGATGGGAAGAGACTCGAAGGTCATTGTAACTGGAGACGTTAGCCAAGCTGACATCGCAGCATCGAGAGTTTCTCTACCAGACTTTATTAACCTAATAGAAAACGTAAATGGTGTCGGAACCCATATTTTTGGAGAGAAGGATATTGTACGTGCAAAAATTCTTCAGGACATTGTAAATAGATATGATAGATGGAGAAGCGAAAACGAGAAATAGAAATCAGATTGGTTTTGTATGGTCATTCGCTGCAAAGAGAAAGGCCGACAAAACTGAAGAAGCTTAATTGCTTTACACTGGCCAAATAGGTCCGCGTTTTTATTTCTTTAAGTAAACTTTTCTATCCAGGAGCATATAATCTTCATAATAATGAATATATGCGAAAAATACTACTTAAGTCCAGTTTAAATGAGGACACCTCAATTATTGAAGTTGGTGTTGATGAAGCAGGAAGAGGCGCACTAGCTGGTCCCGTTACGGTAGCAGCCTGTATTATGCCTGCAGGATTTCAGCACGAACTTATAAAAGACAGCAAAATTCTAAACGAAAGTCAAAGAGCAGAGGCAAGACAACTTGTGCTTGATAATGCATTGGCTTATCATGTAGAGCACATTCCAGTAGAACAAATAGAATCAACAAACATCCTAAAGGCTACACTAAGTGGTATGGAAAAGTGCTTGAGAGAGGTT
>Ga0213866_10003231_pt1 | contig 11159 bp, 12 predicted proteins | sample PICome_11_FD_160079 | JGI IMG/M metagenome (GOLD analysis project Ga0213866, IMG submission 160079) | Coastal seawater microbial communities near Pivers Island, North Carolina, United States - PICO284 | ecosystem: Environmental > Aquatic > Marine > Coastal | place: USA: North Carolina... | reverse complement strand
TGGCCGGCGAGCTCCACGGCGGACTCACCCGCGGCATGACGGTTGTCGACACCCGCCCCGACGCCGACGAGTCGACTGATGTCCACGTCTTGCGCGAGGTCGATTCGGCCGCGGTCGTCGACCTCATCGTCGAGGCTGTGACCGGCCTCGACCACGGCTGACGATGTCACCCGATCGCGTCATCTACTCGTTCGTGCTCGGGTGGGTCGTCCTGATCGCCGTGCTGATCGCGCTCGACTGGTTGGGCAACCCGAACCGGGGTGCGTTCCGACCCAAGGGCGACCGACCGCCTCGCGATCGCCAGACCCGCAAAGCCGAGCGCACCCGCCGCCGGCTCGAAGAGGACGCCTCGGTGAGGGCTGCGCTCCGCGACGCCTACGGCGCGTCGAGCCTCCGCCTCACCTGGGACCGCGAGGCGGAGATCCAGGCCCGGCAGCTCGACGACGCGCTCATCGTCGACGAACGTTCAGCCGTCGACGTCGCCTCGCGTGAGGTGGTGGCGCTCGACCACACGCTGGTGGCGGGCGACCCGCTACCGAACCCCGACGAGCTTCCTCCGGATCCCGACTCCGCAGTCGAGCTCGACACCGACGCCGAGGCCATGTCCGAGTCTGAGCCCGAGGCGGAGGCGGAGGCCGTGGCCGAGGACGCGCCCGAACCGGAGCGCTCCCGGGGCTGGAGGGTGGGCGGCCACCCACTCTCGCTGACGGCGCGAGGCACCGAACCGGCGGCCGACACCATCCGCACGCGGGTGTGGAAGAACCACGGTGCGGCCGGGGCCTGGAGCGACGAGAACCGTGCGCTGCTCGCCGCCGGTCGAGCACCTCGGCGGGTCAATCCGATCACCGGCCGGACAGAACGAGCCGTGGTCGACATCGACACCGGCCGCGCCAGCTGGGGCAGCGTGCCCGTCGACCCGTTCGGGGACACGCCGTGAGCGAGCAGCTCTTCGTCGTCGTCGGCACCGCGGCCGAGACCACCATCACCGTCTCGCGGGAGTCGTCAACGAGCGAACGACCGCAAGGCCTGGTGCTCGATGCCGACGAGCCGCTCCGGGTCGGTGACATCGAGGCGAACCGCCTGGTGCTCTGGGCCGACAGCGCCCCTGACACCGTCGAGGTCCTCACCGGTGAGAGCGGCGACCTCCGCATCTGGCACGTGTGGCGCGACGGAGATCTGATCCAGGCATGGGAGCAGGCGGCCCGGCTCGAGGTCGACGACGAGGGCGACGATCTCGGCCTCGTGTGTCACGACGGCCATGGCGGATCCGATGCCGACCTCGTCGTGCGCCTGCACTTCGACCGTGCGTGGACGCAGCCCGCCGACGACTGACTTCAGCCCCCGTAGGCCTCGGCGATCCAGTCGGGCCCGGCGGCGACCCGGTCCGACAGTTCGGAGATCGCGGCGAGCAACCAACCGATCACGGCCTCGTGGTCGACGGTCGCCGGCAGCTCGGCCACGATCCCGTTCTTCGCGTGGTCCTGCTTCTTCTGCCAGCCGCTCGGAAGCGACAGGCCGGCGTCCTTCAGGCGCTCGAGTGCGTTCGGCCCGGTGCCGTGGGCGAGCCCGATCTGTGCGGGACTGCCTCGCCCTTTCGTGGACGCCGGCGTCCATGTCGCCATCGGCACCGCAGGTCCTCGCCCGGACACCCACTTGGCCACGGTCGATCGCGTCGGGAGGGCCGCGAACTCCTCAGGTGTCAACCCGGGTCCGATGTTGATCCAGCCATCGCCTCGCCGGGTGAGCGCGTCCATCCGCTCCACGAGCGGCGAGATGTCGTCGTCGGTGAACTCGATCACCGTGGCGGTCGTGGCCATACCCGACCGTAGCTGCCACCATCTGGCAATGAGCGGCCGGGCGATCGTCGTCGAAGCATGAGCAAACCGCCTTTGGGACCCGACCAGGTGATCGCACTGCTCGGACTCGAACCCCACCCCGAGGGCGGACGCTACGCCGAGACCTGGCGAGCCCGGGCCGACGACGACACCCGTCCCAGCGGAACCGCCATCTACTTCCTGCTCCGGGCCGGTGAGATCTCACACTGGCATCGCGTCGACGCCACCGAAGTCTGGCATCACTACGCCGGGGCGCCGCTCGCGCTGACGACGGCTGATGGGGAAGGGCACGCCGAGCGGCGGATCCTCGGCACCGACCTGGCCGAAGGCGAGCGGCCACAACTGGTCGTCGCGCCCTTCGAGTGGCAATCGGCCACCACGCTCGGCGAATGGACGCTCGTCGGCTGCACCGTGTCGCCCGGGTTCGAGTTCGAGGGATTCGAGCTCGCGCCCACCGGTTGGGCCCCGCCCGGTACGGTTGGGCCTGCGGGGCGGTGACCAACCGCGGACAACACATGCGTCGACATCCTCGAACTCTCCTGGGCGCTCTCTGCGTCGGCCTGATCGGCGCGCTCCTGTCGACCACCGGCGCGCAGGCGCAGATCGACCCGGGCCAGCTCGGCGAGCTCGAGCGCCGCCGTGATGAGCTCACGATCCAGATCAGCGAGCTCGACGTCGAACTCGAACGGCTCGCACTCGCGATCGCCGACCTCGAAGATCAGCAGGCGACCCAGCGCGTCGAGATCGAACTCCTGGCCGACGACATCGAGTGGACCACCTTCACCCGCCAGGAGCCGGCGACGACGAGGGTCGAGATCGCGATCTTCGGCTTCACCCGCGGGGATCCGCGACAGAACGAGATGCTGAACGAAGTCCGCACCCTCGAGGGCGACGACGAACCGGGCCGGCGACGAGCCCTCTACGAGTCGGTGATCGAAGACACGATGGACCGGCTGACCGTCATCGACACTCGCCTGATCGAGTTGCGGGAAGAGCTGACGGGGGCACGGGAGCGGCTCGGCGCGACGGGTTCGACGCTCCTCGAGGCAGAGGAGGAACGCCGCGTCGCCGGCATCCTGCGCAGCGACCTCGCCGACGAATTGACCGACACGGTGAGGCGCATCGACGAGCTGCGGGCCCTCGAAGCCAGGGCGGTGCTCACCGGCACCACCACCTTCGACGATCCGAACCGTCCCGCGCTCGCCGTCAAGATCGACAATGTTGCCGCGGCGCGGCCCCAAGCCGGGATCAACCAGGCCGACATCGTGTTCGTCGAGGAGGTGGAAGGCGGCCTGACCCGGCTCGCCGCGGTGTTCCACAGCCAGGGCGCGGAAGTGGTCGGACCCGTTCGGTCGATGCGTACCGGTGACTTCGACCTGCTGTCTCAGCTCAACGGTCCGCTGTTCGCGAACTCCGGTGGCAATCGTGGGGCACGCGCTGCGCTCGCCAACTCCACGCTCGTCGACGTGGGGGTCAACGCCCAGAACGACTCCTACTACCGCGACCGGGAGCGCCGGGCGCCTCACAACCTGTTCACCAACGCCTTCAATCTCTGGGTGGTGGGACGCGACCTCGAGGGCACAGCGACGCCCTCGCCGATATTCCAGTTCCGTGACCCCGCAGCGCCGCTGCCGGCCGGTGCCCGATCGGTGGGAGGCGTGTCGATCAACTACGGCAGTACGTCGGTGGAGTACACGTGGAACGGTTCGGGTTGGGCGCGCTCGCAGGACGGCGACCCGACCGTCGACACCGACGGCGTCCAGGTCGCCCCGACCACCGTGGTCGTCCAGTTCGTCGACTATCGGGCGTCGGCGGCCGATGCGGCCTCCCCCGAAGCCGTGTCACTCGGCGAGGGCAGCGCCTGGATCCTGAGTGCCGGTCAGCTGATCGAAGTCACCTGGAGCCGCGCAGAGCTGACCCGCCAGACCGACTACAAGCTGGCCAGCGGCAACGAGGTGCCGATCCTCCCGGGCAAGATCTGGATCGAGCTCCCCCGGCCGGGAAGAGCCACTACCCGCTGACCCGGAAGTAGGGTCGCCGCCGTGCCACGCCAATGCGTTCGGTGTCCGCCCGATCCCGAGATGGTTGCCGGGTTCGACCGGATTCGGGAGCAGCTCGATGTGCCGTTGGGGTTCGCTCCCCATGTCGCACAGGCGGCAGAAGACTCCCGGTCCGCGGGACCTCAGCTCCCACCCGGCGCCCCCGATGCTGTTCGAGACGCCCGCCACATCCCCTTCGTGGCCATCGATCCTCCGGGCTCGCGAGACCTTGATCAGGCCTTCGCCGCCGAGACCCGGGGAGGCGGCCACCGGGTGTTCTACGCGATCGCGGATGTCGCCGCCCTCGTGGACCCGGGTGGACCCGTCGACCTCGAGGCTCGGGCACGGGGACTGACGTTGTACAGCCCCGACCTGCGCACATCGCTGCATCCCGAACCGATCAACGAGGACGCTGGGAGCCTTCTGCAAGGCCGTGAACGACAGGCTCTCCTCTGGACGATCGATCTCGACGAGGCCGGCGAGATCATCGATGCGCGCCTCGAACGGGCCCGCGTCGTCAACACCGCCCAACTGACCTATCGCGAAGCGCAGCAACAGATCGACGCCGGGACGGCATCGGCTTCGCTTGCCCTCCTGCGCACGATCGGCGAGCAGCGGCTCGCCCTCGAGGAGGCCCGCGGCGCAGTGAGCCTCGCCCTGCCGTCGCAGGAGGTCGTCCACCGCACCGACGGGAGCTTTGCTCTCGAATTCGACGAGAGCCTGGTCGTCGAGGACTGGAACGCACAGATCTCGCTGCTCACCGGCATCGCCGCGAGCCGGATCATGATCGACGCCGGCGTTGGTCTGCTCCGGACCCTCCCGGTGCCCGAGAGCCGCACGGTCGACCAGATTCGGCGCACCGCCCTCGCACTCGACATCGACTGGCCGAAGGGCATGGGGTACGCCGAGCGGGTTCGTTCCCTGCGGCCCGACACGCCGGCGCGTGCCGCGTTGCTGAGCCAGGCGGCACGCGGCCTACGCGGTGCCGGATACGTCTCGTTCGCCGATCACGACGTGCCCCATGAGCGAACCCACTCGGCGATCGCCTCGACCTACGCCCACGTCACCGCGCCCCTGCGGCGGCTCTGTGACCGCTTCGCCAACGAGATCATCGTCGCCCACTGCGCGGACCATCGGGCCCCCGCGTGGGCGGTCGAGGCGCTCGAAGAGCTGCCGTCGCTGATGGGCGCTGCGAGCCAGCGAGACCGCAATCTCGAACGAGCGGTCGTCGACTTCGTCGAGGCCAAGATCCTCGTTGGGAGGGTCGGCGAGACCTTCGCGGCCATCGTCACCGACGTCGACGAAGACCGGGGCCGAGGCCGCGTGCAGCTGCGCGATCCGGCCGTGGTCGCTCGGCTTCCCGCCGACGGACTCGACCTGGGCTCCGAGGTCACGGTTCGCCTCGACGAGGCGCACCCCGATGACCGGTTGGTGCGCTTCTCGCTCGTCAGTGCGTGACGGCGGGCTTGAGTTCCTTGGCGTGAGCCACCCAGCGCTCGACCTCTGAGAGCGACGGGGGTCGGCGGACCAGCCGGTTCTTCTTCGCCGTGTTGACCTCGAGCATCTTGGCGTGGAGGTTCGCCGGCTTGCGCGTGCGTAGCTCCTTTACGGTGTCGACGCCGGAGGCCTCGAGCAGGTCGCTGTATTCCTCGCCCACGCCGCGGACCCGCATGAGATCGGCACGGTTGACCCACTCGAGGATCTGCTTCTCGGTACAGCCCGACTCCGTGGCCAGCGCCTTGCGGCCCTTCTTGGCGCCACCGGCCTTGAGCAGACCCTGTGTGGTCGAGACTCCGGCCTTGGCCAGTGCCTTCCGATGCTTCGGGCCGATGCCTTCGATGGTTTCGATCTTCGCTATGGCGATTCTCCTCGTGTGCTGGGGGACGTCCCGCTGGAACCGACGCTAGGGGGCGCGAAGAAGTCGCGCCGCGCAGCCGATCGATTTCTCCGACGTCGTCAGACCTTGGCGGCGCTCACCTGATCGTGGGCGCACTCTCCCGCCGCGGTGACCGTGAGTCGCTCGGCACCCTCCTCGGTCATGAGGAGCGTGTGCTCGAACTGCGCAGTTCTGGTGCCGTCGGCGGTGACGGCGGTCCAGCCGTCGTCCCACATGACGCCGTCCGGACTCCCGAGGGTGAGCATCGGCTCGATCGTGAACGAGGTGCCGACCTCGAGGGGTGTGGTCAACCGGCGGTCGTAGTAGTGCGGAATCTGCAGGCTGGTGTGGAACTCCGTGCCGACCCCGTGGCCGATGAACTCGCGCACGACGCCCACGCGGTGTTTCGTTGCGTGACGCTCGATCGCCTGACCGATGTCGCGCACCGGGCCCCCCGGGCTCACTGCCGCGATGGCGAGGTTCAGCGACTCGAGCGTCACCTCGACGAGCTTCACGGATGCCTCGTCGACGTCGCCGACCAGGAACGTGGCGGAAGTGTCGCCGTGTACGCCCTCGCGGAAGAGCGTGACGTCGATGTTGATGATGTCGCCGTCGGCGAGGGGTCGCGAGTCGGGGATGCCATGGCAGATCACCTCGTTGACGGAGGTGCAAACCGACTTCGGGTAGCCGCGATAGTTGAGCGGGCTGGGGTAGCCACCCGCCTCGACGCTCAGCTCGTGGACGACCCGATCGATCTCGTCGGTCGTGATCCCGGGCCGAACCAACTCGCCGGAGCGCAGCAGGATCTCGGCTGCAGCCGCGCCCGTGCGACGCATCGCCTCGGCTTCTTCCGCCGTTCGAGTGAGCGCGCTCACCGACGGTCCGGGGTCACCGGACACGGCGTAGGGGGGCCGCGAGATCTCGGCCGGCACGCGGCGCGGCGGACTCAGCAACCCGGCGGTGACCGGAGGCAGGGAAGGGGACACCTTGTTGATCGGTCCGTTGCGTCGCTTGCGTTTCGCCATCAGACCACCCTTGCACTCATCGGAGGAACCTGCTGACCGACTCCACCACACAAGCCGGCTTGGCCTGTTCCTCGATCTCTACCGTGATCGTGACGACCACCTGTACTCCACCCTTGATCTCCTCGGCCTCGGTGACCGTGGCCGATGCCCGCACACGACTCCCCACGGTGACCGGTTGCGGGAACCGCACCTTGTTGGTCCCGTAGTTGACACCCATGGACGCACCGTCGACTCGCATGATCTCCGGGAGGAACTGATTGGTCAGGGCAAGCGTCAGGTAGCCGTGGGCAATGGTCGCGCCGAACGGGCCGTCGGCGGCCGCAACCGGGTCAACGTGGATCCACTGGTGATCGCCGGTGGCCTCCGCGAAGAGGTCGATCCGATCCTGTTCGATCGTGAGCCACTCGCTCGATCCGAGCTCGCGCCCGACCGCATCGAGGAGCTCGTCGGGGCTGGAGAAGACCGTCGTCATCTCTGGAAGGCTATCGGGGCACCGGCGAGCGCCGCGACGCGATCACGACGCTCTCAGCCGATTGCGAGGGTGACCCCGCTCCCCCATGACTCCGCGCCGAGCGACACAATCGAACGCCAGGGCCGCGAGCGGTGGGCCGCCGAGTTGGGCGAGCGCCTGTGCGCACGCGGCATCGCATGGGCGACAACACCCTGCGGAATTCCTCCGATCGAGGTGATGCTTCGGTCGGCAGGGTCCGCCGAGGAGACGACACGAATCTCATCGCCACTACGTCGCGAGATCCCGATCGGATGTGTGGCGGCGAACCGGGCGAACGTGTCGGCGTCGTCGGCGAGGTCCGCGGGCGCCCGTGGATACGGAGGTAGCGATCCAGCGCCGGTTCCTGATCGATGGTGAGGACCACGTTGCCTGCAGACCGAGTGATGAGCATCGGTGCTCCGGCCGACCTGTGCCCAGTGGGGTGCGTCCGACGCAACCGTTGTTGACCTGCGTGTTCGTCACCGGTACGGCGTCGGCGCCACTCCGCCGCGTCCAAGGCTTGCAGCGAACCCGCGCGACCTACTGCCTAGACAAGCTCGTGCTGCGCCTCCGGCGACCGGACCTGCTTCAGAACCCGAATGAGGGACGTCTTGTTAACGCTTGGCACATGCTGAGAGACTGCTCATATGGCGACTCACACGGACCCTCGCGCTCCCGGTCAACCAGAGAGAAGTGGGCTCGCCGCCGGTACCCGAGTCGTGACGCAAGCACTCGGCACCGACTCGATCCGGTCGCTACACAAAGAGAACCGAGCAATCGATGTTCTGGTGGGGGTCTGCCTTCTACTCCTGACGACCGTAAACGCCGCCGCTCTGGGCGAACTTGCTGTCGGTCCGATCTGGGTTGGCCTTCTTGTGCTTCAGGGTTTCCTGTTCCAGATCCTGGCGTTCTACGCGCATGACGTCTTCGTGCATCGCAACGCTGGCAGCGCCCGTGCTCGCGCCGTGCTCGGTCCTCTCTTCATGACCCCGGCGACTCAGGTGTATTCCGAGTACCGCCATGCGCATCTCAGTCATCACCGGTATGTCAACACCGCTAGCGACAGCGAGGAATACAAGCGCGACTTCGACCGTCGTTGGGTGAAGGTCTCCCTTCTCACGCTCGCAGGGACTCAGCTGTCGTGGTTCGGCGGCTTCCGCCGGGGAGACCGGACTCCGTGGAAGCCTGACTACTCAGAGCCAGAGGCAAGACGGGTCAAGATGGAGACCTACGTCGTGGTTCTCTGGCTCGCGGTCGCCGTGGGACTAGCGCTGCTGGCGCCGGGTCCGATCATTCGTGGGTACTTCTTGCCGCTGGTTCTTGTGGCCCCGGTTGCGTCAAGTCTGAGAGTCATCTTGGAACATGCTGACAGCGACCCCGGCGATCCGCTCAAGAACTCAACGTTCTACCGGACCGGATGGGTTAGCGGGCCGGCGTTCTTCTGGGACTCGGGGGATTGCCATCTGGTCCACCACCTGTTCCCCGCTATCCCGTTCTACCGAATGCGTCGAGCGGTCCGACTGATTCGACCCGTCTTGATTGACGCCGGGGTTCAAGAACACCGATCTTTCTTGAGCCTCTTGAAGTCTTGGTTCATCGACAACAAGGCTCACGGAACGCCATGGCGGGAGCCGGCCAGTAGCGCCGGGTAGCTATGTCCCAGCCTCAGTTTGGGCGTGCACGGCACCAGCCCTGATCTGTCGCCGGATTCGCACAACGGACGCAAGACCGAAGAAAACCATCAGCGTACCGATGACGATCCAGGCGATAACAGGCATCTCGGCACTACCCGCTCCTGCGATGTAGGCGTACGGAGCGACGAAGGACAACATCGCTATCATCGCCCACACCTGCGTGCTGCTCCAGTTCTTGGCTCTGGCCTCCTTTACTACGCGGACCTGGCCGTACGCATAGGGCCACGCGGTACCGACGTCGATCGCGAAGAACGCCCAAGGGTTGACCCCGTAGTCGCCGAGGGTAGGCCACACCACCAACGCTCGCAGCACGGAGTAGCCAAAGATCGAGACAATCCAGGCCCTGCCAAGCCACCCAACTCTCTGATCGTCGGCCACAAACCGATCCTAGGAGGTCCACAGACGAGTCTTGGTGACCCTCCGCGGTCGCCAGAACCGCCAGAGCGCGATCCGGCTTGACGCATTGCGCTCAGATCCCTAGCGTCTGCTCGTCATGGCACTCGTTCCGGTGGTACCCGGACTCACCGTCCGCCCTGTGGATAACTCGAGCGAGTTGCTCAGCGCGCGCCGACTCCACGCGCAGTGCTACCTGAAGAACGAGTACATCACCGAAGCTGACCTAGACCACGACGGCCTACTTCAGGACGATTGGGTCCCATTCAGCGACTACTTCGTCGCGATAGATGATGACCGCAACGAGATCGTCGGGACTTGCCGTCTGATCAAGCCCTCGGTACGAGGGTTTCCCTGCTTCCAGCACTTCGAGCTCTCGCCCGAAGCCATGAGCGTGTTTCGGGACCTAGATCCGAATCGATGTGTCGAGATCTCGGCGCTCGCCACGAGACGCAACGGGATGCAGAACATGGCGATCTCCGGCGCACTGTACGGGGCGATCTGGCAACGGGCTATCGAGACCAGACGTGCGTACCTCCTGGCGATAGTTGACGACCGACTTCACAGACTCGCGAAGAGCTTCCTCGAGATTCCCCTCGAGCCGATAGGAGAGCCGAAGTACTTCATGGGTGCGCGCACAACGCCTACGGCCGTCTACGTGCCCCGTGCGGTGGCCGAAGTCGAGCGCGACAACCTCGAATTCTTCTCGGGGTCAATCCCGTTCGCTGAGCTGAACGAGATAGCCCTTGATCTTCGGCGCTCAGTCCCCGAGTTCACGCAGACGGTCGTTGGGATCCGCCCAACCGGAACCTGAAGCTCTATTCAGCGGGGCCTCACGGCTCGCAGCGGCAGTCTCAGCGTAGACAAATCGGCGTGGCTAGCTGGCCGCCGGCCGCAGATTGAGCCCAGGCAGATCCGAGATGTCAGGCCGCGACGTTCATCAGCCCGACACCTCACATCACAGATTGGTCTCCAAGTCGTGATTGGTCGCTCTGTCAGACGCTCACAAAGCGCGGCGGCATGCCGACCTCAGTCATATGGGAAGGGCTTCGTTCCTCACTTTGACATTGGGCGCGCTCATCGTTGCAGTGGCCGCGTTCCTTGGTGACGGCCCTCTGGTGGCCGTCCGCGTCATCGGCGCTCTCTACCTCGTTGTAACAGTCTTTGTGGGGCTCAGGCACCGACCGGAGGCCGGGAGAACCCCTTGGAGCCTCATCGCTGGCGGCACAGTCTTGATTCTCCTGTCCGGGCTTACTCGCATTGTGCATGGAGGCATCGTCGGTGAAGAGAATCCGTTCCCAAGCTTCGCTGAGATTCCCGGCTTCTTGGGGTACGTCCTCCTAATCGGTGCGTCTCGGAGCCTCTGGAATCGTCGCACACGCAGGCGAGACATCGAAGCTGCACTGGACGGCCTGCTGCTTGCCTCCGCCACAGCGGTCGTTATCTTTAGTGCGGTCCTTGCGGACTATCTGCGAGACCCGACCATCGATGCGTGGGCGCGCTCTGGCAACGTGGTCTACTCTGTCCTTTCACTCGCGATGCTCGGGCACGTCGCGCGTCTCGCCGTCGGTCCCGGAGTCCGAAACGGCAGTTGGCGGCTTCTAGCGATCGGGGCATGCCTGATCCTGGCCAACGATCTGCTCCTCCTACTCGATACAACGGGAACCACTTGGGCGCTAGACCTCGCATCGGTCATCTCGCCCATCGCGATGTGTTTTGGCACAGCTGCATTCCTTCATCCGCTTGCTCCGGCGCTGGTCGACGCTCCGGAGTACTCCGAACCACGCCTGTCCGTCGGACGGCTGGC
>Ga0213866_10003230_pt1 | contig 11167 bp, 15 predicted proteins | sample PICome_11_FD_160079 | JGI IMG/M metagenome (GOLD analysis project Ga0213866, IMG submission 160079) | Coastal seawater microbial communities near Pivers Island, North Carolina, United States - PICO284 | ecosystem: Environmental > Aquatic > Marine > Coastal | place: USA: North Carolina... | reverse complement strand
TTCAAATTCAGTTGGAGCCTCGTACCATGAACTACATGAGCCATCACCTTGTTCGTCATCGCTTAGAAAATTTGCTTCAGGCGGAACACTATCAATGTGTGCAAAGTCAAAATCTCCGTCTTCAGCACTAACCAGATAGTTAACAAGATCGCTATCGCCGTGTTCTTCACAAATAGGTTTCCAAAAGTCGTGTGCCTCTTTTGAAATTTTCATATAGGCGCTTTCTCCGCCATATCCTTGAATAAGGATTCTATAATATCTAGGTCCTTTGATAGCTTCTACTAATTCTTGGTTTTCTTCACTTGTATATTCAGCCATTTTCTTCTCCTATAATAAGTTGGCTACAATCTGGATATGAAAAATTATCATGCTGATGATAATCATCTTTATGTAGTTTTTCTATACCTACTTTACATTCCTCTGGCCTCATATAATAATGGAACCCAATTGGAAATACTTTTTGCGTTTCCCATGGACTGATACGTAAGTCTCTACCATCTGATCTTGCCATGCTCAACCATTCATATGCATCTTTATTGTCTGTTAGTATAGCACCACCTAAGCCTATTTCTAAAGGTTTCGTTCTACCAAAACTTAAACACTGCATTGTGCCTTTTTCATACATATTCTTTTCAAAACGTCTTGCACTATCCCAAATATTAGTGCCTGAAATATTATATTCATACTTCCATTCTATATCATTCATAGAAAAATCTATGTTTAATTTCCGCAATGTCTGGGGTATACTAATATAGGTCCTACAAGGCAGAATTACTTTTTTATTAATTTTATTATATAATAAACAAAGCTCAATAGCATGGGTGCACCTATCAGTTGTAATAACATAAGGTGCACCTGTAAACTTACTTAATTCCTTTTCAAAAGCAAAAATGTAATCAAACGGATTTTTCATCTTTTGCTACTAATTTAGGATGCTTTGTTCTATCATTATAGATGTCTCCAGCAAGTGCCTGTATCTGTGCAATCCTGTCATCAACATAGGCTCTGTCATATGTGCCGTCTGCACTACGATATTTTTCTCTATGAACTAATATTGCTAGATCATGCATTGCTTTAACTTTATCTACAAGTTGTTGTACAGTATGTAACATTAGTACTCCAAATCTGCGGCAACAATATATCTATCTTCATGACTTTGAAGTATTCCTGGTCTATGCCATGTACTACCAGGATAGATTAACCACTGTCCTATCTTTGGTTCAAGAAAGAACTTTCCATCGGATTCAGGACCATTAGGTGCGAACTCTGTCCCTGCTTCTAGCACATTATCTACCTCTGGTAAATGAACATAGTAAATTCCACTAACAGTTCTAGCCTGTTGGTTAGTATTATGGTTATGCCAAAGCATATCACGGTTTTCTTTATATTTTAGGCTTGTTTGGTAACTCCAACTTTGCACTTTTTTAATTTGCACTTCCTTGTCAAGAAAAGAAAATACACTATAGATAAAGCTCATCTTGAGCTTCATCCAACAGGGTTGCGGTAAACCAAAAACATTAATATTTGTTTGAAACTTAGGACTGTTTTGAAAAAACTGTCCGTTAGAAATAATACTAGCTACTGAAGTACAAACGTCAGTACGATCTTGTTCAGATATCAATCCATTGAAGTCATAGTATTCATAATCAAACATTTATTTTCCTTTTTGTAAGTATCCTAAACAATTTTCCGGCGTAGTTTGTTCGTATGGATCGTCATCTGAGCCTTCGTTATTGATGCCTGGTTCTTGCCACCATTTTTCAATAACACCGTCATTTATTACACACATATAGCGCCACGAACGCATTCCGAATCCTAGATGGTTTTTACCAATTAGCATACCCATAAATCTAGTAAAGTTACCAGATCCATCTGGAATAACTTTTACATTCTTAATTTCCTGTTGTTTAGCCCAAGCATTCATTACAAAGGCATCATTTACAGAAATACAATATACTTCGTCGATATCCATGTTGCGTATAGCATCGTAATTCTCTTCAAAGCCAGGAAGCTGATAAGTTGAGCAAGTAGGCGTAAATGCACCTGGTAAGCTAAACAATACAACTCTTTTTCCTTTGAACAGATCATCGCTTTTGATATCTTCCCAGCGATAAGGGTTTGGACCGCTAATACTTTCATCACGTACTCTTGTGCGAAAAGTTACACAGGGCGGTTTAAATCCTGTAACCATAATATTCTCCTTAGTTAACTTAATTATAATAACATCGTATGTATCTAAAGTCAACCATTCTGTCAAATTTTTTGGTTATTTTATCGTCAAATTATTCATCCGTCATTTTTTTGTACCTACTTAATTTGTAATATTATTACTATAAATAATAGTGCAAAGCGTGAGGGCGCATTGATTGGAGGGCAATGTTATGGATTTCTTCACTTTAGTTGCGGATGTAGGATTCCCTATAGCAGGAGCAATAGCTGCTGGGGTTTTTGTATTCGTTACTCTCAAATTCATTCTAGCAGGTGTTACTGATTCAGTTACAACACTCAAAAACATAATAGGGCAACTTGATAACCGTGTTCAAACTATGAACAACGATTTGGTCAAAATAGATGCCCTCCTATCCTATGCATTAGGTGTTAAACCTAATGTCGATAGAATAGCAGCCAATGAAGGCAAAAATGATGCAAGGAGAGATTAATGTATTGGATTGATTATACAATTGAACAACAAGGAACTAGTTTCACTATCAAAGGAGATTGGGACGGGGAAGTAATGGGTGAACAAAAAGATGGTTCTCCTAAAGAGAACTACCTATATAAACCAGGTGATATATTTGTAGTCAATGAACAAGGTTGGTTAATGAAAGTGGGTGATAAATCTGATGGATATAGTTCAAGCAATTAAAGACTTTGGCTTTCCTATTGTTGCCGCTACAGGTATGGGTTACTTTATTTTCTTTATATGGAAATGGGTAACAGAAGTTATCGATCCTGTAATAGGAGAGACAATGGGTACATTAATTAAATTAGTAGATCGTGTGCGTATGCTTGACAACGATATGATACGTATGAATATGAAGCTAAGTATGGTACTTGAACATAAAGGTGTTATATCTGAAAATCTTACAGATGAACAACGTGATCAACTAGAAAGTTTAGTTAATAAATATCAAAGTAAGAACAAAGGATTCAATTCTACAGGAAAGGAATGAAATGCAAGGCAAAGAAAGATACTGTAAATGTGGACACAGATGTCATTGTTATCAACCTGATTGTAAGGAGTGTGTGAATGATGTATGTACAAAATGCACCTGCAAAGAAAATACCAATTGAACATCTTGTAGAGAAACATAAAGAACACGAAGAAAACAAGACTTCGTGGAATGAAAGAGAAACTTATTGGAGGGCATATAATGGCAAAGTTTCAGAGTTGGTACAACCAACAAAATAGTACAACACAAGCATGGTTAGATAAACAAGCGATTTGGCATGATAAAGACATGCTTATTTCATTTGGATTTGGTATATTTTTTGGATTAGTTATTGGTATTATTTTGTTGTAGCGATATATTCGCCAGCCCAATCATTTGGTAGATCTTTATTCTTCATTTCTTTACAACGTTCTATCCACATTTCATAGTAACCCGCGATCCTACCTTCAAACTGTTTAGTAAGATATACACATTCTTTAATCGCTTCATCAAACTTTCTATTTTTGTACAGTTGCATCATACCGTCATGTCTGCGTCTTGCCTTAATGTAGTGTTGCTTGATGTCATCTAGAACTGTGTAAATATCAACTGCATCTGTTTTTCCTTTAGCAACCAAACTGTCTAGTTTAATAAAGAAGAACTCTTCTGGATCACACTGCTCTACTGTTGCTCCGCCGACGAGCAACAAGCATCCGTATTCTTTACATTTGCTTTCAATACGTGCGGCTGTGCTGACTGCATCTCCGAGCACATCGTATGAGTGTCTTTTGGTGCTTCCCATCTCTCCCAAGAATCCAAGTCCAGTATTGATGCCAGCCCCCATACCCACGGGAGGTCTTCCTTGAGGAATGACAATATCTTCATTAAACTTCTCCACTGCCTTGAGCATTTTTAATCCTGTGCGAACTGCTGTGCTTGGGTGATCAGGATCGTCTATAGGTGCGTTGTGTATGTGCATACTTGCATCACCTATATACTTAATAATCATTCCATCTGCATCTAGCACAGGCTGTGTGATGCTGTCCATATATCCGTTCATAATACGTGTTAGCCCTTGCACATCTTTGCCAAAACTTTCACCTAGTGGAGTAAATCCACGCAAGTCTGAGAACACAATACTAATATCGCGCTCAGTACCGTTCTTAATCAGTGCTGGATTTTCTTGTAGTATCTTAACTACTGCTGGCGATGCATAACCTTCAAACTGCTTTTTAATCTTTTGCTTTTCAAAGAACTCTGCAACAAATCTGTTGAACACTGCATGTAGTCCAACAAGTACAACCGTTACCAAAGGCATTGTTATATCTAGCAAATACAGATAGTTTTGCCAAGCATATAATGCACTGTAAACTAAGCCTCCTCCTAGTAATACAATAGCTGCGCCTACAATATAATATGGAGTAAATCTAGCAAGCAGGACGAGTAACAATCCTAGTACTGCTGTAGCTGCTAGTTCTGCTAGTAACGCCCAATAAGGACGTTCTATTTGATCACCATCAATAACGGTTTGTAGTGTAATCGCGGAAGGAACATAACTGTATTGTGTGCCTTGCGGTGTACCGACAGTTGCGCCAATACCTTCTGCTGTTATACCAAGTATAACTGTCTTGCCTTCTACAATGCTAAGATCGTCATTTGCAACACTGACTGTTTCGAACTGTTTGTTCCAACGTAGCCAAATCTGTGCATTTGGATCTGTACGCACAATAGGATAACCCGGAACTCTTACAGCCTCTATGCCACCTTGGTTAGCTTTAACCTGATATGATGGTGCACCTGTTGCAACTCTTATAACTTCAACTGCTATAGCCGGATACGTTTCATCACCGATTCGCATAATGAGAGGTACACGTCTTACCACACCGTCGATTTCAGGAAATGTGTTCAACACACCTACCCCATCAACGTTCTCACCTAGCAGAGGTATAGGACCTAACATTCCCGGCCATTCAAACATGAACGGTAATGGATCTCCTATCTTCGCAACGCCTCTTGGTACAGCATTACGGTTTACTCCGGATGTAGTCCCCGTTTGGGCAATAACTACGCCGTTACCTACAAGTGCTTCGGCTAACTGCATATCTCCGCCAAGTCTATCTGGCTCACTAAACAGTATAGGCATTACAATAATGCCAGCACCTGCTTCTCGAAGTCTCCAAACTATGTCTGCTAGAACATCTCGCTTCCAGGGCCATTGACCGTACTTCTCAATAGCTGTTTCGTCGATAGCGACTACCGCAATATCCTGGGACAACACTTGCTCATCTGTGGTTTGTAGTAGATCAAACTGCTTGAGCCTAGCCGTTTGGACAATGGTGCTATCCCCGTAATGCACGAGTATCATGATTACAGCCGTAATAAAGGCTACTGTCCAATGTGTGATCCACTTAGTCATAATGTATTTAGCTGGGAAGGTTGAGAGCGAACGTTAAATCTATCAAGCGAGGGTAACGCAATCTTTAAATAACGCCCGCCCTCACTTGTATTTACTTACGTAAAGGCAGTTCTATGCCAAAAACGATTCCGACGTTTTCACTTTCTACACCAGGTGCTACAAAAAACTGTTTGTAAGTTCCTCTTACATATGGTGCAATATCAGCATGTGAATAGTTGCCTACTGCTCCTAGTTCTAATCCGAAATCGTTGTGTTCAAAACGATAGCCCACGTATGGGCTAACATTACTTTCTGAGTTGTAATACGCTCCTGCAATATAGTTTTGCTCTTGAAAGCGTAAGTGAGGGTGAAAAGCGTTGTAATCACCCTCAAAGCCTAAATGTAGGCTAAGTGCTATGCTTAATGCTATGTCCAAGTTAGAACTTTATCTGTATGCCAGCAAACACTGAGTTAGTGTTCCCAAGGTCTGTCATTGAACGCTGTGCAGAAAGATTAAAAGTCACTTTTTCTGTTTCCTTTTCAATGCCTACTATTACATCATTTACACCGTCTGTGTGATGTAGTGCTGTAATATTTAGCGCACCTAAGTCAACTGTTCCACCTATAGTAGCATAACCGTACATTTCGCTTGACTCAGCAACAGTTCTTGCACTTTGTATCGAACCTTCTTCAGTGTAGTCATCCACAGTACGCTTACCTCTTGTGTAACCAAAGATTGGACGAACCTTGCCTTCGTCTGCTGTGTAGCGCAGGCTCACTGCTGTGTCTGTACCACTTGTTTCACCTGTGTTAGCAAAGTCACCGATTGTGCGTGAAATATCATAGTCACTCATTGCGTGACGGATGCCTAGTTCAACATTGTTATTCTCAATGCTTATTGCAACCGCAGTTGTATCTGTTCCAATAGTATCTCCGTTGCCCTCAAGTGTGCTACTTAGTCTTGCAGCACCTAGTCCAACAGTTGCACCATTATCTAGTTCTTTTTTAGCACCTGCTTGGAAGCCTTTAGTGTTTCCGCTCATACCGTTATTCATTTTGCTGTTCATACCTACACCACTTACTATATCGAAGTTTAGTGTGCGTAATGCAGAACTTGTAACGTCTTGTGCAGTTGCTACTTGGTCTACACGCCCTGTGAAGCTACCCGGATCAGTTACAGTTGTTACAATGTCGCTAGTTGTATCTGTTCTAGCAGTTTCTACACCATCTGTATATGTAATGATTTCCATTGGTGTTGTAACAGTTGTAGTCTTTTCTCTGTCAATAGTTTGTACAGTTGCAGTTTCACTTGCTGTGTGGTGTGTGATGCTTGCTGTTAGCACAGGACGATCTGTATCTACAACAGGATCACTGTAAGTGATAACTGGTTCTGGTGTTGATCCACCTGATGCTCCGCTTTCTGCCGCATCAGTTGCTGAACCAACATCTTCTAGTGTACCCCAACTTGATGTAGTTGTAGTATCACCACCGCCGGCGCCGCCCGCAATAGCATCGTCTGCCGCATCAAACGCACTTGGTCCAAAGATGTAAGCATAACTTGCTTCTAGCATGTCCCCTGCACTAACACCTGTCCAGTTCCAGCTGATACCAATAGTATCGTCGCTGTTACCATAGTTTACAGGATTACCGTCGTCATCTGTATAGTTTGTGCCACTATAACCATCTGCTTCTTGTGTCCAGCCTTCAATACCTGCTGTTACATTTGTGTCTGTTGTATAGATACCTAGTGCATAGCGACTTGTGGTTGCTTCTGAGAACGCAACGTTGGTGCTTGGAATAACACCGTAACCTAGCACGTTGTCTGTGCTTGAACTATCGCCCGGCATACCTTGACTGTCTGGGTCAATGTACTTACCAAATGAAAGTGTATCAGCATCAGTAAGCATGTTAATAGTTGCAATACCGTTAACAAATGGTTGACCTGCAACTAGCGAATAGTTCATATCAATCTGAAACTTGTCTGTTACTTCACCATTCCATGTAATAGCATTCGCTCCTAAACCTTCACCTGTTTTAGTGATTGCTGTTGTTCCAGTGTTGTTATTCGCATAGTTTGTGTCATCAACTTTAACACTGAACCCATCAAAAGGTGATCCTGGAGTTAGATAATCGTAACTTGGATTGAATGTTCCAGAGCCTGCTGGATCAAACAACAATCCTGGCGATGTTCCGCCGCCACTACCAAATGTACCAGTGTTTAGGTTAATGCCTGCACGAATCCATTCGTTTTCAAGTAGACCCATTCCTGTTACATCAGGGTTCATACTTGCTGTGTCGGCTAAAGCCGTAGTTGAAAGTAGAGCCGACAGAATAGCCGCTCTAAGCATGTTCTTTTTCATATTGTTACCCTCGCTTGTGATAGAACGCCCTCACGCTCTGCTCAACTGTATTTAATGTAATTTTTATACAGATTAACCAGTACGTTAATCAATGCATTGTTCGTACTTACATGGGTTTAAAAGGCGATCCCACGTTGGTCCTACGTTTTCCCAATATGCTTTGCTGTCAGGAGAATAGAAAGCGGCGGCTAAACCTACCAAAGTTAAGAATGTAACAAATATTAATGCTCTCATTTCTTTAACTCCCTGTTGTCCCACGGTCCGTTTTCATAACAGCCTGCTGGTAGTTTATCTTTGTAGCTTACACCTGCTTCAAAGCCTCCTGCGGTTTGCTTGATATATGCGCTTTCAAATGGCATCTCACGTGGCTTGCCCCAGCACTTGTTCATGCTTTGACCTGGAAACCTATAGCGCGGGTTGTGCTTTAGGAAGTCACGTAGTTCTGCGTATTCTGCTTGCTGTACACCTATGCGATAATCTGAATGACATTTTGCTGCCTTTGTAAAGTCAAATGTATCAAACTGATCTGGTGTATAACCATTGATAGCCAAGCAAGCCTTCATTGCTTGGTTGTTTTCGTTAGCCCATGCGGTGCTTGCCACCATCAGAGCTATGACTGTTAAAATATATTTCATTTTTTTGCCCTCCAAAAATATATTTTTTAGTTGTTGCGATTAACTATAACCGAACAACCTCCTGCTGTTGCACAGGATCCTGTTATGCTAAACGAGTCAGCACTCGTTGTAACATTTTGTGTGAGAGTGAAGTTGTATGCTCCACCTGAGTTTGTTAGATCTATTGCGGCACTTGCACTGTTGCTTCCACGCTGATCAACATCTACTGTATGTCCATCACCTGTTAATACAATGTCTGCCCACTTCTGTCCGCCGTTGCCTCTTTGGTATAAATCTACTGTATTAGAATCGCCTTGTATTTCTATGAATCCGTCGTGTCCTGCTTTGCCCATTTGCGTGTGTTCTACGGTATTGTAGTCACCATTTACTATATTTGCTAGGTGATGTGGGGCTCCGCCACCGCCGCCTCTGTTGGTGTCTGTTTGATAACTGCCTAAATCATTGTTACTGCCTGTTATAGTCCAGTATGCTTCGTGTCCGCCAGTTTCGTCTCCGTCAATGCTTCCATCAGAGTGCATACCTTGATAGACTTTAACTGTATTGTCATCACCTGTTTCATTATAACTGATGTAGTTGTCCTTGCTACGCTGTTGCATCTCAAGGCTCAAGCCATCGCCACTTTGTGTGATGTATATTTCATTAGCACTAGTTTGACTGCTTAATGTCAATGCTATTATTACGATCTGTGCCCAGCGTATAATCATAGATTGCAAAGTCTCCCTGTTGTATATTGAGAACATAACTGTTTTCATTGTTCATCTTGATGCTAATATAGTTGTTGCCTCCATTGTCCTCGCGACTCCAATGCCAGCCGTCGTCTAGTTTGTTTAATCGTACGCCTGTTGTGGGATCAAATCCATACACATTGGTTTCCTGTTTGAGTAATTCTTGATTTTGCCTGTCTAGTTCATTTTTGAATATTGCCATCAGTGCTAGATTAAGTTGATCTATCATGTCATATAATAGTTCGCCTAGCAAATAATCTGTTTCGTCAAGTGCTGTAATCCATATATCATCAACATTTAATAGATCTTGATCAAGCCCGTCAAATTCCAAAAAGTCTAGTCCGAGGAAATCATACTGTGCATTTTTCTTGCGTAGGATTTCTGCTTCCTCTTCTTGATATGGATTGCGTTTACGAAGTATCAACATATGATTAAGCAATTTCTCATCAATGTCTAATATTAAAGGGGGAGATGGCGGTTGCATCCTGTGCGATGTCATGGTTGATTGGAAGGCTTGATTCATGACGACAAAGCCCGCATCAGTTTGCACTTCTATTTCACCTGTGTAACAATAACCTGTTACATCACATGAAGGTAGTAGAGTAATCATACTACCGCCCATCTCATCTACCACCATTACAAAATCGGTTCCCCTAACTCCGATTGTGGCAGAAGGAGTTCGTATCTTGACATTCTGTTGGTAACGTTTTGCTATTTGCCCACTAGCATAACGCACCCCTCCCAGTGTTGCTTTGATACTTAAACTACCGACATTATTTGCAGGATCATATACAAACTCGTCAATCAACAACCGACTATGTTCTGTGATGTCTACCCTCGTTTCATCAACAAAGTCAATCCGCATTGTGCCGTTAGCTGTTACGGCCGTGTCACGCATTTCTACGCCCACGCCCGTGTTGCCCTCAATTACATCATTGTCTCTTTCTATAACACCCGAACCTTTTATCTCGCCGATGTTACCGGCTGACGCAAAAGCCATGGTGGGTGCTAGTAGTAGTATAAACAATAATTTCTTCATCAGTCACTCTGTGTTATATCAACATCTTGGCTATCACCATTGAATGTAGCATCTACTGTGTTGTCATATATGCCACTTTGATTAATGGTGTATGTGCTACCACCACCTGTGATATCCAATGTAACGCTATGTCCTACTGAATCACCGTCTCCAGCAATATCAATGTCTATGTTGTTACCTTCATCTGAGTTTGCACTGGTTGTTGCAAGACTGTTTGAGTTGTCTAATGTTACGCTCACTGCGGCACTAACGCCGTCAATTGTTGTAGCAATAATGTTATTATCGCCTGTTACAGTAAAGCTAACATTAGAACTCGAAGCATCTGCTGTTTCGCCAATGTCAAAGTCATATGTGTTGGAATCACCAGTAGTAGTAATGTTTAAAGTTACACTATCACAGTCACCAGCAGCACCACTGCTACACAAAAGATCTACAGTGTTGTAGTCTCCTGTGAACTGCCAAGTACCTGTGTAAGTTGCACCTTTAATTACAGCCGCAATATCGTTGTAACTACCTGTCTGGGTGATAGCAAATGTCATATTTGCTCCACTCAGTGTTGCATCGGTAGTTGAGTCACCGAATTGGTTGTCTTGTCCATCTTGAGTAATGTCAAGATCTAAACTGTCTCCAATTTGGTCTATGTAAATTTCATTTGCCCAGACCGCGGATCCTAACATTAAACTAAGAACAAAAACTATTAAAGTGTTTTTCACTTTGCCCTCTACTTTCTGAACTTCCAAAGTTCCTTTCTTTCACCTTCGTAAACCAGCTCAACAATGCCTGCTTCAATAGCTGCCCTTACAGCATAATTGACTGGTTCATTGACTGAGAACCCTGCCTCAGTCTCTACTAATTTTGTAC
>Ga0213866_10003229_pt1 | contig 11169 bp, 12 predicted proteins | sample PICome_11_FD_160079 | JGI IMG/M metagenome (GOLD analysis project Ga0213866, IMG submission 160079) | Coastal seawater microbial communities near Pivers Island, North Carolina, United States - PICO284 | ecosystem: Environmental > Aquatic > Marine > Coastal | place: USA: North Carolina... | reverse complement strand
CCTGCCTGCAGTCCTGACCCTGATCAATGGCCAGCCGGGCGTTCAGTTCAGCGATGCCGAAGAAGGCGTTGCGAAGGGTCAGGCTTGCGTCCTGTATGATGCCGGGACGGGGTCCAGGGTCTTGGGCGGCGGTTTTATCAGCGGCACCGTGCCATCTGATGTGAGGCTAACCGCTTAGTACACGGGGTCGGCAACACCCGATATGACCGGCCAGCCTCCTGAGAGTGGCCGGCGTCTCGTAAATTTTCATCTAAATTGCCCCATCCATCTGAAATCACCTTTAAGCGGTCCCCTCTAGAAAGGTTTAGGTCGCTTCCTTGGCGACGCCCCGTACCAGACACGATGGTGATTAGAATGGCGTACAATGCCCCGCATACCCGCACTCGTGCTTCGAGCGGAAGCCCGCTCACCTTGGAAGATTTGCCGCGCCCCGGAATTTCCCGCTGGGTTACCCGCCGAAAAGCCGAAGTGGTCGCAGCCGTGAACAAGGGCCTCCTGACAGCGGAAGAGGCTCGCAGGCGCTATGAACTGAGTGAGGAAGAATTTGCCACTTGGCAGGAGCTGTATGCAAAATATGGCCGAAAAGGCCTGCGCACAACGCGGCTCCAACAGTATCGTTAGAGTGTCAGACCCTGAAAATTAAACAGGCGTTTACACGAGCGGATTTAGCATCCGAACAGCCGGGGTGGCATTGGGGCCCCCTGACAGTCGGATGCAGCCATGTTCACGAGAGCTCCTGATCTTCGCTTTATCGGCGCGGTGATCTCCAGTCTGGCCCTGTGCCTGATTGGACTCGACATCATCCGCGACGTCCCGAATGGACCGATCGGCCCTACCAGCATTCTCCTCTGGATCGGCTTATCCATGATTGGCTGTCTCGGGCTCTTGATCTGCGCCTTCGCCACTCCTGGTCCGTCTGCCACAATCCCTGAGAGGCGCGTCGCTGTCCCGGTGACAGACATGGCCGCGCCCTCAGCGCAGCCGCGCCTGCACCATCAGATATCCCTTGACCAAGCCCTGGCGAGCCTGAGAGCCGACCCGAAAAAAACCGCCTCAGTCATTCGCAGTTGGATCAGTGAGGACCTGAAATCTGATGCCTGAGACATTCACACGACCTGGCTTGCACCGGAGCACCAACTTGCTCAGGGCGCTGGGTGAAGATGCCGGGGCCGTATGGCGACACCTCTCTCAGAATGAAATTCAGCACCTGTCTCCCGCTTTGGAGGCCGAGCCAATTTCCAAAACCGACGAAATGAAAGCGGTGACCCACTGTATTGAAAATTTGAAGTCGCATCCTGCTGATCCGGCAGGTTCAGCTATCGTCTGGGACCAGCTCGGAGACCTGCAGCCAGCAGCTATGGCCGATCTCCTCAGGCACGAAAGCCCGCAGGTTCTGGCCGTCATCCTGACCCGTCTCACACCGGCGCAATGCGCCAATCTCCTCAGCGTGCTCCCTGACGACCGGGCTGCAGAAACCCTTCACAGGCTGTATTCCCTTCAGCCCATTCATACCACCACGATAGCAACGATCGAGACAGGTCTGGCCGACCTTCTGTCAACTGATAGAAACCTGCTAGAGGCACCGGAAGACCGCGTGGCCGACATCCTCGGCCAATTCGACGCCCCTCTTGAAGGCAGGATTCTTGATGACCTGGAGGCCCTTGAAGCTGGTCTCCGCGCCAGAATCGAGAAGAAAATGTTTCATGTCGAAGACATTCGTCATCTGGACCCGGCCAGCATACAGACCCTGCTGAGCCATTGCGATCGGGAAACCCTGATCGGGGCGCTGATGGAGGCCGACAAAACGGTCTTATCCGTTGTGTTGACCAACATGACCCAGCGCGCGGGGGATCTTTTTATTCGGGAAATTGAAGCGGCAAACCTTACGCCCGCGGACACAAAAAGAGCCCGCATCAGATTGATTGCCCTGATCAGGACTCTATCCCGCCGGGGAGACATCCTTATCCCTCGGGTTCAGGATCACGAGTTGGTGGAATGAAACGCAAGATTGGCCAGCTCCGCCCCTACTCTTTTTCCAGCGCGTTCGTCGTCGCCTCCGAGCCAGCTGATCCGGAGGACCTGAAGATCAGTGTCGGTGATCTCTCAGCCCTGGTCACCCAGACCCAGATCACCACGGCGAGCCTTGTTCGCAATGAGACCCTCAGTGCCGAAGCAGCAAAACTCGAGCAGGCCAGCGAGAACCTGAAAGCGGCGCTCTCGGGCATTGTTCGCCTGGCGGCCCAGCTCGAACGCGCCGCTCTGAGCCCCGAGGACCGGTCCGAAGCCCTTCAAAACGTCCGTGACATTGCAAGGACCCTGGTTGACGGTCAGGCGGACTTATTCGATCAGTCGCGTTCATCACTCGGAAAGCATTCCGATTCAGGGTGAGCGATCTCAGCTCTGGGCGCCAACTAAGGCAATATGATATGGTTTACAACGCAGCCTTGGAACGGTCTTTGCTCGACGTCCCTGTTCAGGTCGATATCGTGCTTGGAGAAGCCCGCATGCCCGTTGAAGAGCTTTTGTCCCTATCGAGAGGCGACATCCTGGCCCTCGAGCGAGACACGACAGACCTTGTAGACCTTTACGTTTCGGATCGCCTCATGGCCCGGGGCCGTCTTGTCATCGCCGATGGAGAACTCGGCATTACTTTAAGCGAAATTGTGGATCCCCGTCCGATCTAGCCGTGAACAAAAAGTAAGCGTTTCCTAACAAATTCATACTCTCTGTTAACTTTTCCGGAGCAAGGTCGAGACGGAACAGTGGAGTGTGTTGGATGCGTATGAAAATGTTCGCGGCAGAGTCGCTCGAAGCGGCGAAGGCTATGATCTTCGCAGAAATGGGTGATGACGCGATTATTCTTTCTGAACGCGATGTGCCCGGCGGCGTGGAAGTCCGTGCCGCAACCGACAAGCTTGGTGGGGGTATGGTCCCCAGTGAATCGAGCCTTCTGACACGTCTCGGCGCACGCCCTGAGCCGCGCCGCATTGAAAACCCTTTACGAAATCGCGTTCGCGACTCGCTTCTGTGGCATGGTGCCCCACAGCGCTTTGCCAACCGGGTCGCTGATTCATGCTTAATTGAGGGACCTACCGGAACAGATCCCTTATCCGCGCTCGCAAAGGGATTAGGTGCCCTGATCACGTGCGCCCCGATCCAGCCTCTTCCCAGCCGGGATATCGTCCTGGTCGGCCCGCCAGGCCACGGCCGTACGGCGACCGCTGCAAAACTGGCCCGGCGCGCCGCCATCGCCAAGGCAAAGCTGTTGCCAGTCGCCGCAGATCTTGATGCCACCGCCGGGGGCGCCCAACTGGCAGCTTATCTGGAACAGGAACAGGACAGGGTCAGAGTGGCCTCGACACCCGATGCCCTGTTCGCAATTTTAAAGAGAATCCGGCAGGACAAGCAACGCTGCGTGGTCGACATCCCCGCAATTGTCCCGTTCGATCAGGATGATATGGCCAGCCTCCAGGACCTCATTGCCGTAATGGATGCCGAGCCTGTTCTTGTGATCAGCGCCGAAGGCCATCCTGAAGACCAGGCAGAGGCCGTCAGAGCCTTCGCACGCGTTGGCATCAAGCGGGCCATTATCTCGAAATTAGACGTAACCAGACGAAGGGGCGGCATTGTTTCGGCATTGTCGGCGTCGGGAATTCACATTGCGAATCTCGCGGTGACACCGTTCATTGGCGGCGGGCTTGTACCCGCGACCCCTGCGTGCCTTGCCCGGCTCCTGACCGAGGATACGCCGGCTGAGACAGCCCTGAGAGGAGCGGCGTAATGAGTTTCTTATTGCCCAAGTCGCAGGACCGACCCACACAACAGCCTTCACGCAGGGTTGAACCTGCTTCGATTATCGCGGTTGGCTCCGGCAAGGGGGGCGTTGGAAAGACCTTCATGTCAATCACGCTGGCCAGCGCATTCGCGCAGGCCGGGCGGCGCACACTTCTTGTCGATGGCGACCTTGGCCTGGCCAATGTTGATGTTCAATTGGGGATCGCTCCCGAAACAGATCTCGCCGCCGTTATCGCTGGCTGGGTCGAGCTTGAAGATGCCGTGACCCCTGTCGATGGCGGATCTGCCCATGGTGGCTTCGACGTTCTGCCAGGCCGTTCCGGCTCGGGCGCTCTGGCCGAATTATCATCTGAAGAGGTGGCCCGCCTTGCTGCCGGCCTGTCCGCACTGGCCTTGCAATATGATCAGGTCATCCTCGACCTTGGAGCGGGAATTGAAGCCAACTGTATGCGACTGGCGCGGGCCGCTGATAAAGTTGTCATGATCGTCACCGATGAACCCACATCGATGACCGACGCCTATGCCTTTATCAAGGTGCTGAAGGGCTACGCCCCGAATGTCGAGCAGGTGGTGGCCATCAATCAAGCCGAAAGCCGGGCGTCAGGCCAGAGAACCTATGAGGCAATCGCCCGGGCCTGCCAGACCTTCCTAGGCTTCCGCCCGGCTCTTGCCGGCACCGTGATGCGGGATGATGCAGTTCGCGAAGCCATTCGGTCCCAGCGCACGCTCATTTCAACCGACCCGAACACCCAACCCATCATGGACGCCATCGCGATCGCTCATACCCTTTTGGGCCGCACCGCTCAGGAGCTTCACAATTAACGAAAAGAACCAAATGAATCGTTTCGATTTCGATTGTTAAATCCTTGGTAACAAAGGTTACCTAGGTTCACGATGGTTAATGAAGAAATTAATGTTAGACGAGGACTGATTCGGGGAGTTGATCATGAGAGTCTTACTTGTTGAGGATGACAGCGCGGTCGCGCGCAGCATCGAATTGATGTTAAAGGCCGCCGGCTTTAACATCTACACGACCGATCTGGGTGAAGAAGGCGTCGATCTTGGCAAGGTCTATGAATACGACATCATCATCCTTGATCTCTCGCTACCCGATATTTCCGGCTATGATGTTCTCAAGCAGTTGCGCATGGCCCGCGTCAATACGCCTGTACTGATCCTGTCAGGCAACCCGGACATCGAAGCCAAGGTTAAGACTCTCGGCTACGGTGCGGATGACTACCTGACAAAGCCGTTCAACAAAGACGAGCTGATCGCCCGGATCACCGCCATTGTTCGTCGTTCAAAGGGCCACGCCGAAAGCGTCATCCGCACCGGCGACATCATTGTGAACCTCGATGCCAAAACTGTTGAGGTCGAAGACGAGCGTGTTCACCTGACCGGCAAAGAATATCAGATGTTCGAACTGCTTTCCCTGCGCAAGGGTACGACACTGACCAAAGAGATGTTCCTGAACCATCTCTATGGCGGAATGGACGAGCCCGAACTCAAGATTATTGACGTGTTCATCTGCAAACTGCGCAAAAAGCTCGCGCAGGCAACTGGTGGCGACCATCATATTGAAACCGTCTGGGGACGCGGTTACGTGCTGAGAGACCCCAAGCCAAGAAAAGAGGCCTTCGCGGCCTGATACACGGTTCTGTTCCCCGACAGAGAAAAGCCCGGCCTTTTGGCCGGGTTTTGCATTTTGAGGGAACAGATAAAGGTGACAAGTCAGATCCTGACATTACTCTCAACCGGAAAGGGAGTAGATCATGACGCTTTCTATAAGTCCGAGCGGACAGGCCTGCGGTGCGGAAGTCACAGGGATTGACCTCACACAGCCCCTTTCAGAGGCGGACATCTCCGAACTCAGGTCGATGTGGCTGACCCATCAGGTGCTGTCTTTCCCCGACCAGCCATTGAGTGATGATGATCTTGAGCGGATCACCCTTTACTTCGGACCGTTCGGAGATGATCCCTTCATCGCGCCGATTGCCGGGCGTGATCACATTATTGCCGTGCGAAGAGCCGCGGACGAAACCGCTCCAATTTTTGCGGAAACCTGGCACTCTGACTGGAGCTTTCAATCTCATCCTCCAGCCGGCACCTGCCTCTTCGGGATCACCATCCCGGATCAGGGAGGCGACACATTATTCGCCAACCAGCAAAAGGCTTTGGCAGAGATGCCGGTCGCCCTCAGGGACCGACTTGAAGGGAAAAAAGCGATCCACTCCGCCCGCAATGCCTACGCACCTGACGGGTTTTATGGCGCAGGCGACAAGGGCCGCAGCATGGATATCCGTCCCTCGCAGGAGGCTCAGGCAAGCCACTCTCATCCGATTATCGGACCACACCCCGAAACCGGCATAGACGGCCTGTTCGGCTGCGCCGGTTATATCGTCGGTATTGAGGGTATGGACGAGGATGACGCACGCGATCTGATTTTTGAATTATACCGTTGGCAAACCCGACCGGAGTTTCAGTATCGCCATCGCTGGCAGAAAAACATGCTGGTCATCTGGGACAACCGGTCGGTCCTCCATATGGCTACCGGAGGCTATCAGGGCCAGGAGCGCCTGCTTCACAGAACCACCATCGGCGCGCCCCCGCAGAGCTGACGTGCCCACTTGACCGCAACGTGTCCTGTAAGAAAAGCCCCCTCGGCGATCTCTTCGCGAGGGGGCCATAACCTTAAACTGGGCGCCAAAACCGAATTAGGCGCTTTGACGACTGTCGTCATCGACTTCTTCGAAGTCGGCATCAACGACATCATCTCCGTCGGCAGCCGCATCAGCCGCGGCATCTGACTCAGCGGCCTCGCTTTGCTGGGCACTGTAAATTGCCTCACCCAACTTCATCGCCGCCGTCATCAGGCCTTGGTGCTTCGCCTGAATATCAGCGGTATCATCGCCCTCAGACGCGGTCTTCAGATCCGCAAGAGCCGTTTCGATTTCGGTTTTGACCTCCGCCTCAACCTTATCGCCATGCTCTTCCATCTGCTTCTCAGTCTGGTGCACCAGAGCTTCCGCATTGTTCTTGGCTTCGATCAGATCACGACGCTTCTTGTCTTCCTCAGCATTCGCCTCGGCATCCTTCATCATCGCCTGGATATCTTCATCCTTCAGGCCCCCATCAGCCTGAATGGTGATCTGCATCTGCTTTCCTGTGGCCTTGTCCTGAGCCGACACAGAGACGATCCCATTCGCGTCAATGTCGAACGTGACTTCGATCTGGGGGACCCCCATCGGTGCGGGCGGAATGCCCTCAAGGTTGAACTGTCCCAGCAATTTGTTGGCGCTGGCGATTTCCCGTTCACCCTGAAACACACGGATGGTCACGGCCGGCTGGTTGTTTTCGGCCGTTGAGTAGACCTTCGACTTCCGGGTCGGGATGGTGGTGTTCCGGTCAATCAGGCGGTCAAAGATATCACCCTTGGTTTCGATGCCCAGCGACAGTGGCGTGACGTCGAGGAGCACGACATCCTTGACATCACCCTGCAGGACGCCGCCCTGGATGGCGGCCCCCAGGGCGACCACTTCGTCGGGATTCACGCCCTTGTGCGGGGCCTTTCCAAAGAATTTCTCCACGGCCTCCTGAACAGCCGGCATACGGGTCATACCACCGACGAGAACGATCTCATCGATATCCTTTGCCGATTTGCCCGCATCTTTCAGTGCTTTCTCACAGGGTGAGATGGTCCGCTTGATGAGATCGCCGACAAGGCTCTCAAGCTTGGCACGACTGAGTTTGATGTTCAGGTGTTTCGGGCCTGTCGCGTCGGCAGTGATGAAGGGCAGATTCACCTCATAAGAGGAAGCCGAGGACAGTTCTTTCTTGGCTTTCTCCGCTTCTTCTTTCAGGCGCTGCAGAGCGAGCTTGTCTGCCTTCAGATCAATACCCTGATCTTTTTTGAACTCATCGGCCAGGAAGTCCACGATGCGCAAATCGAAATCTTCGCCGCCGAGGAAAGTGTCGCCATTGGTTGAAAGAACCTCAAAGACACCATCTCCAATCTCGAGAAGAGAGACATCAAAGGTGCCGCCGCCGAGATCATAAACGGCAATCACCTTGTTTTCGCCCTTATCGAGGCCGTAAGCGAGCGCGGCAGCCGTCGGCTCGTTGATGATGCGGAGCACCTCAAGACCAGCGATCTTACCCGCATCCTTCGTCGCCTGACGTTGGGCATCGTTAAAATAGGCCGGAACGGTGATCACGGCCTGTTCGACCTTGTCACCGAGATAGGCTTCGGCGGTTTCCTTCATCTTAGTGAGAATGAAGGCAGAAATCTCCTGCGGCGCGTAATCCTTGTCGCGCCCTTTCACCCACGCATCACCATTGGGGCCTTTGACGATGTCGAACGGCGACAGTTCCTTATCCTTCTGAGCGGTTGGGTCATCAAAGGTCCGACCGATCAGGCGCTTGATGGCGTAAAATGTGAAATCAGGATTGGTCACAGCCTGCCGTCTGGCCGGCATCCCAATCAGACGTTCTCCGCCCTCTGTAAAGGCCACAACGGAGGGCGTCGTCCGAGCCCCCTCAGAATTTTCAATCACCTTGGCATCGCCGCCATCCATGACAGCGACGCAGCTATTTGTCGTGCCGAGGTCAATACCGATAATTTTTCCCATGTCTCAATCTTTCTTTTTTAGCCGCTGCCCCTTGCCTGATTGGCCTGCTTTGCAGCACCGGCCTGAGACAGCTCCATGATCAAAGTCTGGACTGGTAACGGCTTTTGAGGCCGGCCACTCCTGTTGTTGTCGATGTGGTGAGCCTTATTCCGGGTTCAAGGGGCAAATGCGCTGAGTTTCAGTTTGCTGGTCCGGCACTGACAGCCACCATAGCGGCTCTCAGAGTCCGATCTCCAATTTTCCACCCTGACTGGAACAAGGAGGCAATGGTGCCATTCGGGTGCTCAGAGGGAACATTGGCGACCGCCTGGTGCAGATTGGGGTCAAAGGGCTGACCCGGCTCGGCGTCAATTGCAGAAACGCCATGCCGAGACAAGACGGTGTGAAATTCCTTCTGGGTCATCTCGATCCCTCCCAGGAGATTCAGTCCAGCCTCCGTCAGCTGAGCCTTTTCCGTCTCCGGAAGTGCTTCCAGAGCCCGCGCCAGATTGTCGGACACACTCAGCAGGTCGCGCGCGAACTTCTCAACGGCATAGATCCGCGTATCGGCTTTCTCGCGTTCAGCGCGTTTACGGATATTTTCTGTTTCGGCCAGAGTGCGCAGAAGCTGTTCCCGCAGCTCTGCTTTTTCGAGTTCAAGCGCGCTGATCTGGTGCTCGAGGGTCGGCTCCGTGTCTGCTGGTGCCTCTTCGTCCGGGGCCAGGTCCTGCGGATTTTCACCGCTCTCACTCTGTTCGGCCTGGCTTTTCTTGGCGGCCTTCAGGATGTCGTCGGCCGCGGCCTTAAGGTCTGCTTTCGAAGCGCCTGGCTGGGGATGGTCCGCCACTGGGTCCGTTTTCGTCGTCTCGTCACTCATTCTTCGTCTCTATCCCTTGTCGCGCTGGTCCAGTACCCGACCGACCATCCGCGCGGTATAATCCACCATCGGTATGACGCGAGCATAATTCAGTCTGGTTGGACCTATTACGCCGAGAGCGCCAATAACCTGCTTTGAGGCGTTCATATAGGGAGCAACGATCACGCTTGAACCCGATAACGGAAAAAGACTGTTTTCCGAGCCGATAAAAAGCCGGACGCCTTCCGCCTCGCGTGTCGAGTCAAGAATATCCAGCAAGCCCTGTTGTCGCTCCAGAACCTCGAAAAGCTGGCGGACCCTTTCCATATCTTCTGCAGCACCGGCATCCTCCAACAAATTGGCCTGCCCCTGGATGATCAGGCTGCGGTCGCGTCCCGGCAGACTTCCCGACCATTTTGCCAGGCCACGCTCAACCATTTCCGCGGCGGCTTCATCCAGCTGGGCGCGTCTGTCCAGAAGCTCCGCCCGAATCTCCGAGGAGGCTTCCTGCAGGCTGCGTCCTTTCAATCGGGTCGCCAGATAGTTCCCCGCCTCAACAAGCGAGGTGTGTGGCAATCCCTTGGGAAGTTTGACAAGGCGATTCTCGACATCTCCGTCTTCAGTGACCAGAACGCACAGGGCCTCACCGGTCGACAGGGGAACGAATTCAACATGACGAACGGGAACATCCTGGGTCGGCGAGGCGACAAGCCCTGCCCCGCCAGCCAGCCCAGATAAAATTGAAGAGGCTTCCTTCAACACCGTGTCAAAGTCCCGGCTTGCCGCATGCAGCCTCGCATCGATCTCGAAGCGATCCTCTTTGCCGGGCTCGCCCATCTCCAGAAAGCCGTCTACAAACAGCCTTAGCCCCGCATGGGTTGGCATGCGCCCGGCAGACACATGGGGGGCGTCCAGCAGCCCCAGCTCGGTCAGGTCCGCCATGACATTCCGGATCGATGCCGCCGAAAGCTGGATCAGGCCCTTCGACAAGGTTCTTGAGCCTACGGGATCACCTGTGGCCAGATATGTCTCGACGATATTCTTAAAAATATCGCGCGAGCGCGCATCGAGAGACTGCAGGAGAGAATTCGGTTTCTTCATCCACCGTTGAATAAGATGCCTTGATAGGGGTTTCAATCGCTGTCACTTAGAACGGCCTCTGGACAGATCAGCCAAACCGGGCAATCCGTCCGCCGCAACCGCTCACAGGAAAGGGCAAGCATGTCGACAGGAACTCGTCTCTCCGGCCGCGCGGCCGACGAACTTCGCTCGATCAGCCTGGAAACAGGTGTCACCCGCTATGCTGAGGGATCCTGCTTGGCCAAATTTGGACATACGCATGTCTTGTGCACCGCCAGCTGGACGGACAAGGTGCCCGGCTGGATGCGGGGGACCGGCCGTGGCTGGGTTACCGGCGAGTATGGCATGCTCCCGCGGGCAACGCATACCAGAGGGCGGCGCGAAGCCGCGGCCGGCAAGCAGTCCGGTCGAACTCAGGAGATCCAGCGCCTGATCGGGCGGTCGCTGCGGTCCGTGATGGATCTGGACGCGCTTGGAGAGAACCAGATCACGATCGACTGCGATGTCCTGCAAGCTGATGGGGGGACCCGGACAGCCTCGATCACGGGAGGGTTCGTGGCGCTCGCCATGGCCTGCCGTTACCTGCAGAGCGAGGGGGTTATCAAGACAGACCCTATTCTAAAGCAAGCTGCTGCGATTTCTGTGGGCCTTTACAAGGATCTGCCCGTCCTCGACGTCGATTATCCAGAGGACTCCAGCGGTGAGGCCGACATGAATGTTGTGATGAGCTCCGATGGCGGCTTTATCGAAATTCAGGGAACCGGCGAGTCTCGCCCGATCGGACGGGATGAATTGCAGGAAATGATGCGCCTTGCCGAAAAAGGATGCTCA
>Ga0213866_10003228_pt1 | contig 11169 bp, 18 predicted proteins | sample PICome_11_FD_160079 | JGI IMG/M metagenome (GOLD analysis project Ga0213866, IMG submission 160079) | Coastal seawater microbial communities near Pivers Island, North Carolina, United States - PICO284 | ecosystem: Environmental > Aquatic > Marine > Coastal | place: USA: North Carolina... | reverse complement strand
TTTTATTAAAGCTTTTGTTACAAATCAATATGGAACTACACATTCAGAGTCAATCTCTTTTGAAACACAAGAGCAATAAAATATAACGACTAAACTAAACAAAATGAAAAAACTACTCTTACTCTCCGCTTTATTAGTCTTCGCTTGTAATAAAGAAAATAATACAGAGCAGTCTATTTCTGCTTCTAGAGTGACTCAGGCTATTTCCTATAATAATATTAGTGTTAATGTTGTGATTGATAAACCTGCCTTGAGCGAAGTTGATGTTTTATTAGTTTTTCACGGTACAGTATTGTATGATTACAACTTAATTAATGCTGCTAATAATACCCTTGATAAATTTAAGAGTATTTTAGATGCAAATGATATGATGATTGTAAGCGTAGCATACCCCCAAGAAAATGTGTTGTTAGGTGACAGTATTATTCAATGTGAAGCTGCTTTGTTGTGGTTGAAAAATAATGCAAGTCAAGAATTAGGAATAACTATAAATAATATATTCTTAGGGGGGCACTCTCAAGGGGGTTATATGGCAACAAGACTAAATACAATGCACCAAACAAATGGTGTAATTGCTAATGCGCCAGGGCCATTAAATCTTGTATACAGGTGTCAGTTAGAGGAAAATGACCAAATTCAATCAAGTGCTGTATGCACCAATTTAAAAAATGAATATGGGTCTACGTTTAACAACCCAAATGCATATTTTGACCGTTCATTATTTAATTTCACAAATGGTTTTAAGTCTGATATTTTGTTTGTTCAAGGGCTAAATGATTCACCCATACAAATGTATTTATGGCCAACTTTTAAGCAAAGCGTAACAGATTGTTCAACTTGTCAAAACAGACAGTTTGTTGAAATTGAAGGTGGCGAACATAGCTCTCTTTTTGAAAGTCTAACTGCAAGGACGGAATTCAACAACTTTTTAAATAGTCATTCAATTAATTAATAATAGAATTTTTTTGACTTAATATATAAATACACAATTGCAATTGTTATGTATAAAGACCAAATTAATATTGCTTTTTCGTCATCAAACATTAAGTGAAACACTGGGAATACTAATAATGAGTATACTGATTGCTTTTTAAAAAAGGCTTTAAAAAACACAAGATAATTTTCAATATCAAACTTTTTTCTTTCTTCGTCTGACATAGTATTATATCCCGATAATAAGTATTTAGCATTTTCTTTGTTTATAAAATACCCTATTGCATAATATAAAATGGAAACAAAGATTACTGGTACATAAATTGACATAATCAAATTTAACAATTTATTCCAAAATTTGGATTGGGATTTTTCATTTTCTATCTACCGATTACTTAATTTTTATAGTTTAACTTTCAATAAAACTATTATATAGAGTAGACTAAATTTGGATTATTAGTTAACTTTTTTAATTTTGTTTTACAACTAAAAATAAATACAATGAAAAAATTAATTTTATTATTTGTACTTGTGACTTTTGTTTCATGTAACAATAATCCTAATTATGAAAAAAATTTAGCAACAGCTAAAAAATTATTTGAACTTCACGGAGAAGAAAAAATTGAAGAACAATTATCTTTGATTAGTAAAGATATTAAGTTTTACACTCCAATTTATGGAGCTAATGAGCCAGTAGGATATGATGCTTACGCATCAATAATGAAAGGATATCAAGACAACTTTGAAGACGTAAAATATAATGCTCAAGCATGGCTTCCAGGAGTTGACACTCTTTCGTTAAGACCAGATGGCAGTGTTAGAACTTATGGAACTTGGACTGGCAAAAATTCAACTACTGGTAAAGATATTAATCTAACTGGGTATTGGTATTTTAATTTTGATGATGAAGGCAAAATTATAACTCAAGGAGACTTTTTTGATTACGGTGGCATGATGCAGGCAGTTGGACCTAAGAATCCTGTCTTAGTCACCCTTAAGGTTAAACCTGGAAAAAAACAAGCAATGATAGATTTACTCAACACACCTGATGGCTTACAAGCTACGAGAGACTTTGATGGCAGTTTATCTCTTGAGGCGTTTTTTAATGACGATACTTACACGTATTATATTTATGGGGATTGGGTTTCGTATAAACATTATCAAACATACCTTGATTGGAGATTTAACGATGATGAAAGTAAAATGGCTCAACAAGTCATAGCGCTTTGTGCTGGAGGTGAGAAAGGATTGCTTCCAATATTTCCAAACGACAATTACTCATCATTTAGTAATTGATATTTAATAAGTTATTTACTTTACACAAAAGGCGGTTATTCTATTTTAGTTTAACCTTTTTTTATTAAAGAGTTGTTTTTAAATGAGTTATTAATTATTAGATTAATTCACTAGTTTTATAAATAACTAAAAAATTAATGAAAAAAACACTTTTGTTATATACATTATTAATTGTTGCGTGTAGTAGTACTGACAAAACAATTAATAATGATAGTATATATTTTAATTCATTTAATAAAAACTCTGCTTCTCCATTATTTGTTTTAGATGGAGTTGTGGTGAGTAGTATGGATACTTTATCTCCTTCATCAATACTAGAAATACATGTTTTAAAGAATCAAAAGGCAATTGAAAAATATGGAGAAAAAGGAGAAAAGGGAGTTATTGAAATTATTACTAAATGACAAAAAGAAACTGGTTAATACTTTTAATAATATTAGTTCCAATTGTTGGATATTTGTTCAATATATATGCCCTATTCCTTATTCTACCATTAGGGTTATATAAATTAAAAATTAACATGAAAAAATTAATACTAATAATAGTAATTGCCATTTGTATATTAAATTTCATTTATACTTTTGGCTACCAAGGCCCACCAATGACTCAATTTGAGTTTTTAACACGAACTCTTGGAAGTATTGCAGTTGGCACAGTTTCTTTTGTTTACTATCAAAAACTAACTAAATGAATAAACTAATATACCTTTTATCGTTTCTGATGTATTTAAAATCTTTTTCTCAGGACAGAGTAACTGGTGAATTATTTTCTTCTCGCTCTGAAGTTATTTCTCAAAATGGCATGGTTGCAACAAGCCACCCATTAGCAACTCAAATTGGCGTTGATATACTTAAAAAAGGGGGGAATGCAATAGATGCTGCTATAGCTGCAAATGCTGCAGTAGGTCTAATGGAACCAACAGGTAGTGGAACTGTAGGTGATTTATTTGCTATTATTTGGATTGAAAAAGAGAAAAAATTATATGGATTAAATGCTAGTGGAAGATCTCCAAAAAATTTAGATATAGATTATTTTAAACAAAATAACTTTAAAAAAATACCTGCTTATGGCCCATTACCAATTAGTGTTCCAGGGTGTGTTGACGGATGGTTTGAAATGCACGAAAAGTTTGGAAAAACAAGCATGCAAAAAATTTTAAATCCAACTATAAACTATGCTGAAAATGGATTTCCAGTTACAGAGCTAGTTTCATATTACATGAATATTTCCGATAAATTTTTTAATCACTATCCTAACTTTAAAGAAACATATTATGTAAATGAATCTACTCCAAAGAAAGGAGAAATTTTCAAGAATTTAGATCTCGCCAATACATTAAAATTGATTGCAAAAAAAGGGAGAGAAGAATTTTATGAAGGCAAAATTGCTCAAATAATCTCAGACTTTGTGATTGAACAAGGCGGTTTTCTATCTCTCGAAGATCTAAAAGAACATAAATCAGAATGGATCGAACCAGTTTCAATTAATTATAGAGGGTATGACATTTGGGAATTGCCCCCTAACGGACAAGGAATTGCCGCTCTTCAAATACTAAATTTGTTAGAAGAATTTGATATAAAATCAATGGGATTTGGATCAGCAGAATATATACATCACTTCACTGAAGCTAAAAAAATTGCATTTGCTGATAGAGCAAAATATTATGCCGATATGGATTTTAATCAAATTCCTGTAGATTATTTGATATCAAAAAAATATGCCAAAAAGAGAAGAATCGAAATAAATTCAAATCGTGCTTCAAGAAAAGTTAAGGCAGGTGATATTGAAAGTGGTGACACAATTTACTTGACAACTGCAGACTCTGAAGGAAATATGGTTTCATTAATTCAAAGTAATTATAGAGGAATGGGATCAGGAATGATACCGCCAGGTCTTGGGTTTATGCTGCAGGACAGAGGGGAATTATTTTCTCTTGAAAAAGGGCATTTTAATATTTATGAACCTGGGAAAAGACCTTTTCACACAATAATACCTGCTTTTATAACTAAAGATAATGAACCATATGTTAGCTTTGGATTAATGGGAGGAGCTATGCAGCCTCAAGGGCATGCGCAAATAATTATTAATTTGATTGACTTCGACATGAATTTGCAAGAAGCAGGAGATGCTCCGCGGATGAGACATACTTCAAGTCAACAACCTACAGGCGGTGATATGATAGACGGAGGGGAGCTGTCACTTGAGTCTGGTTTTGACTACAAGGAAATTAGAAAACTTCAAAAATACGGACATAAGATCATATATAGTTTAGGGACTTTTGGGGGGTATCAGGCAATAATGTATGACAAAGATTTGGGTGTATATTTTGGAGCTTCAGAATCTAGAAAAGACGGTAATGCAATGGGCTATTAATTAATCTCACCTTTTAAATATTAATTCTAAAATAATAACTGGTTTAAATTAAATGATTTTATATAATATTTTATGAAATATCGAAAATATTTAAGCAATGGTATTAAGTGTTCTGAACTAGGATTTGGAGCCTGGCAATTGGGTATAAATTCGGGATGGAAATCTGTTTCTGAGAAAGAGTCTTTTGAAATGATTAAACTAGCTTTAGACAATGGAATTAATTTTTTTGACACCGCTCCAAATTATGGTTGTGGAACAAGTGAATTGAGGTTAGGGAAAGTTTTTAAAACTCTTGACAGATCAAAAATAATTATTAATACAAAGTTTGGAAGATTGGATAATGGAGTTGTTGATTTTGATTCAAAGCATATTAAAATTTCAGTTGAAAAAAGTCTGAGAAGATTGAATGTAGATTATCTAGATTCTGTAATTATACATAGTCCTCCTAAAGCACTCTTAGACGGCAATAAGAACGATCATTATGAAATATTAGAAAAATTAATTGACGAAGGTAAAATCATTTCCTATGGAGCTTCAATTGATTTTTATGACGAAATAAAACTTCTTTTAGAGACTACAAATGCAAAGGTGTTACAGTGTTTTTTTAATATTCTTCATCAAGATGTTATAAAAGCTTTTGGATTAGTAAAGGAAAAAAAAGCTAGTATTATTGCTAAAATTCCTTTTGATTCAGGATGGCTTACAGGTAAGTATAATAGTAAAAGTAAGTTTAAAGGAGTTAGGTCAAGATGGAACGAAAATGATAAATCTTTAAGGTCTCAGCTTATAGAAGATGTAAAAAACATTATTCAAAATAAGTATAAATTAACTTCCGCTGCTTTAACTTTTTGTACATCTTTTGATGAGGTTTCAACTGTAATTCCAGGTGTGATTTCCAAAGAACAAATATTAGACAATATTGAAGCATTCAATACCCCAATTGATTTTAACACAAGACTACAGCTTGAGAAATTTTATGAATCATGTGTAAAAAATTTAAATTTACCTTGGTAAAAACAATGAGCAAAAAAAAATTATTTATATTATAATTGTTATAATTTTAACTTATATCTGGGTAGAGCTCGCAGTTGGAATTTTTTTTCAAAATAGCTGGGGAGGTAGTTAATCCCATAATTTATCATTCCATTAATTTGCCTAAGAACACTTGTGCTTTAGAATTAAAAGGGTTTCCACTAGCTCTTCGATTTGAAGCGATTTGCCCAGTATGCCAAATAGCATCTGATAAAGGGCCATTAATAGCATTCCAAAATGGGAAAGCCATGCTCTGGCCACCGAAATTTATTTTTACTGATATTTGTGAGACTTTATGTCCCTTAATTAGCATATCATACATCTTTTTAAGATTCAATAATGTCTCAGTTCTATATTCTTTGAAAGACATTTGGTATTTGGTTTCTGTAGGATATTCTTTATTCTGAAATGCGTAAATGACCATTTCAGTTAAACTATATATATGTTCTAAAATATCTAAAGAAGATCGGCTATCGTCACTAGGTTTATAAGAAAGATCAACGTCTCTAAGCCCATCAGTTGCCCAGTAAAATCTGAACCCTAATCCTTCGATCACTCGTGTTATTACTGTTTCAGCACTAAAATTATCTGGATAGGGGCCAATTTCTGAAAAAGGTAATAAGTCATTTGATTTTGTAAAATCTTCCATAATAATTTTAATTTTTTAAATTTCAATTAATTAAACTTACAAATAAAATTCATTTTTTTTAAAGATATTATTAATTTATATTGGATATAATTAAATAGGCAAAAAGAGAATCAAATGAAAAAGTTTTTTAAAAATACAGGCGTAGTATTACTTGGGATAATAATTGGTATGGTTATTAATATGGGATTAATTATGCTTGGAGGGATTGTTTTTGAAACTAGTCAAAACTTTGACCCTGCCAATGTAGTTGATTGGGATCACAAATTTTTTATATTTCCATTTTTAGCACATTCATGTGGTACTTTGTCTGGGTCTTATTTTGTTTCAAAATTTACATCTAGCTCTAGTATATTTTTTCCACTAATTGTTGGTGTTTATTTTCTTTTTGGGGGAATTTATATGGCTAATTTATTAGCAGCACCATTTTGGTTTGAAGCCCTTGATTTATGTTTGTGTTATATTCCAATGGCTTTATTAGGTTGGAAAATTAGTAAATTTAAAAGCAACCAAAATTTATTTTAGTAAAGAACATCAAATTGATGTTTGTAAATTTTATTATTTTTGATTTATCATGAAAAAGTTAAGAATCATTTTATCAGCAGTACTTCTTTTATCTGTTTTTAAATGTGTCGGATGGGTATGTGGTTTGTTGGGTTGTTAATTGACTAAACACAAATTTGATATGAGAGATAAATTATATAGAGGTAACGGCTATATTGGGGGTGTTTGTCAAGGATTGTACGAATGGAGTGGAATCCCAGCAATCTTGTGGAGAGTTGCGTTTCTTTTCATTATTCCATTCGCTTTATGGGCATATATAGCTCTTTGGATATTTGTTCCAGAAAGATATTAGTCAAAATTATATTTTTTGTTTTGTAGAATTTATTATAATTAGCGACTGGCCTTCTTTGTCTTTCATTATTATCTCAGATTTTATCAAATTTTTTGAATCAAACCTTTCAATTATTTTTCCGCTTATACCAGCGCCTGAAAAGTCAATAAAAGTCCAAGTCATTTTTTTATCATTCATATCCCATTCTCCGATCCAAAAGTTATTTGAACCATCATTTTTAAATTCCCATCGATTAAATTTCTCAGAGCTTTGATCATAACTAATTAGATTCTTTGTTATTTTATCGTCATTGTAAACCATAATTTCAAGATAGTTATTCGACAGAATTAAATTTGATTTAGTTGTTCCTCGAGTTGTAAACGATTCAGGTACCCATACTGCTTTTTCGAAAATGGCACTATTTTTCCAATTTCCTTCCCACATTGTTAATACGTCAAAAACTTCATTTTTTGACATTTCTTGAGCTAATGAATTATTTAAGCTAAAAGTAAGCACCGATATTAGTAATAGTATTTTTTTCATTTTTAATTATTATATAGAATATAAATCTAATATTTATTTATCACATTTTATTACTTTTGGAATACAATCAATAATTTATATTAATCCAAATACATATAAAATGAAAAAAATACTATTACTAATAATATTGATAATAACATTTTCTTGTAAACAAAAACAATGCTGCAAAGCTGAAATTGAAGTAGAAGTAGAGTTATCACCTACGGCTCAAGCAATTAAGGAATATAAGCTAAACTTTGAATGGGAAAAAGGATATGAAATGTGGTCTAAGGTTCCTTGTGAAGAGGATTATCATATGGTTGCACCCAACTTAAACTTAGAAGCAACAGGTGCTCAAGAAATTGAAGAAATTATTTTTGGCTTTGTATCTGAAACAGAATTGAAGCAAGAATTGGTTGATATTGTTGAGTTAGGTAATTATGTTACATGTTTTTTAAAATTAACTACTAAAACAGGTGAAACATTTGATGGTGTAGAAGTTTTCTTACTTAACGAAAAAGGCGAAGTATCAAAAATTTGGGCTTTATAAATTAAATAAAAAATGAGAGAGTTCAAGTCTACAGGCTATGAATTTGTTCCTATTATTATTTGGTTATTTATCGTATATGAGTTTTCTGATAAATTTAAAAGTTTCAATAAAATTTTGGACAATATTGAGTATGTAGTTTTATCATTATTTATTGTAATAGTTGTCACTATTAATATTATCACAGTAAATAGAGATGAGATAATTAAAAAACTATATTTTATTCCAATTATATTAAAAAGAAGGACCTGGAGAGAGATAAAGTTTTATGTTGAAGTCGATGAAATTTATTATGGGCAATATGGCAAGTCAAAAGTAGCCGCGATATGGTTTGTTGATTACAACGGAAGAGTCTGTTTTAGGGTTAAAAAGAAATTTAGAGGTAATCTAGAAACTTTATTAAATACAATCGATAAATACGAGACCAAACATAGTAATCAAATTACCATTACAAATCCTGTATTTATGAGCAAAGGTTTGACAAAGTTTAAAGATCCAAAATCAGAAAATAAATTAAAAAATGATCAAGAAAATAAAGCCAATTAGAGATTACCTATCTGTTTTTTGGGGTATTAGTATAGTTTACAGAATTTTTGGAAAAGTAACTGGACTATATGAAGTTCCAAAATGGTTGGGTTCAATAATATTTGTTATAATAATGACAGTTATTTTACTTTCAGCAACAATTTATTTTATTGAAAGGAAAAATAAAAAACCATAAATAAAAAAGCCTCTAATTTATAGAGGCTTTTTTTGAATTTTATTCTATTGAACTTAAAGAGGCAGTCCAGTCACAGTACCATTGCACATATACTGCTTTGCCCTTTTCATTAAAGTCAAAAGATTCATAAATTGGAACAACTACAGATTTGCCATTTTGTGAGTTGGTAACCTCCATGTCATAATAAAATCTCACAGATCCATCGGACAGTCCGGTTTCAGGATTTACGCCTTTTAAAAAATTAAACGGGGTTGTATGTTTTACATCATATTTAGCAAAAAACTCTTTATGTATTTCTTTTACTTGATCTAGTCTCAAAGAATCAGGAGACCCAAGAACAGTACCTTTGAAAACAACATCATCAGAGAAATATGAGTAATCAACGGATTCATTAGCGAAGCTGTTTAATAAAGTTTGCATTGTCTCAGAATTTACTTTAAAAGCTTGATCAACTGAAGATACGTCATCTTTTTTAACTGAATTACAAGAAAATATTAAAGAACCTAATAGTAATATGTATAAAGTGTTTTTCATGTTTTAAATTTTATGGTTAGAGCTTAAATATAAAAACAATTTTTTATATTTATGTAAATAACTTTAATTATGAAAGCTATAAAATCTGCAATTATTTTAATAGTCTCCGGCACAATTCTTAATGTTTGGTTATTTAGATCAGGCCAGCAAACACCATACAGAGGTAGTGATGCGTCTACCTTGATGGAAGAATTTTTAGCATACGGCCTGAGCGAAAACATTTTTTACATAGTAGGTTTTATTAAAATTTTGGCAGCAATTTTATTATTGTTAGGCCTATTTTACAAAAAAACTATAATACCTTCCGCTACATTAATTGCGTTTATAATGGTCGTTGCAATATATATGCATTTTAAAGTTGATGATAGTTTTATAAAACATTTCCCTGCATTAGTAATGTTTATTTTAAGTTCATTTTTAGTCCTAATCCAAAAAAAGCAAAATCTTATATCTGAATGAAAAAGATCGATGAATCGTATTTAAAAAAGAAAATTAATAAGCTTAATAAAAAGATCCACAGGGCTGAAGAGCAAGGAAATGAGAAAAAGAGTTGGTGGAGAAAAATGAAGCTAAAAAAGTTAAAAGATAAGTTTACTAAGGCTAAATCCTAATGAAATTAAGAAATCCTATGAACAAGTGGGGAATGTGGAGACATGACATTTCATTTTCAGAAAAGCTTTTTTGGTCTGTAGTATCAATTACTATTGCAATTTTATTAGGCTTGTATTTTTCTGGTGTTTTATAATCAGTTAGCTGCTTCGTTGATTTTTTTTGCCAAATATTCGCTCAGTAGAATTAGTCTGTTATTATTCCAAATTGTTCTGTAAGCGGAAAAAGAGCCAATTAATTTATTATTAAGATACATAAAACCTTTTAATGTGTTTCTTGTTGATGAGCTTTGACTACTAATAAATAAAGTAATGTTTTCTAAATTATTGGATTTATAATCATTTATTGATTTTATATCATTGTTTAATATCGTCTTTAACTCTAAAGGGAAATTAACGGAAAAACCTTTCAAATTTAATTCATTGCTAAGAACTGAACTTAATTCTTCTGCATAGGTGTCGGCTAGGTCTTGATCGCTGTAAACAACATCAAATGGAATATTAATATCTATTGACTTGTTTATTGTGAAGTTAGTGTTCTTAGGCTGTGCACGTAAAACATTTATACTAAATATAAAAACACCCAAAATTATGGGTGTTTTTATATGTTTTTTAATTAATTCAATCATGATTTATTCGTTAAGTCTTCCTAAACGAGCGGTAACCGTGACTTGAGTTTTCTTAAAAATGAATCCAATACCTAAAATCGGTTTAGATGTAGTTGTTTGATATCTAGGATACAATACAACATCATTATCACTGTTTTTAGTGATTAAGTTGTGTGTAGCAATTTCAGCTGTATTATCAATAAAAATTCCAAGAATACCTCCAAAGAGTCCTGAAGTTGCATTAGTCAAAACTCCCCCTACTACTGGAACAGAAGCAGCAGAAACTGGAGTCATTGATGATACTTGTTGATCAACATCACCAAATTTTTTCTTTTCAAATAAATTTTCCCAATCTATGCCTAGAATTCTTGTAGATGAAGCAGAAGCAGAGGCTTGACCAGTCACAGTAAAATCACTTTTATTGAACTCAATTCTTGAATCTGGATTTTTCATTGTTTTGTGAGTTGCACTACAGCTTGCAAATAAAACAACTGATAATGCTAGTAAAAATAGT